>OGGP01000460.1_pt1 | contig 26468 bp, 14 predicted proteins | sample 1571261 | NCBI WGS metagenome assembly OGGP01 (sample SAMEA2581968, study PRJEB24529) | metagenome | biome: Human gut stool | place: China | collected 2011
GCTTACACGTCCGAAAACTGAATTAGATTCCATGAGTAAAAGAAAACTTACCACCTAATTTGAAGAAGAACCATTTTGTTTTTCTCTATTAATTAGTTGGAAATGGTGCGATCTTTACTTCGTCCTGTATACCTGGGCCCATGAGTCCGGGTGCCTGTGCCCATGAATCCACATACTCGGGCACGGCAGCCCGGGTACGCGAGACAAGATAAAGATTACAGAATAAGACATAACATACAGGTATACATACCATTAGAAGTATGGTAGCATACTGATGTTTACTCCCTTATTTATGCTGGATAACAGGTGCTTTTGCTTGCAACGACGGTGTATCACCCTCTACAACAGGCCACCCTTTTTTCCAGTTTACACGGTCGAGCATCAACACTCTTCCTTCAGGATTGGCCACACTGACAGCGTGATAAAACACCCAATCCGCTCCTTTATCATCTGTTACGATCTCCGAGTTGTGCCCGGGACCCACGAATGCTTCATTTTTATCAATCAGCACTTCATGATGATTCTCCAGCATCGATTCCCCTTTTTTATCTACATAAGGGCCAAATAAGTATTTCGACCGCCCCACCACTGTGGTATACGTACTCTTTAATCCTTCACAGCAACGACCGATAGAGGCAAACAAGTAGTAATAGCCTCCCCGTTTGTGAATATAAGTTCCTTCATAGGCTGTGCCTGCCACCTGCTGTGGTTTCATTCCTTCTTTCAGGGAGAGCCCGTCATCACTTAGTTCTGCTCCATAAATGCCATGAAAGCTTCCCCAAAAAAGGTATTTCTTACCACCATCTTCTATATAGAAAGGATCGATACAATTCTGAATCCCTATTTCATTGCTCCGGAACAGTTTTCCATGATCGGTAAAAGATCCCTCAGGTTTATCTGCCGTAGCCACACCAATCCCGCAGGTCCACTCTCCACCCCAAACAGACATGGAGTAATACATCACATACCGATCACCGATTTTATTTATATCCGGTGCCCAAAGATTTCCTTTCGGCTCAAATGTAGGGCGGGTTTCATTGGTAAAAGCCGTACCCACAAAGCTCCAATTTACCATATCTTTCGATCGGTGAATAGGAAGATTTCTGATATTTTCCGTTGCGTACAGGTAATAATAACCATCATCTGCCTTGATAACCGTAGGGTCGGGAAGGCTATAATTAATAACGGGGTTGGAATACTGCTGTGCAATGGAAGGAACACAGAAAGAAAAAACAGTAAAAAGGGAAAATAAAAGTTTCTTCATGCTGAATATATAAATTAAGAAAAGTCCCCTTATTCAGGATCTTCGAAATATAATCCAAATTAAGGGGAAACTTTTGATTACTATAGATTTACATAAATTATCATGTTTCAAAAAGAATCCATTATATAAACAGTTATCTTTTTATTAGGCACACAATATTTATAGTTAAATCTCTCCAAATATTAAGATCTTATCTCAAAAACTCTCGTTTCATAAGCATACTGTATTCCAGCCATACTTCCAGCAAATGTATATTCTACACTCACAATAAATCGACGTCTCAAAAAATTTGGTATTATAACGGTATTGTCATAACCAACGCTATACGTAACAGGATATCGGTTACCTTCTGCAACCCAATCTATTCTAACGCTGTTTACACCATCAATAACAACAATTTTTATTTCAGTAGAATTGTAAGCATACTCATTTCCAATTGTAATTGATTTTATAAGCCCATAGCCACTGGGAGATTCAACTTCAACTAATGTATAAACCCCATTTACTTCCCAAACTTTAGGAATATCAGCCTTTGCATTTGCCATACTCACAAAAACAAATGCTAATAATACAATAATAAATCTTTTGTTCATTATATATAATATTAGAAGTTAAGACACAATTAGCTATCTTTCTCTAATATAATAATACCGAGTTTCATATTTAGTCGTAGAGCTACTACCAGCACTTTCATTATAACTAGTACTTATAGTAAAAGCTTCAGTATTAATTTCATCAGTTATTACCTCTCCAGTCCAACTGTCAGATGTATAGAATAAACGATCATCTGGAACAATTCCATGTCCGTGACAATTTATTTCAATACGAAGTCCTCTTTTTGCAGTAATCTTTAGTTTTCTTTGAGAGGAATCTAAAAGTTCAATAGAATAAAAAAGACCAGATCCACTCTGTCCCGCAGCTTCTAAATAATACTCAGTAGCTGTCACTTTATTCGTGCTACTTACTTCTACTACTTCATCCTTCGATGTATTAGCCATTACATTTGTCATACCCAATAATGCAAATGCCAACATTGCGATAAAGAATTTCTTGTTCATAATACAATTAATTTAAGAGTTAATAAAAAGTTTATTGAAAAAGAAAAAGGTATCAGGAAAGCCCGATACCCTTTTCCCTATTAAACATTGATATGAATTATTTCAGTCGGATTACTTCAGAGTAAATTCCTTGATCAGAACCTTTTGGCCATATACAAATACGGCCAAAAAGAGTACCTCTTTTCAAAGCTGTTTGAAACATTTTATTGTCTGTATAGTCTCTAGGAGTAAACTCATAACGTGCACCAGTTACATTGATTTCAGCCATTTTGGCGCCATCTGCATCATCAAAACGATCAACATTGTGTTCACCATCATTTATGTATTGAGTTGTTCCTAACATAAAGAAGACACGATCTATTTCTTTTCCCGCAATCTTTTCTACATTGAAGGAAGCTGTCACAACATTACCATTTAGTTTCATCTCAGCATTTCTGACCATGTAATAAGGAACAACTTCTACATTTTGTACAGTATTGCCTGAGACAATAACATTAATAGTATCACGGCCTTCTTCTGACCAAGGGCCATTACCGCTTTTGGTGATCAATTGATACTCACCATCAAATAAACATGCAGAATAAGCTCCGTCTTGATTTACAAAAACTTCAATCGGATCATGCTTTTCATAACCACGTTGATAAAGGAACAATCGGACCGCCTCATTTCCACGCAGTTGCAAAGCCTCTCCTTCATAAACGACCTTTCCAGTCAGCATTGATTCCGGAGCATCATAATTATCCTTTGTACAACTGGTAACAACTATCATTACCAATAGTAGTGCTGAAAAAATTTTGGATATTGCTTTCATTATTTCTTTCTAATTTAAGATTATTGATACGGGTTCTTCACCAGTTTCGGATTGTTATTCAGCCAACCATTATCTAGCTCAGCATAATAATGTTTAGGTAGACATTTCAATGGATTTCTATAATAACGATTCATGTTTTCTTCAAAGAACACCCATTTTCCATTCTTATCATCGTCAGAGACAACTAAGAAAGGCCACAAGCCACGGCGTGTAGCCGTGATATCCATTTCTGAGCCTGTCCAGATCTTATCAGCTTGACGCCAACGTTTCAAATCCCACCAGCGATGACCTTCAAAGGCAAACTCTACTTGATTCTCATGCATAATCTGTTGATGGTTAACAGAAGCCAATTCTTTAACACCTGCCCTGGAACGTACTGCATTTATATATTTCAAAGCAGTAGCATCACTTCCACCATTAAGTTCATAAGCAGCTTCTGCAGCTATCAAATAAGCTTCAGAAAGACGGAAATAAACATTCCACATTTCAGATCCACGGTCAGTTCCCGCAGAAGTTGTTTTATCAAGATATTTACGAACATAGAAGCCTGTACGATTACATTCACGTTGGTCATTACGTACCATCGGACCATTCAAGGCTGTAACATATCTTCCTTGATCATCTTTTTCTCCCAAACTCTGTCCCAACTTCTGTTCCCATTGTCCATCAGAATTCTTAATCCATTGTCCTGTTTGTAAAACGACAGTTCTATCTCTAAAAGAAGAACCTGGATACAGAATTGTCCCTGCCAAACGAGGATCACGACCTACAAACAGATCTTCAGGGTTAGTATAAAATTTAGGATTATCCTTTGTACCAACATCAAACTTAGCTCCTTCTCCCGGAGTATCTGTAGCTATAGGTTCAAAAGCCTCTACCAAATTTAGCAATGCAGACAAACGGCTATTCCCTCCATCTTCGGCACCATCATGAGGCTGTACAGACTTGGTATAACCATGAGTTTGTCCCGGATAAATATAATCACGTGACCAAATGACTTCTGTATTGCCATTTTTTTCACATACAGCCTTAAAGAAGTTGTCTGCTTTCTCTTGCGGAGTAGCATCATCAGCAACTCTCATCAAAGAATATTTTCCACTATTGATAACTTCTTCTGCAGCAGCTAACGCTTTCTTATAATAATCAGTTGCTTTCTCTGAAGAGATACCTACTACTCCTGTTTCCGGGTTCAACAATGGATAATCGGCAACTGTATTGTATCGGGCAATAGAACCTGCATAAACAGCAGCTCTCGCTTCAAGCATTTTTGCAGCCCATTTAGTTGCGCGAGCTCCATTCTTTGAAGGTTCGGTTGGCAACATTTCTGCAATAGTTTTGCACTCTTCTATAATATAATCATACATTGCAGATTCTGTTGCACGAGGAACTTGAAGAGTAGTAATGTCCATACCAGAAGTATAATCATATACTTCATCGCCTACAATCGGCATTCCTCCTAAAGTACGACAAGTACAAAAATAAACCCATGCACGTATAAAACGAGCCTCTCCTTCCATAGGAGCTTTCTCAACTTCAGACAATGCAGTCGATTCTCTCAACCCTTTTAAGAATTGGTTGATATTACGGATCAATGTATAATCATATGTACGCCACCAGTTACGATCTACTTCCTGATCATCTTTAGTATCATAAGTAATGGCCTCATCCAACAGAGCGAACCCATCCGTATCTCCTACATGTTGGCCTAGTGATATACGTTCATAGAAATTTGCCAATACAGATTTTGTCAGATTGACATCTCCATAAACTTGATCTTCTGTCATAATACGATCTGGCTTTTGGTCCAGGAATCCACTGCAACTACTTAATGCCAGTGCACAAGCAGCAACAGCTATAAAATTTCTCTTTTTCATTGTTTGCTAAAATTTGAGGTTAATACCAAGATTTATAATACGCGGCGTTGGGTAAATCAAGCCATTATCTTTAGAACCCTCCGGATCAATAATAGGTACATTAGTCAATGTCACCAAGTTAGTTCCCGACAAATATACACGCAAATTACTAATACCAGATTTTGCCAACAAAGCTTTCGGTAAAGTATATCCAAACTCCAAATTACGCAACTTGATATAGCGTACATTATGCAGCCAGAACGTGCTCTTTTCATAAGCAGATGTTTCGGCATTATTCATACGTATCAAAGGATATTTACCAGGAATCAATTCACTATCAGCATCCCAAACATCTGCTAAATGCCAAGAATCCTTCAACACTTCACCCGGACTATTTCCATCATTCTGGAATGGACGTGCAGTTTCCCATTTTTGCATCCATGAAGTCATTCCGGAACCTGTCCAGTCCATTGAAAGATCAAAACCTTTCCAACTAGCAGATAAATTGATACCAAAATTCAAGTTAGGAGTTCCATCTTGTCTGTAACCAATAGGACGTTCATCCATATAGTTAATAACACCATCACCATTTACATCCTTGTATATAATATCACCCGGAACTACTGTACGATTACCTTTTCGGTCAATATCTACAGGATAAGTCGCTATCTGCTCCCAATTTTCAAAACGTCCAACAGCCTCATATCCCCAATTTATATAGCCTACACGATGCCAAATACTATTACGATATCTATCCCAAGAGTTACTGCGACGATCATCATATTGTTCCCAATCATAGAAACGAGAATAAGTAACATTAGCACCAACACTATAATTGAAATCATTGATATTATCCGCCCAACGTACCATCGCATCATAACCGATATGAAGATCTGATCTCAGATTTTCTTTTGGCAATCCAAAACCAACTTCAGAAGGTAACAATACATCATAACGTGATTCCGGGATACCTGTACGTAATCGGCGGAAGAAGTCAAACTGAGCGGTCAACCGATTATTGAAGAAACCCATATCCACACCAATATCCAATATTTTGGCTTTTATCCATGATAATGTCTGATTGGGCAATCCACGAGGAGCAGATCCTACAACATACTGTCCATCAATAACCGAACCTCCTCTATTATAATCATAACCGGCCAAATAATCAAATGCAGAATAGTCACTTACATTATCATCTCCTACTACACCATAAGAACCACGAATCTTAAAGTCTGAGAAAATATTTGCCAATTTACTTTCTTGCCAGAATTTTTCCTGAGAAATTCTCCATCCTAAAGATGCCGAAGGGAAGAATCCCCAACGATTTCCCGGACGGAACTTCCAAGAACCATCCCAACGACCAATAAATTCAACTAAATATTTATCAGCATAACTATAATTGATGCGTCCTAAATATCCCATTCGAGCTTGGGTATCATTTCCGTTATCATTAAACGTTTTAATTTCTTTAAATTGAATCAAGTTCAAATTATTAGCTACCGGAGTTGAGATTATATTGAAATTCGGACTCTTGCGTTGAGAAGCTTCAAAACCAGCAATAGCATTAATATAATGATCCCCAAACTTACGATCAAAATTCAACTGGAAATTAGAAAATAAATCTTCATTTCTATGACGAATACGTTCACGATAAGGAGTATTCATTGATTCAGCTACTTCATAAGTATCATTAGCCTGATTATATCGATACAATTTAAAAGGATATTCATGATTTTCCATTTCTCTATAAGCGAAATAGTATCCCACCATTCCCTTGGCCTTCAATCCTTTCAGTAGTTCGTATTCTGCTGTAGCCTGCATTTGAAGCACACGCCAATCATCCGTCATTTTACCAGAGTTCTCATAGTTCAAAAGGGCAAAATTGGTATTAATATCTGTTGAAACCTTTTGCGGATAAAGAGGATTATCATTTGCGTACGGACCCATTGTCGGCCAGTTCTTCAAGTTAGAATACAAAGGAAGATCATAATCATCACCTCCCGGAACTCCAGGATTCTTACGTGATTCGATACGACCATTCATACTTGCTCCGATCTTAAAACGATCATTGACTTTCATATCAACATTCATCTGAACATTGGTACGTTTGAATCCACCGTAATTACGCACTGTAGCATCTTGATTAATATGTGATACAGATACATAATAGTTGGCTTTATCTGAACCTCCGGAAAAGTTAGTATTTACATAATATTGTGGAGATGTCTTCCAAATATAATCTCCCCAGTCAAATCCTGTATAACCTTTCTCCGTACCAGCCATCCACTTATCATAATCCTCTCTTGAGAATTTACGTTCTCCATCAGTTCGGCCGGCCCAAGTCTCAGCAGCCGTATATGCATTTACATACGTTTTAGCATCAGCGGGTTGAATCCATCTTGAGTTTTTCTGCCAACCATAATAAGCATTAACAGAAACTGTATTTTTGCTCTTCTGTTGCCCTTTCTTAGTAGTTACCACTACTACACCGTTAGCAGCACGAATACCATAAATAGCAGCAGAGGCATCTTTCAATATTGAAATATTTTCAATATCATTAAAGTCCATATTATTAAATTGCCCTTCATCCGACTGCACACCATCAATCACAAATAACGGGGTACCCATATTACGAATCTGCAATGCAGTAGAAGCACCAGGACGACCATCTTGCATACGAGTGTTCAAACCTGCAATCTTACCAACTAATGCTCCTGAAGCAGTAGATGCAGCTGAACGCTCGATATCTGTTGATTTAATTGCAGAAACAGCACCTGTTAAAGTCGCTTTCTTTTGTGCCATACCGAAACCGGTAATAACGACTTCATCAAGTACTTTTGTGTCTTCCTGCAGAATTACTTTAACTGTGTTTGATGCGCCTACGTTTACTTTTTGTGTTGTGTAACCAATAAATGAGATTTCAAGTGTAGCTTTAGGGCCGACACTCAGCGAGAATTCACCGTTCATATCGGTGATGGTACCAGTTGTACTCCCCGGCTCTTTTACGTTAGCACCAATTACCGCTTCGCCATTGGCGTCGATAACTATACCCTTTACGGTCCGTTGTTGTTGAACGGAGTTCACTGCCAATACAGTTTCTGTTGCCGGGTTTTCGGCGCTAGCGAAACTGTAGGCACTTGGCAAAAGCGAAAAGGCAGCCATACAAAGTGGTATGCGCCACATTCTGCTACGACTTGCGAGCCAAAACATTTGTTCTTTTTTACGCATAGTACATAAATTTAAAAAACAGGTTCTATAAATCTTTAATGTATAAAAGCATCGTTATGGAAATAATCCTCGGAATATAAGACGGGATGTATTTCATAGTATAGCTTTTACGGTTTCGAAACATTGCAAAGGAAAGTTATTTTTAACTAATAAGACGATAATTTCCGTTCAATAAACAACAAAATCTGTTCTTTTCAACATTTCAATCCCCCTCACAGAGCTCTAAAAGCACATCTGAACAGATTCTGCTATTTATTGAACAGTATTTTTCATCTCCTTTCTGCGAATTTGGTCACCTTTGTATAATTCCTCATTTATTAATTAAATAATGTATTAAGCAAACATGAAATTACACATTGCTATGCTGGCAGCTACCCTGCTGTTGTCCGGAGGAGCCTCGTACGCTCAAGGGAACAAACAGGAGAAAAAGGCGAAAGCCTACATGGTAGCAGATGCCCATCTGGACACTCAGTGGAACTGGGATGTACAGACTACCATTAAAGAGTATGTATGGAACACGATCAACCAGAACCTGTTTCTGCTGAAAAAGTATCCGAACTATGTATTCAACTTTGAAGGCGGAGTGAAATATGCCTGGATGAAGGAGTACTATCCTGCACAATACGAAGAAATGAAGAAGTACATCGGGGAAGGCCGCTGGCACATTTCCGGAAGTAGCTGGGATGCAACGGACGCTCTGGTACCTTCGACTGAATCGTTCATCCGCAATATTATGTTGGGACAACAGTATTACAGACAAGAATTCGGAGTGGAAAGCACGGACATCTTCCTGCCCGACTGTTTCGGATTTGGCTGGACACTGCCTACTATCGCTTCGCACTGCGGCCTGATTGGTTTCTCTTCACAAAAACTGGACTGGCGTGTGCATCCGTTCTATGGTAAGAGCAAGCATCCGTTTACAATCGGCTTGTGGAAAGGAATAGACGGATCGTCTATCATGCTGGCACATGGATATGATTATGGCAGAAGATGGAACGACGAAGACCTTTCAGAAAACGAACAACTGAAAGAACTGGCAGGCCGTACACCTCTTAATACAGTATACAGATATTACGGTACAGGCGATATCGGCGGATCACCGACACTGGCCTCTGTCCGCTCAGTGGAAAAAGGACTTCGCGGAAACGGTCCGGTAGAAATTGTCAGTGCAACCAGCGACCAGCTTTACAAAGATTACCTTCCTTATAAGAATCATCCGGAATTACCGGTATTCGACGGTGAACTGTTGATGGATGTTCACGGTACAGGATGCTACACCTCACAGGCTGCCATGAAATTGTACAACCGCCAGAACGAATTATTGGGAGATGCGGCCGAAAGAGCTGCCGTAACTGCCGAATGGCTGAATCAGGCCAAATATCCGGGAAGCACCATCAATGAAGCATGGAAACGCTTCATTTATCATCAGTTCCACGATGACCTGACAGGAACCAGTATACCGCGTGCCTATGAATTTTCATGGAACGATGAACTGATCTCACTGAAACAGTTCTCCAATGTACTGACTTCTTCCATTCATGGTATCGGCAGGGAATTGGATACACGGGTCAGCGGTATTCCGGTAATCCTTTATAATGCACTCGGATTTACGGTTACAGATATTGCGGAAATAGAACTTGACCTTCCAAAAGCCCCCAAAGGGATAACGGTGTACGATGAAAAGGGCAAAAAAGTATCGGCTCAGCTCATTTCTTATACCGACGGAAAAGCACGCATCCTGGTAGAAGCAACAGTTCCGGCTACAGGATATGTGGTATATGACGTACGCACATCAGGAACCGGTGCAAGCAACGTCTCGACGAACGTCAATACCTTGGAAAACTCTCTGTACAAGATTACATTGGATAAAAATGGAGATATCGTCTCTCTGACTGACAAAAAGAACGGCAAAGAGCTGGTGAAAGCCGGGAAAGCAATCCGCCTGGCAGTCTTCACTCAGAACAAGTCATACAATTGGCCGGCATGGGAAGTGTTGAAAGAGACAACCGACCGTACTCCGGTTTCGATTACGAATGACGTGAAAATAACTTTGGTTGAAGACGGAACTTTACGTAAATCGCTTTGTGTCGAGAAACGTCACGGAGAATCTGTCTTCCGTCAATACATACGTCTGTATGAAGGTAGCCGTGCAGAACGCATCGACTTCTATAACGAAATAGACTGGCAATCGACCAACGCATTGTTAAAAGCCGAATTCCCGCTCAATATTGAAAACGAAAAGGCTACGTACGACTTGGGTATCGGCAGCATACAACGTGGCAACAATACCGAAACAGCTTACGAAGTATATGCACAATATTGGGCCGACCTGACCGATCGTGACGGAAGTTATGGTGTATCGGTGATGAACGACAGCAAATATGGATGGGACAAGCCGGATAACCATACGATCCGTCTCACCCTGCTCCACACACCGGAAACACGCGGAGGTTACGCATATCAGGATCATCAGGATCTCGGTCATCATACCTTCACCTACAGCCTGATACCACATCAGGGAGCCTTGGATAAACCCGCCACTGTAGAGAAAGCCGAAAAGCTGAACCAGCAACTGAAAGCCTTCCGTACGGAAAAGCACAAAGGAAATGCCGGAAAATCGTTCTCGTTTGTCGCTTCGGACAACCGCAATGTATTGATCAAGGCACTGAAGAAAGCGGAAGAAACCGATGAGTATGTAGTACGCGTATACGAAACCGAAGGCCGGAAAGCACAGAGCGCCACACTGACCTTTGCAGGGGAAATCATCAGTGCCAGCGAAGCCAACGGTACAGAAAAGACAATCGGCAATGCAACTTTCGAAGGAAACAAGTTGCAGGTAAACATCACTCCTTATTCTGTAAGAACTTACAAAGTACGCCTCAAACCATCGGGACGTGAGACGTCTCCGATCGAATATGCCGCTTTACCGCTTGACTACGACCGCAAATGTGCTTCTTATAATGAATTCCGTGGAGAAGGCGACTTCGAATCGGGCTATTCTTTTGCAGCCGAACTTCTGCCGGACTCACTGATAGCCGGTCAGATCACTTTCCGTTTGGGAGAAAAAGAGATTGCGAACGGAATGACTTGTGAAGGTGATACCTTGCAACTGCCTGCGGGAAACAAATACAACCGTCTCTATATCCTCGCCGCCTCTACCGAAGGAGACAATCAGGCCGACTTCCGCATTGGCAAGCAGACCGCTTCATTCGTTGTACCTTCTTATACCGGCTTCATCGGCCAATGGGGACATAAAGGACACACCGAAGGATATCTGAAAGATGCTGAGATTGCCTATGTAGGTACACACCGCCATGCATCCAACGGTGATCAGCCTTATGAATTCACTTATATGTTCAAATTTGGTATGGATATTCCGAAGGGAGCTACCAGCGTAATCTTGCCCCGAAATGAGAAAGTGGTTTTGTTTGCTGCTACTCTGGTTGCCGAAAATGAACCGGCTACAACCGTTGCCGGCACTCTTTTCCGCACCAATAACGTAGGTAATGCAGCTACTGCCGGAAATGATGAAGAAGCAGTACGCGAAAATATCCTGAAAAGAGCTAAAATCATTGCTTGCTCCGGATATACCAACGACGAAGAAAAACCGGACTTCCTGCTGGATGGTAAAACGGATACAAAGTGGTGTGACGTTTCGCAGACTCCGAACTACGTAGACTTCGATCTGGGTGAAGCACAAAACATCAGTGGTTGGAAGATGGTGAACGCCGGACAGGAAAGTCACTCATACATCACCAATGGTTGCTTCCTGCAAGGTAAAATGAACCCGGGCGATGAATGGACGACTCTGGATGCTATCGACGGTAACCATGCAAATGTCGTTTCACGTCCGCTGAACTATGACGGAAAGGTACGTTACATCCGTCTGCTTGTGACTCGTCCTACACAGAGCACCGGAGGCAGAGATACACGTATCTACGAACTGGAAGTTTATAAATAAACAGAAAACTGTAAATTCAATGACAATAGTGGCTGATAGTTGGAATACTGTCAGTCACTATTATCTTTTTTCACTACCTTTGTTCATTATGAAAACACATTCAGCATTAACTATTCTTTGTCTATTATGCACCATCCATTGCATAGCAACTCCACAAAAAGCCGTAAGCGATACTCTTTTGTCAGCCCGGTTCAACCGAATACTCTCTTCCTCAGCAACCGAAGCCAGCAGGATTGCATACATAGATCTGTCAAATAGTAAAGGGGAAATTATAAAACAAGTCAAGTATCCTTCTTTCTAAACGATCAGGAGACGGAGAATACGTGATTCATTGTGAAGGCTACTCGGAAGAGGGACTGATTGGTACGGACTTCCGGGTTACAGAGGTGCCGGAACACCCTTGACAGCCACTTCATGCTTAAACCGACACCAACTTAAGTAGAACAGGCAGGCAACATAACATCTCTTGGAAAGAAAAAAGGGTTGTATCCAAGCAAAACAAGCTTTTGATACAACCCTTGATAATAAACCCTAATTATATACCGGTTCTTATTACTTCTGCATTTTATCCATTAATACCTTCATCCAATAACCACCGATCACGGAACGTGCCTTGAAACCGACAAACTTACCGCTATCGGTATGATGCCAGTCGCTCAGCGGAACACGTGATACGGTTTCATTAGCATACTTATATACCGGAGAAATAAATTTCTCGAAAGTAGCCTTATCAGAAGACATGGCAGCAGTCCACATAATCCAGTCGGATTTAGTATATTCCTTGCGGGAATCCAACGGAAGTCCATAAGGGTTTTGCAGTTTGGTCTGATAATAAGAAATTTCTTTCTCAATCACATTATTGGGGAAAAGGTTCAGATTCCACATCTTGTCCCAAACCATATTGTACTTCTGGCTCCAGGTATTCTCACGGTCGAATGCCAGACGATAATGATCACCCTCACGAGCCATTTGTTCCCATTTGGTAGCCATTGCTTTGGCTTTGGCAGCATATCGGTCGGCTACATCATCCATACCGAGCATACGGGCCATTTCACTGTAAGCAGCTACACCCATGATCGCTTTTACCGAAAGGTTGGCGTTATGTGCCCAGTGTCCGGCAAAGTCATCAGTACAGAGTTGGTTCTCGGGATCTTGTCCGTATTCCGCCAGATAATCAGTCCAAATGGTCAGTAAATCCCAATACTTCTTAGCATAGTCGGCGTTACCTTCTACCTTGGCAATAGCAGCAGCCAGGACTACCATATTTCCGCCTTCTTCAATCGGCATGTCACCACCGTATACCTGTCCGTTAGCAATAGGATAAGTTCCCAGGTCGTGAGCCGGGAAAGGCTTGTTCCAACGTCCGCTGGCACTATATTCAAAGATACTGGTCATCATGCCTTTCTGCAATTCGGGGTTATAAGCCAGGAAGAGCGGAGCAGACGGATAAGTCAGGTCGACAGTATTGATACAACCGTTACTATTGTTCTCTTTAGAGAAGAAGAGTAAGTTACCATCCGCATCCTTGAACAGCTTATGGGCGGCAATCACCTGACGGTAAGCCAATGCACACAGTTCAGAGTATTCTTTGCCACCTGCTTTTTCTGCATCGTTCAGAATCATTTCGTCGTAAGCACGGCAACGTTCCATGACAGACGCATAGTTTGCTTTGGCACGCTCAAAGGCATCGAAGATGCTTACCTTACCATCATGCTTCCAGTAGGCCATACGAGGTTGATAGAAGTATTCGATAGCATAAATATCATCGTAACCCAACATCAGGAAGCCGGATTTGCCATCGGTACCTACTTCACCCAGATCGTCAGTATAGGCCATAGCCGGCATCTGGTCGGCACGACGGGTCACGCACTCGGCTTGTGTAGGCAACAAAGAACCCTTGGTAGCAAACTCGTTCTTCATACCATAGTAGTTACCCAGGCTGACAGCTGTATTGGCACCTATATTTCCTGCCAGATAAGCATATCCCCAATCAATACAGATACCGTCTCCTTTTCGTGCGAGGATAGGCTGGTCGATAGTCCCTGCCTGTACATAATTGATACCGTTACGGCGGATCACTTTCGAACGGGTAGGTTGCGTCAGTTCATTGATGGCAAGCTGCGGAGTGGTCTCCACATACATCTGCACATCATGTTGCTTTTTGTCCAGCGAACGAACGCGGTAAGAAATATAATTAACGGGAGTAGACAACAAATCGAGGTCGTCCATCATCAAAGGTGCGGTAAACACCAGGTCCAGTTCCACCGGACCGCAAGTAAACGTGTAGTAAGTTTGTGTGGGGAGTACGCTTACCGATTTCTGGACGGCTGCCGTCTCAAAACCTGTCGTCTGTTTGTTCAGGCGATAAAGGCCGAAATCTACATAAGCACCTCCTGTTGTGTTGTGACAGTGTGCGGCAAGTACGTTTTTTCCTTTTTGCAGCTTCTTCTTGGCTGCATCCGATAGTTCGAGTAATACGTCGTTGTTCCATGAATAGTCTGTAGCAACCAGCTTTTCACCATTCAGGTAGAGTTCGAATACATCGTCGTGCGAATATTTCAGATAGATGGTTTCTCCGTTCATATCATCGTTAATCTGGAAATCGCGGCGAACCCAGATGTCCGGAGTAGTCCAGCGAGTATGGACACGAGGCATATCGGGAGTACCGAAAGCACCTTGTCCCTCTTTCCATCCGGCAGCATTGAACGAAAGGGCGTTCCATCCCGCAGCCGGCTCATCGAAAGTATAACTCCCCTGCCAGGTATCGGTATCGGTCATGGGTACAAGGGTTTCAAGATTCAATTTATCTTTCCCCATAAAGCGGTAAGTCTTCCCGTCTACACGGATAGCACCCAACAAAGGATGTTCCGTTCCGGTCCAGTGCATAGTGCTGCTTTCGTTCAGCGCATCTGTGGGCGACCAGATGGACAGATAGGGGTCGGAAGTGATGAGAGGCACCGCCGGCGCACGCAAAGCAACATTTCTACTTGCCTTATACAGGTCGGCTGCCTGCGCATTGCACAGCATACCGACTGCTAAAGCCATTGTGAATAGTTTTTTCATTATTTTATTTATTAGTATGTTTCAATCTAAATAGTATCCTTCAACAATCTTTACCTTAATCAAAAACCTGTGTACCTATCGACACCCTACTCTAATCACTTATTTAAAGAATTGCATATCTTTGTATTGATAGCTTTCACCTGAGCTTCATTCACCTTAATCACTTTACGGTCGTATGTCATCAGTCCGTTCACCTCCATTTCTACATCCGTAGTCTGTGTATAGACAGCAGCTGAGAAACCTCTTGAAATCAACTGATACAGTTCATTGCCGTATTCAACGTATTGTTTAGTTACTTCTTCGGGTGAATTGAACTTCACGTATCCCCAGTTGTGGTTCGGTTCCCAAAGATGTTCATTCAGTGCCAGGCCGATGCCGCCATATTCACCCAACACGGTAGCACGTCCGGCATCGTAGAAGTCAAGTGACGGATTGGGATAATGATGCAGGTCAAGAATATCACCGCAAGGGAAGTGATTGCCGCCACTTGCCGGGTTCACCAGGCGTGAAGGATCATACTTCTTTGTCCATGTCGCGATATCTTCAGTCTTGAACTGTCCCCAACGCTCGTTAAACGGAACCCATACACCGATACAAGGATAGTTGTACAGATAATCCATGATTTCCTTCCACTCTTTGCGATAGATCTGTTCCGACTCCTCGCTACGATTCAGTTCATTGCCGGTGAAGTAGTTGTACATCTGCCACTCCGGTTCACGGTCGCCGTTCGGCATATCCTGCCATACGATGATACCCAAACGGTCACAATGTGTGTACCAACGTGCCGGTTCCACCTTGATATGCTTGCGAATCATATTGAAACCGAAATCTTTCGTCTTCTGTACATCATACAGCAAAGCCTCGTCTGTGGGAGCTGTATACAGTCCGTCGGGCCACCAACCCTGGTCCAGCGGTCCAAACTGGAACAAAGCCTCGTTATTTAGTTCCAGGCGTACGATGCCATCCGCGTCACGACGGGTGGAGTACTTACGCATGGCAGCATAGCTGTCCACCTTATCCACTACCTTGCCTCCGCTTTTCAGAGTCACTTTCAGCGTATAGAGGAAGGGGGAATCCGGACTCCACAACTTGGCATTCCGGGGCATGGACACCTCCACCGGCTCTGCATTGATACTTTTGCCGGTGGCTACCAGTTGATTGCCGTCATACACATTCACTTCCACAAAGTCGGAAGGACATGCACTATTCAATTCAGCCTTCACTGTCAACAGATTACGGTCAATATCGGGAGTGATACGGAGGTTCTTGATATGTTTTCCGGCAACCGGCTCCATCCATACCGTCTGCCAGATACCGCTTACGGGAGTGTACCAGATACCTTCCGGATTGCTGACCTGCTTTCCACGGGGTTGAGGTCCTTTATCCGTTGGGTCCCAAACTTTTACGACCAACTGATTATTGCCTTTGCCAGAAAGGGCGGCAGTAATATCGAAGGAGAACGGAGTAAATCCACCCGTATGGCTGCCTACTTTCACATCATTCACCCATACATCCGTTTTCCAGTCGACAGCACCAAAATGCAACAGCACTTGTTTTCCCTTCCAGGCAGAAGGAATTTCAAAACTGCGCTGGTAGACCAGTTCCTGGTTTTCATTGATTCTTTTTCCAACTCCGGACAAGGAGGATTCGATGGCAAAGGGAACAAGTATCTGCCCTTCGAACTCTGCCGGAAGATGCTCACCTTTATTTATAACGGCATAATTCCACAGTCCGTTCAAGTTCTTCCAGTCACTCCGTTCCATGATGGGACGAGGATATTCGGGCAACACATTCGCGGGATTGATCTGGGATGCCCAGTCCGTTTTGATTTTATCACCTGCCGGCTTCCATTGCGCCGAACTTCCGATTGCAAACAACGTCAAGAATGACGATATGAGGAAAAATCTTCTCATAGTATTATAACTTTTTATTGGTTTCTACGAAAGCAAAGATAAGCCGATTCAGAAAAAAAGAATAGAAATTTCGAACCAATAAATAGTATTTTTGTGGAATATCAAGGTATTACCGTCTCATTTTATCAAAGAAATTCATCAAAGGCACCTTTTTCCGCTTTTCTTGCCACGCCTATGACAAGGTTTTGCCTTCCCATTGGCAAGACTTTGCCACCGCGTTGGCAAAACTTTGCCATAGGCGTGGCAAAAGTTTGCCAAGGCAGTGACAACTTGTTGGCAAAATACCTCCCTGATATACAAGGAGTAGCAAACAATAGACAGCAGGGAACGACTAATATCCCGGATTCTGCTGGTTCTCCAATGCCGGATTGGCATTTATCTCATCCTGCGAAATAGGAAGCACAATCTTCTCGAAAGTACGGTCGATTGTTTTTCCACGGTGACTCACCGGAATATCTTGAAAATCGTCGTTGAATTCGATGGTTCTGCCCATACGCATCATGTCGAAGAAGCGTTGTCCTTCACCAAAAAGCTCCTTGCTGCGCTCGTCCAGAATCATATCATCGGTAATGGTAGCGGCAGTGGCCGGTGCCAGTCCGGGAGAACGCCTGCGGATTTCATTCAGGTAACCGGCGGCGGCATCTGCGCCTGCTTCCTGCTTCGTGGAGTGCAAGGCTGCTTCGGCGGCAATCAGATATATCTCGGAAAGACGGATTATCTTGATATTGACGGCTGTATTGGTTGCCTTGCCGTCACCTGCCAGAGTGGTACTGCCCATATACTTGTAGCAGGCTCCCTTGCGTTCAATCTCATTGTCCACCCAGTATTCATCGTTGTCCATGATTCCCCAACGCACATCCGTCTCGTCTTCACCCAGACGGTTCAAGAAATAATCGCTGGCAAGATACCAGCCCATGGCATTCTTCAACTGTCCGTAGCGCATCAGGTAAAAGCCCAAAGAAGAAGTTCCCAGGTCTGATTCCTCAGTGGTGATGCCCAGCTCAAAGATGGACTCGGAACCAAACTGCTTGCTCCAGGAAGCCGTCCAATCGGCAGGCTCATACAGTTTGTACACACCGCTTTCTATAATCTCCCGGGCAGCGTTCAAAGCACCGTCATAATCTTCCATATAGAGTTTCACACGCGCTTGCAGGGCTATGTTGGTGTAATAGTCCGCATATCCGCTCTGCTTTGTCTTCTTCTTGGCAAGCAGGGCCGCCCCGTCCGACAAGTCCTGCAGAATCTGGCGATAGTTCTCCTCCACAGTAGCACGGGTGGGCTGGGCGTTCACCGTAAGCGGCTCGGTTACATTGGGAACTCCATAAGAGGTCTTGTTGTAATTGTAAGGAAGCCCGTAGAGACGGACCAAATCGAAATAGAACAGCGCCCTCAGAGTCAACGCCTGCCCTTTGGCTTCGGAAAAATCTTCCATACTGCCCGATTCTTCCAGCTTCTCAATGTTGCTCAACAAGGTGTTGACCTGCAGAATGCAGTAATATCCACGGCTCCAGAAACCGGAATAAGTATTGCTGTTGGAAGTGTGGTTGAACGTATAGAATGCATCCAGTCCGCGTCCGGCAGCAAAAATCGTGAGGTCACCGCCCTTGGCATCACCGTACATAAAAAGGTTTCTGCCGTAATAGGACGATGAGGTCATCGCACTCATCACACCGTTGATAACCACCTGAGCATCGGCTACCGTACCGACAGCACCTTCTGCATTTCCGGAGTTGGTGGGCTGCATATCCAGAAAATCGTCACACGAAGTGAATGTAAAGGCACCAAGTATCACAAGTGCCAATAAATGATATATCTTTTTCATTGTTAGTTCCTCCAGTTCATTAAAATTTCAATTCAACGCCAACGACAAATGTTTTTCCGATAGGGGTTTCCCAACCACGTGTGCCGTATTCGCTCACTTCGGGGTCTGCCTCCTTGTATTTGGCTATTGTCCAAAGGTTGCTGGCAGTGAAGAAAAGGCGGGCATTCTCGATGAAAGCCTTGCGGGTCATGGCTTTGGGCAGCGTATAGGCCAATGAGAGATTCTTCAAGCGCAGATAACTGGCATTGAACAAGTGGCGGCTGCTGTATTGTTGTGGGTCATCGAGGTCTACACCTTCGATACGGGGCTCTGTACCGTTCGTATGGTCTGGCGTCCAAAGGTTGTTGTAGTAGCTTTTAGCACGGATACGCTCCCAATAATAACCGTCGTCGGCCACATCCATGTAGGCTCCATCATACAAGTCTCCTCCTATCTTATAGGTAAAGCCCAACGAAAGGGCTATGCCTTTGTAGGATACCGCGGATTGGATTCCCCGATGGACTTTTGGAACGGCAGTGCCGATGATGGTGTAGTTGGCATTGTTATAGTCATAAGTAGCTCCGCGTCCGTTATACTCAAAATCTCCGGCCTTGCCATTCTTGGGGTCATTTACATAGTAGACGTTCTTGCCGTTGGTCTTGTCCACACCTGCCCATTCGTATCCATAGAAAGCCAGCGTGGACTGACCTTCCCGGTATACATATTGCGCACGGCTGTCGCTACTGGTGGGGTCGTACCAGATAATGTCCGCACCGCCATACAACTCTTTCACCTCAGAACGGAGAAAGGTTGCGTTGACACCGGCACTCCATAACCATCCTTTACTATCAATGATGTCACCACTCAACTCCACCTCTACCCCATGGTTGTTGATGCATCCTACGTTCCGCAACGTAGAGGAAAATCCCGTAACCATCGAAATGGGAACATCCTGGAGCAGGTTCTTCGAATCACGGTTGAAGTATTCCACCGTACCGCGCAGACGCTGGCCGAAGAAGCCGAAGTCGATACCCACATTCGTGTTGTAGCTCGTCTCCCAAGACAGCTTGTCATTGGTGACGGTAGTGATTGTACCGCCCGGGTTACCCATGTACTTACTGGTATAGCTCATCAAGCTCATATAGCCGTAATTGTCCGAAGGCAGCGTACCGTTAATACCATAAGAGGCACGTATACGCAGGTTGCTCAGGAAAGAATATTTGCTCATAAAACCCTCGCGCATGATGTTCCACGCTCCTGCCACTGACCAGAAGTTTCCCCAACGTTCCTGCTTGCTGAGCCGGGAAGAACCGTCGCGGCGGTAAGAACCGGAAATGAAGTAGCGTTCATCGTAATTATAATCCAACTTGGAGAGCACGGACACCATCGAGTTTCCCCAGGAATATCCGGCAGAAGTCTGCGTTCCGGCAGTAGAAACTGTATGAATGGTGCTGACCGCAAGATTGCTTCCTGTGGCACGCACATAGTCTGTCTTGTTCTTCTCCGCTTCGAAACCCACCATGGTGCCAACTGTGTGTTTGTCGAAGGTGCCGGTATAATTGGCGGTAGTGGAGGTAACCATCTTCTCGTATGTAGTACGGTATTCGTTGACATTCCCATTGTCTGCCGAGCCTTTATAGTGATTGGCACTGTAATAGATATGGTCTTTTACAGTAGTATTGTCGTAAGAGTAGATAGAACGAAGGTCCAGGCCCGGCATCAGATGCAGGGTGAGCGTCTCCGCAGCCATGATTTTGGTACTGGTAGAACCGTTCTCCCACTCTTTGTCATAATAAAGCCCATTGTAGGCGTAGCTACCGTAACGTTCGGTCCAGAGCTCGCCGGTCTTGTAATCAGTGGGCCAGTAGAGTCCCCACAGCAAGTTACGGGTCTGCATGAAGTAATTGCTGCCCGTGTTGCGTGTATCATTATAACCGCTTTTCTTGGTACGCGCCAGGCTGGCATTGGTGGTCAGTTCAAGGAATTTCCTCACCTTCTGGGTGAGGTTCAGGCGACCGGAAACACGGTCGAAGCTGTTCATCTTCAAACGTCCTTCGTCCTGGGTATAGGAAAGGGAAGTGTAATAGTTGGTATTCTGCGTAGCACCACTGACGGACATATCGTAGGTCTGATAAATGGCGGTACGGAAATATGCCTTGTCCCAATCGTAGTATTTGCCTCCACGCCCGGAGTTGTCGTACTCAAGGATATTGACGTTCTCGTAAGCTCCCGTACCATTTGTGGTAAATTGGTAGCCATGTTTGTTGAAACGGCTGTTCAACTGGCCTATGGCATAGGCTGCCGCCTTTTCGTCCGTTTCGCCCTTACCGCTTGTACGGGCATCGTGAAATACGGTGTAGAGCATATTCACATTCTCCTGTACGCTGGCCGTTTCATAGTTGTCCGTTGCCCAGCAGGGCGTGAAGCCCACTTCGGCTTTCAGCGTCACCACCGGCTTGCCAATCTGTCCTTTTTTGGTAGTAATCAGAATGACGCCGTTTGCCGCACGCGACCCATAAAGCGAGCTGGCCGCCGCATCTTTCAATACAGAAATAGATTCGATGTCTTCCGGGTTCAACGTATTCATGATGTTGTTGGTAGAATAGAGCTCACCGCTCATCTGCCCCGTATTGCCCGAAGAGACCGGAACACCGTCCACTACATACAACGGTTCATTCCCGGCATTCATAGAACCTATGCCACGGATGCGGATGGCCGGTGCGGAACCCGCCTGGCCGGAATTATTCGTCAGTTGCAAGCCCGCCACTTTACCGTTCAACGCGTTTTCAAAGCTGGTCGTCGGAATGTCTTTCAGCGCATCCGCTTTCACTAAAGAAGCCGAACCTGCATAGCTGCTCTTTTTGGCCGTGCCGTAAGCCACTACCATCACTTCATCCAGCAATTCCGAATCCGATTTCAACACCACCTTCATAGCAGGCTTTATGGTAGCTTCCACTTTCTGCATACCTACAAAAGAGACAATCACTGTCTTTGCCGTACTCGGCACATTCAAGATTGTAAAGTTACCTTCGATATCGGTCACTGCCCCCAGTGTTGTACCTTTCACCAATACCGATGCCCCAATCAGCCGTTCATTCTTGGCCTCGGCCAATACGGTTCACGAGACCGTAGACGTCTGAGCCATCACTCCTGCCCCCATAACCAGGCAGACAATGATTAACAAGAAGAATTTCTTTCTCATGCTTCTCTTCCTTAAAATTAGTCAATCAAAACACTTTTTAATATCCAAACGCTGCAAAGGTATGTATCTTTTTCAAAAAGAAAAGCAATAGTATTCAAAAAGCTTCATTTTGATTGTATTTTAAGCCAAATACAAGCAATATGTCTATAGCCTAAGCATTCCAAGCAATAAGTATGATGCTGGATACGGAAATATAAGCAATGCCAAAGAAGATATATCCGGATTTTAAGATATGACACGTCCCGGCATACAACTTTTTTCGTAACTTTGCACAGTTTTAAAATACACTGAACGAATGGAGTTTAAGTATGACGTTATCGTAATCGGCGCCGGACACGCAGGATGCGAAGCCGCTGCCGCTGCTGCAAACCTGGGTTCGAAGACTTGTCTTATCACAATGGATATGAACAAAATCGGACAGATGAGTTGTAACCCGGCAGTGGGAGGCATCGCCAAAGGACAGATAGTACGCGAAATAGACGCCTTGGGAGGATATATGGGATTGGTGACAGACCAGACAGCCATACAGTTCCGTATACTGAACCGTTCCAAAGGTCCCGCTATGTGGAGCCCGCGCGCACAGTGCGACCGCAACAAATTTATCTGGGCATGGAGAGAAATTCTGGAAAATATCCCCAACCTGCATATCTGGCAGGATACCGTGCAGGAAATCCTCGTTGAAAACGGTGAAATTACGGGAGTAGTAACACTATGGGGAGTAACGTTCCATGCCAAATGTGTAGTACTCACCGCAGGAACTTTCCTCAACGGACTGATGCACGTGGGACGTACCATGCTTCCAGGCGGACGTATGGCAGAACCTGCATCCTACCAATTAACCGAATCCATCGCAAAGCATGGCATCACCTTTGGACGCATGAAGACGGGAACCCCCGTACGCATAGATGGACGCAGCGTGCATTATGAGGATATGGAAATCCAAGACGGAGAATGTGACTTCCACAAGTTCTCGTTCATGGACACTCATGTACGCCATTTGAAACAGCTCCCTTGCTGGACCTGCTTCACCAACGAAGAAGCACACCGCATCCTGCAGGAAGGTCTGCCGGATTCTCCCCTTTTCAACGGACAAATCCAAAGTATCGGCCCACGTTATTGCCCCAGTATAGAAACCAAGATTGTGACTTTCCCCGACAAACCGCAGCACCAGCTTTTCCTGGAGCCCGAAGGGGAAACAACCCAAGAGCTCTACTTGAATGGATTCTCTTCTTCATTGCCCATGAACATCCAGATTGCAGCATTGAAAAAGATACCGGCGTTCAGAGACCTCGTCATCTACCGCCCGGGCTATGCCATCGAATACGACTTCTTTGACCCCACCCAACTGAAACATACGCTGGAAACGAAGAATATAAAGAATCTGTTCTTTGCCGGACAAGTAAACGGAACAACCGGTTACGAGGAAGCAGCTGGACAAGGAATCATGGCAGGTATCAACGCCCACATCAATTGCCACGGTGGAGAACCGTTCACCCTTGCAAGGGATGAAGCATATATCGGCGTTTTAATCGATGACTTGGTAACAAAAGGTGTGGACGAGCCTTACCGTATGTTTACTTCCCGTGCCGAATATCGCATCCTGCTCCGTATGGATGATGCGGACATGCGACTCACGGAAAAAGCCTGGAAGCTGGGACTCGCCAAGGAAGAGCGGTACAAGCTGCTGACAGAAAAACGTGAAGCCGTGAACCGGATTATAGACTTCGCGCGGAATTACTCGATGAAACCGGCATTAATCAATCCGGTATTGGAGCAGCTCGGCACAACTCCACTGCGCCAAGGATGCAAATTGATAGATTTGATAAACCGTCCGCAGATAACGATTGAGAACATTGCCGAACACGTCAGTGCCTTTAAACGAGAACTGGATAAAATATCCGATAGAAAGGAAGAAATTGTAGAAGCTGCAGAAATACTCATCAAGTACGAGGGATACATCGGACGCGAACGGATTATTGCGGATAAATTGGCAAGATTGGAAAGCATCAAGATAAAAGGTAAGTTTGACTATAATTCCATTCAATCCCTTTCTACCGAAGCTAGACAGAAGCTGATGAAGATAGATCCGGAAACAATAGCCCAAGCGAGTCGGATTCCGGGAGTATCTCCAAGCGACATCAACGTGCTACTGGTACTTTGCGGACGATAGAGCGCAAAGTTCCACGTGAAACAAAGAATTCAATAAACGTATTAAATAAACTGATTATGAGCAAAGAAACTCTTACCAAAAGCATCCGGGAAATACCCGACTTCCCCATTCCGGGAATTCTATTCTACGATGTAACTACCTTGTTCAAGGAGCCTACCGCCTTGCAGGAACTCTCGGACACACTATACGAGATGTATAAAGACAAAGGCATCACCAAAGTAGTGGGTATAGAATCAAGAGGATTCATTATGGGCCCCATTCTCGCCACCAGACTGGGGGCAGGCTTCGTACCTATCCGCAAGCCGGGAAAGCTTCCTGCAGAAACCATTGAAGAAAGCTATGATAAAGAATATGGCAAAGACACCGTGCAGATGCACAAGGATGCCATCAATGAAGACGATGTAGTATTGCTACACGACGACTTGCTGGCAACCGGTGGAACAATGGAAGCCGCCTGCAAACTGGTGAAACAGATGAACCCCAAGAAAGTGTATGTAAACTTCATCATCGAGCTGAAAGAGCTTCATGGCAAGGATGTGTTTGGAGATGATGTGGAAGTGGAGGCTGTGCTGTCGCTTTAGCCATTTCATATTTCACCACAGATTACACAGATTAACACAGATTATTTATCCACCACAAAACACAGTTTTATCAAAGAGAAATCTGCGTTAATCTGTGTAATCTGTGGTGAAACGTCGGTATTATGGAAGAACTCAGAACTAACGACTACCTCAAAGGGATTGTATCCAACCTTCCCGAAAGTCCCGGTATTTACCAATATCTGAATACCGAAGGGACTATTATATATGTAGGAAAGGCAAAGAATCTGAAGCGAAGAGTGTCTTCCTACTTCAACCGGGAGCACGAACCGGGAAAGACGAGGGTGCTGGTCAGCAAGATTGCAGATATCCGATATATCGTGGTGAATACGGAAGAAGACGCGCTATTGCTGGAAAACAATCTTATCAAGAAATACAAGCCTCGCTACAACGTACTGTTGAAAGACGACAAGACGTATCCCAGCATCTGCGTGCAGAACGAATACTTTCCACGTGTATTCAGAACCCGGAAGATAATCCGTAACGGTTCCTCCTATTATGGCCCTTACAGCCATATACCTTCCATGTACGCATTACTCGACCTCATCAAGCATCTGTACCCTTTGCGTACATGCCACCTGAACCTCTCTCCGGAAAACATACGTGCCGGAAAGTTCAATGTTTGCCTGGAATACCACATCAAGAACTGTGCAGGACCTTGCATCGGGAAGCAAAGCCAGGAAGAGTATCTGAAAAACATCGCTGAAATCAAGGAAATACTCAAAGGGAATACCCAGGAGATAGAACGGATGCTCTTCCAGCAAATGCAGGAACTGGCAGCCGAAATGAAGTTTGAAGAAGCACAGAAGATAAAGAAGAAATACCTGCTGCTGGAAAACTACCGGGCGAAATCGGAAGTGGTAAGCAACGTGCTGCACAATATCGACGTGTTCTCCATCGAAGAAGACAGCGATGAAAAGTCCGCTTTCGTCAACTACCTGCACATTACGAACGGTGCCATCAACCAGGCTTTCACCTTTGAATACAAGAAACGATTGAATGAGAGCAAAGAAGAACTGCTCTCTCTCGGCATCATCGAAATGCGGGAAAGATACAAGAGCCTTTCTCGTGAAATCATCGTGCCTTTTGAACTGGATATGGAGCTGAAAGATGTCGTCTTTACCATCCCGCAACGGGGAGACAAAAAGAAACTGCTGGAACTCTCCATCCTCAATGTGAAGCAGTACAAAGCCGACCGCCTGAAGCAAGCCGAAAAGCTGAATCCGGAGCAACGGACCGTGCGCCTGCTGAAAGAGATACAGCAAGAGCTGCACCTGGACCGCCTGCCCATGCAGATAGAATGTTTCGACAACTCCAACATCCAGGGTTCCGACCCCGTGGCCGGGTGCGTGGTCTTCGTCAAGGGGAAACCTTCCAAGAAGGATTACCGCAAGTACAATATCAAGACCGTAGAGGGACCGGATGACTATGCCTCCATGAAAGAGGTCGTAAAACGGCGCTATCAGCGCGCTATAGAAGAGAAAGCACCCCTGCCCGACCTTCTTATCACCGACGGTGGAAAAGGGCAAATGAGCGCCGTAA
>OGGP01000475.1_pt1 | contig 25848 bp, 16 predicted proteins | sample 1571261 | NCBI WGS metagenome assembly OGGP01 (sample SAMEA2581968, study PRJEB24529) | metagenome | biome: Human gut stool | place: China | collected 2011
TATTTTCCAATTTTCATATCTGTTCCCTTTTTTTCATTCCAAGTTAACAGATTCAATATAAATTTCTCTTTTTATTTATTAAAAACTCTTGTATGAGTTTTTTTCTAAGGTAAAAAAAAACGAGATTCTAAAATCAAGCGACACTTTTCGTATCACCTAAATTTTAGAATCTCGTAATCCCAGTTTCCGATTCTACATATTCATAGTGGCAAGTTATAATCACTTAACTTACCTTAGACCAGCTTTCAAGTAGTATCCCAGTTATCGACTCTATCTGGAGGTTAGTTAAGATCATCTAACTCACATTAAGTTATAAATCATTAATTACTTCATATTTAATTTTTCCATATAATTATCAACAGTTATTTTTTCAGAGTTTGAAGAAAAGAAGTTTAGTGTTTCTTTCATTTGAGGTATATCAAAACCTTTAATTAGATTGATAACACTATCTATAATTTCATCATTTTTTTCTTCTGGACCTTGATTATTATTTAAGATATCTCTTAATAGTTTCATATCCATATTCTCTAATGATTCAACTACAGATTCATATTCATATGTTGCTCCAGAGAAAAATAATTTTACTCCCAATTGCTCTATATCTGTTAATTTTTCTCCTTTTTGTCTTTCAAATTCAGCTAAATAACTATCTAAATATGTTGTTGCTAACATTGATTTTACTGCTTCTACTACTGAATCCATTATAACCTCCTAAAATCTATAATTCATTCCTACTTGGAACATATTTTCATCATCAAATAAATATTTATATTCTCCATATATTCCAAAAGAATCATTTTTTTGTAGTTCTAATCTTAAAGATAGATCTTTTCTTGTATCATTTTCATTATCAGCAAGTTTTAATGTATCAGCAGAAATGTTTCTTAGCTTAACATCAGTACCATCATAAGGATTTGCAAATTCATGGTAGATATTTGCTCCTGCTTTCAATGTTACCTTATAATCATTATAATACAAATCTTTTCCAATTTCAAGACCTGCACCACCTTCTATAGACCATTTTTCTGATTTTTCTATTTCAAGCCCATAATTTCCATCTTCTTTTATAGAATCTTGCATTAAATATGTGAAATTAGCTTCTAATTTTGGTTTAAAGAAGAAATAATCAGTATCTAATCTATATGAAGCTATATTTTGAAGTCCTATCCATTTATTATCTAAATCTCCTTCTGAATGTCCTTCAACATCTACAAATCTTATATCTCTTTCTATATCTCCAGAACCAATTCCAGCAAATAAGTTATTAACTAAACTGAAATTATTTTTATTATATGTATGATAAATATTTCCTTGGAAGAATGTATCCTTTCTCTTAGCATTGCTCATATCATATTCACTTTCAAGAGTTCCTACATTTGCTACTGCCCCTACTCTTTGAGTTTCAGATAATGCTTTATCTGCTCCAAAGAATACTGCTTTTATATCTTCATCATATCCAGAAAGATTAGAAGATTTAGTATCTATATTCTTATAATCCATTCCACCAATTAATCTTAAATCTTTAGATGTATTAACATTGAAGATATTATCTATCATAACTTGTTTATTGAAATTAATCATATCCATTGTTTGTCTTGTCATATTAGGATATACATCATTTCCAAATAAGTTATTTGTTGCTCTATTAAATTCAGCATTATTATCTATAGCTTTTAAATTGTTATAGATTTCTTGTCTTAAAATATCTCCATCTACATAATTATCTTCAAGATAATTAGCTATTGCTTTATTAGAAACTATTTCATTAAAGTTCTTTCTAGCTAATACTTTATCTTCTGAATTATAATTATACATTACAGAGTTTGATTTAATTTCTCCATTGTGTTCTTTTATAGAGATATTATCTGTATTTACTTTTATTTCATTAGAATAGTTATCTTTTGTATAATCTCCAGCAAGGTAAATATCTCCATTAACTTTATCAGCTTCAAGTTTTCCATTAACTCCTTGGATAAATTTACCATTTTCAGAAGAGATTACTAATCCTTCTGGTTTTGTTTCTATTCCTGTAATAACTCCATGATTTTCTATGTTACCTTTATTTGATATAATTTCTGTTCCATGAATAGTACCATAGTTTATAACAGTTGCTGCTGCACCTTCAGCTTTTACATTACCATAAACAATTCCTGTTTCACTATTAGTAACTGTAGTTGTTGCTCCACTAAATGATGAAGCATATAAACCTGTCATAGCCCCTGCTTCTTGATTTTCTGTTCCATTGAACCAAGCATTGATAGTTCCATTATTTGTTGCTGTAGCTCCATCAAGTGCCATTAATCCTACATTATGAGTACTGATAATTCCATTATTTATAGCATTAGTTCCTTTTCCAACAGCATACATTGAAATCATATGATTCTCAATTATTCCATCTTTTCCATTTATTATTTCTCCACCATACGCTTTCATTCCAACACCAAATGTTGGGATAAGTCCAGCTTCTATTTCATATGGTAATTTAGAAGTAATTTTACCTTCGTTTATTGCTTTTCCACCATGAATATATACTCCATATCCTCCATGAACATTACCCTCTATAGATTCACCACTTGTAGTAGCATATCCATTTCCTTCAACGAATATTTCTCCTTTATTTATAAAAGTTCCAGAGCTTTGATATACTCCCATACCTTCTCCTACTTTTATAATATGTCCTGATCCACCTAAGTTTACATCTTTTAATCCTTCAACTTTTAAATTTCCTTCATTAATTACTGTTCCACCATCGTTTTTTATAATAGCAGAAATTTTATTAGGAGTATCTTTAAGTCCATCATCATTTGTATCGACCATTTCTACATCAGATTTTAAAGTGATCTCTCCCTTATTAGTAAATTCTCCCTTTGTTATATCAAAAACAATTCCATTTTCTTGAATTTTATTTTCTGTATTTATATTCCCTTGAGGCTTTTCAGGTTCTGTAGGTTTAGTAGTAGGACCTCCAGGCTCTCCTGGCTTGATTATATCTATTCCTGGTATTGTTGTTGTTGGACCACCTGGTTGACCTGGTTTAATTATGTCTATTCCTGGTATTGTTTCTGGTTTTTCAGGCTCTGTAGGTTTAGTAATAGGACCTCCAGGCTCTCCTGGCTTGATTATATCTATTCCTGGAATTGTTGTTGTTGGACCGCCTGGTTGACCTGGTTTGATTATATCCATTCCTGGAGTTATAGGAGCATTTATTTCATTTTTTCCAAGAGTGAATCCTCCTATATCTTTTATTTTATCATTTTCTAATTTAGAAAACATTCCATTTAAAAATAGTAAAACTTCTGTATTTTCTGATTTTTGTATTAAACTTTGATCTTCAGCATATCCAATAGCACCTGTGATTAGGAATGAAACTACTACTGCTGTTGTCACATTAACTTTTCTCTTCAAGAATCTTTTTAAAGATTTTTCTAAATAATTCATATTCCCTCCAAAATTTTTATATTTTTTTGGAAATAAATGTTGTATAATATACTTGCCACAGTGTTTTATACAACACTATTTCCTCATTTCTGACTTTTTAGGAAGAAGTGGGGATTTTTTATTTTTCTTCTGGTTCTTCTTTATCTTTTTTTTCTTTTTACAGATATTGTTTTCAATGACTCACTATATTCAAGAACAACTGAATCATCTTCTCCAATAGATAAAGAATTATCATCGTCATCATTCATCATATCTTCAAACCATTCTTTAGGAATGGTCAATCTATATGATGACCTACCCTCTGTATTCTTATTCTTCAGTATTTTTTTTTCTACTTTTTTCTTCTTTATTTTATTTTCTTTTATCTCGTCCATAATCACTTCTCCTTTAAAAAAGGCGTACGCCTTTTTCTATAAACTACTACTTTAGTAAAGAAATGTCAAGAACTTTTTTTATTTTTTAATTAAAATTTTTCCAAAGTATTTTGTAATAAGGGTTGGGAAAAGTATTTATTCTTTTTTTCTTAATCAATCTATTTTTTATAGCTTCTTTTTCTGCTTCTTTAATTTCTTTTAGTGATAGTCCTAATAAAAGCAGTTCTATTTTTGGTACAGGAAAGAATGTATTTATTTTTTTGCCAACTTTTTTATTTATTTTTTCCTTTTCTTGTAATATTCCTAAGAAGACTCCTAATTTAAGTCCATATTTATAAATTATATTTTTTTCTATTTTTATAATATCAGTTGGATTATAAAATTTTTCATAAAATTCTTCTATTGATTTTTCCATATTACACTCCTTAATAATAAAAAAAGAGATTCTAAAATCAAGTGACACTTTTCGTATCACCTAAATTTTAGAATCTCGTAATCCCAGTTTCCAATTCTAGTTATTCACAGTGGCAAGTTACAATCACTTACCTCACCTTATTCCAACTTAGAAGTAGTATCACAGTTATCGACTCTATCTGGAGGTTAGTTAAGATCATCTAACTCACAATTTCAATTAAAGTATATCACTTTTTTTAATCAAATTCAATTTATATTTTCCTTATTTTTACTGAAAATATACTCTGCTATCTCATCTTCTGTTATTTTATCATCTTGTTTTTCTAGTTCTTCAGCTTCCTCTAAACTAATTGTCCATTCATGTCTACTTATCATATTCTTTGTAGTTAAGAGTCCATCTTCATTAATATATCTTTCAACTAATAGCATATTATCTTCTGTTTCTTCTGTTTTTAATCTATCATAACTATACAATCTACTTTTAGTTTTTCTGGTTCTAGTATTTTTCCCATAAATATGTATATCATATTTTTTTATATTTTCTTTTTCTTCTTGAACAACAAATACATTTTCAGGTTTAGATACAATGGTTTCCAATTCTTTTAAATAAGCTTTTTGAGGACTTATAAGATAGTCAACACAGCAACTAATTTCATCTTCTAAATATTTAAGATTTAATATTATACTTAATATTTTTTTATCATATTTTTTAGAGTTTACTAAAATATATGTTTTATCAACAACATACTGGTAATAATATTCCAAGTCTTTAACTTTCTCTTTTATTAACTCTTTTTCCTGAATAGTTAAATCTTTAGATTTCTCTATATCAATTATTTCAAACTTACAATTATGTTCATAAACTTTTTTAAAATCTTCTCCATAAATTTCCATTATCTCTCTTAGCACATTAATTTTTGAACCTATCTCTTCCATACACGCCTCCTTATATTTTTAGTATAGCCCATATATAGAAAAAATCAACTATTTTAATTACTAAAATAAAGTTTTAAAGAATTTTTTCGTTTTTTTAGTAAAAAAAAGTACCTAGCAATTAGCTAGGTACTTCAATCCTCCAAGGTTAAATAAATTTTTTATTTCATCTAGAACCCAATTTACATTCCTCTAAGGTTAGATAACTACTCTAATTATAGCTTATAATCTAATAAAAATCAAGATTTTAACTTTTAATTTTAATTAAAAATAGGTTTTTATGGAACTTTTATTTCTTATAATTTTCTAAGCCTAAAAAATTTACAATCCTCCAAGGTTAGATAAAATATAGTTTCATTATTCACTATAAGAAATTTGAAGTTTTATCATCTTTCATTCCCCAAAACTCCTTATTTAACCATCTACTTTCACGATTCTTAAAAACTATCAATGAGTCTCTATCTTTTCTTATCCACTCATTTAACTCATATTGTAATTTCTTTAATGAACTTGGTGTCAGTTCACCTTCAAAAGTTGAGTTTTGTATATGTGTTAAATATTTTTTACAAATTTTAAAAACATTTCTTAAGACTCTTGCTCCTGTTTCATCTAATCTTATATCATAAACTAAAATAACATACATTTTTACCACCACATTTTAAATCCATCAAATTTTTTATCTCCTAACAGATGTTTTATCAATTTATAACACTCTAATTTTATCAAAGTTTGATAGCTAACATCTCTTTTTAACTCCTTATGAGTTATAGTTTGATTTAATTTTTTCTCATACTCCTCTAAAATTTTCTTTCTTCCCTTATCTTTTAAATAATAAAAATTAGAATCCTTTGCAAAATCATCTTCACTTATCATATTTTTATTTAAAAGAGAGAAGATCATTCTATCCACTATTAAAGGTTTAAAAATCTCTGTTATATCTAGACAAAGAGAAAATCTTCTATCTCCTGGACTATGAAGATAGCTTATTGTTGGATTCAGTTGAGTTTTATAGATCTCTGATAAACAAGTTGTATAGATCAATGAGTTAATAAAAGAGATTAAAGTATTGATCATATTATCTGGTGGACGTTTTACCCTCTTTTCAAAATCTATCTCTTGATTTATTATCTTACTCCAAGTTGAATAATAAATTTTTCTTATATTTCCCTCTATCCCCATTATTTCATTTACATCTTGAGCCTTATCCAATTCAAGTTGATAGCTTTTTATTATCTCCATCTCATTTTTCAGATCTTTTCCTCTACCATTGTAGTATCTCAAGTTTCTAAAAATATTATCACTGGCACTTTTTATAATCTCTCTAGCTAACTCTACCCTTTTCTCCCTATCTTGAAAATATTCAACCTGTTTAACTAAAAGTTTTCCAGATACATTACTCTCTTTAGGATAGAAACTTCCTGTATAAAATCCATAGTAATTAAAGAAATGAACAGCCTTTTTATTTTGTCCTAAAAAGTTTAAGCATTTTGTATTTAATGTCACCTCTCCAAAAAGATAGATATCACTTGTCATCTCAATTTTTAAAGCTCTGTCATTAAAATAAATATTATTATCTTTTCTTTTTAATTCCCCATTTGAGAAAATATAATATTTTTCCATATTCCCTCCCCCTTAGATATAGCAATACTCAAAATAAGCACACTTTTTACATATCTTCAATTTTTCTAATTTAGGTGGCAATTTTAAATTTACAATCTCTCTTATCTCTAGGAGTACCTCTTCTATTCTTTTTTCATCCTCTTCTGTTAAAAATATCTCTTCCCTCTTTTTTAACTTAGGATAGTCCAATATACCCTTTTCAATATTTATACCTCTTTTTCTTAAAAAATAGATATAATATTTCAACTGCCATATCCCTGCTTCTTCAACACTTTTTTGCTTCTTTACCTCATGCAATATCTTCCACTCTTTAATAAAATCAATATTTACTGTATTATCTATTAAAACATGTTTTAACTCTCGAGAGTAACTATTTTCATCTATTAATTTTCCAATTATTACATCTTCATTTTCACTCTCCATTTGAATCTCATTTGCAAAAAACCACAGTTTTCTCTTACAAACAAAATAGTAATAAAACATCATTCCAGATATTTCCCTTTGCATACCCCACCTCACAATTATAGAAATCTATCTTCTATATATTCAACAGTTTCTTTTTTGCTTACAGAGAATCCCTTTTCAAAGGAGTAGTCACAATCTAAAATATATATTTTTTCATATTTTCCTAACTCGATCTCTTTTAATTCACTTGTAAACTTCTTAATATTTCTTATCTCATACCCTTGAATACTTAAAGTTAGATCTCTAATCTCCATTTTAGCAAAAAGTTTTTCTTCCTTTGAACTGCTCTTGCTATCAATAAATTCTAAGTTTTCCTCTATTCTATCTAGATTTTCCTCATAGATATTTTTCGGAATTACCATAAAACTCTCTATATTTCTAAACTCCTTTTCTACCTCTTGTTTCTCTTTTTCATATGGTCTTATCAGTTCTAAATATCTTAAAGTATCCTTAACTTTTTGATAATATTCAGTATTTTCTAAATTTTCCAAAGTATATAGTTGTGATACATACTCCATCTTACTATCTTCATCTAAATCTCCATCTATCTTGTCTAATATTAGCTCTTTAGATTTTTTATATATCTCTTTATCTATAACATAGCCTATTCCAGTATTTTTCTGCTCCTTATCTCCTAAGAAAACAAAACAATTTGTTTTCCCCTCTTCAAGTTTTCTATTTCTATAACATCTTCCCATTCTTTGAAAAAGTCCATTTAAATCAGATAGTTCTGTAATCAAGATATCAAAATCTATATCTAAAGAGGCTTCTACAACTTGAGTTGTAATCCATATTCCATAATCTTTACAATGTTTATCCCCTAATTTTAAAATCTCTTTCTCTTTAATTTTTCTATCTCTCTTTATATATTTACTGTGGAAAAGACTGATTTTTTCCTCATCTGGAAGTTTCTTTTTCAACTCACTATAAACCCTTTGAGCCTCTTTCACTGTATTACAGATAACCAAAACCTTATTCTTATTAAACTTAGAGATTATAAAATCTGTATCTATAAGATTTTCAATAACTTTTACATTGTGTCTTAAAGGTAAATCTTTCTTTGTAAAGTTTGGAGACACTTCAAATTCAATCCCCTCTTTAGATAACAACTCCTCTACAATTTTAGGGAAAGTAGCTGTAAGTATAGCAAATTTACCACCCATTTTTGTAATATATTTTAACCCCTTTATTACATAGGCTAACAGATCTGGAGAGTACATCTGTATCTCATCTAAAACCACTTTAGAGTATGCAAGAGTTGCTAATTTAGGCTCAAAGCCTTTATGTCTGTAAACAAAATCAAAAATCTGATCTAAAGTACAAATTGTAAGTGGCAGAGAAAGTTGCTTTGTTCTCTCATAATATGTATCTAACTCTTTTGAATAATCAATATCATCTTCATTTAAAAAGTCCTCATAATATTTCTCCTTAGTTTCAGAGTGCAACAATCCTACTCTTTCATCAATTTTTTCCTCTTTTATTATTCCAAATTTTACTCTATTATAGATAGCATTTATTGCTGTTTTTAAAGGCAGAATAAAAAATCCCTTTGTATCCCCTATCCACAATAACCCTGCCTCTGTTTTTCCCATTCCTGTTTGAGCTATTGCAATTATATTCTTTTCTCTCTTATCTATCATATACTTTTGCAATTCGTTCCAATTGGCATTAGGATTATGTGTCTGCCACTCTTTTAACATCTCATCTAATTTCTCTAAAAGGAAGTCATTTTTTCTCTCTACTTGAACCTTATCTCCTGCACTACTTGCATAATCTATTCTATTTAACAATCCCTTAATTAAAACATATTTATCAAAAACCTCATTTTTAATATCACAATCTTTATCTGAAGGGTTACCAATTGTAATCCTATTTCCAAATCTAAAGAAATCTGATGCCAACTCCTCAACTTTAAGATCTTGCAATTTATCATATCTAAAGTCTTTTAGCTGCTCTCTTAAACTATTTAAATTGCTTTTTAAAATTTCAGCTGCATTTTCTGGAATCGCTCTTTCATGATGATAAGCTACTGTATTTGCTACTATTCTTACAAAATTTTCTGCTTTATCAATTGCAGTATCTTCCTCTGCTCCCTCTTCTAAATATCTCTCCTCTACTTCATCACAAATATCATCTCCAGGTAAAAAACATAGACTAAAAATACCATGAGGTAAAATCTGTGATTCTCTTCCCCCTGTAATTCTCTTTTGAAATGAAACATTCATCTTTCCAAGATCATGATACAAACAAGCTAATTTTAACATATAGAAAATATCCCAATTCAAAAATAAATTGGGATATATCTCTTGCAGTGTATTTAAATTTTCTAAAAGCTTATCTGTATGTTCTTGAATAGTTTCTCTAGGATTTGATTTTGCTAAAAACTCTCTATTCATAAACACCTCTTAAAACCTTTATCTAAGCTAAAAAAACCATATATCTATCTTCATCTACTGTAATAGCCCTTCTTCTTGAAGCAACTATATTAGATACATAATGAACTTTTATTTTATTCCATTTTCTAAAAAATTTAGGACTTTTTGCACTTCCATAATTCACTGAAACATAATCTTTAGTTAAATTATACATAGTACCCTTATATTGAATTGTATCTACATTTCCTTCAACAAAGACTTTTTTCTTATCAATTATCTCAACTGGAACATAAGCTCTATAATCTCTATCTATTCTTAAATTCTCATCTTTTATTCTCTCTTCTGATATTTCAACTATTTTTACTTCATCTACAACTACAAGATCCTCTCTTCTTCCTAAAGATATATACTCATGGGGAGTTTTAAAAGCATTGAAAATCTCTTCCACTAGATTTTCATCTTCTGGAACAATATGAATTACCAATTCTACATCAACTAAAAGATTCTGATATACTGGACCTTTATATATTCCAGTTATTTTTTTATCTTCTCCAACTATACTAAAATATTTATTTAATCTATCTTTTTCTATATTCTCTGGAGAAAAAGAATATGAATGAAAAATTTCACTTGTAATCGAATGATATTTTCCTTGAACACTAATTTTCATAGGCTTATATTCTGTATAATTACAAGTATTATGAACCATTCCAATTACTGTGGAATAAGGTGGTAGAGGATAAGTTTCTTTTAATTGAAAACTTGTAGGTAGCTTATAGTTAACTAAATTTTGTTTTAGTTTTAATCTAATTGATTTCATAGTACTCTCTTACCTTTGCTTTTAATTGTTCAAAGAATTTAGGAATAGTTGTAGAATTTAAAACATCTTCAATCTCTTGAGTATTATCAAATTTACCTTCAACAACTCCACAAAAAGTATCTTTTCTCATATTTTCAAATATTCCAGAATCTATATTTTTTACTAATATCTTATTCTCTTTTACTTTTACTAGATTTTCAAAAATAGGATTTTTAATATCATATACTCCACCTATTACAAATAAAGGAGCTAAATTTTCTCTTCTTCCTCTTATATCTCTATATAAAAAGGCTATTGTATCTAATAATTTTTCTACTCTTCTCGCTTTTTCCTCTTTTGGTAACTCAATACCATCATTATTATCTATTCCAATTTGATCTAAATCCATAGCTAAAGTATAAACATAATATGATTTATGAATCTCTGCTTGAGCTATACTTGGTTTCTCTTTTGTTCTATCTGCAAGACCTATATTTGTTAAAAAATCTAAATCCCCTTTAAATGTCTCTGTTGATATAGCATTAGATAATCTAACTATAGCTGAACGTTTTTTTGCCATGGCATCTTTTTCAGTTTTTAAATAACCAAAAAAGTCTAGCTCTGGATAATCTTTAATAGTAGTTTCTGGAGAAAATTGTACTACTTTTTTTTCTCCAGATCCCATAGCTTCAACTTCTGCTTTAGCCTCTCCCAATTGCTCAACTATATTATATCTTATAGCTTGTCTTGAAATATATGTATATTGGCTTCCATTTCCTCTTGATAACTTCTTCAATGCAGTTATATTTCCTATTCCCTCTCCATAGTTTGCACTTTCTGCTTCAAAAACAATAGTCATTGTTAAACCTTTTGCTAACATTACTCCTCTCCTCCTTCAGTTTTATTATCTTCGCTATCTTTATTTTCTTTTTTATCTTTATCATCTTTTGCTAACAGTCCTGAAATAAATGAGTAACCAAGCTCTTTAAACTCCTCTTCACTTCTCATCATTTCCAATAAAATTTCAGGAAAATTTTCATCACAATATAGATAGCAATTTAGTATTGTATCCATTGTCATAGAAGCATTATTTGTTTTTATACCATTTAAAAGTCTATAACAGATTCCTGGTAATTTATGTTCGCTACCTTTTGCCTTATATTTTTCTTTTAAAGTTTTTCCAGCTTCCCTAGCTTTTGATAAAATATTCATTTTTTTATCTTTCATATATCCTATCCCCTTTAACATTCTGAAGTTTATTTTAATTGTTGCAAAAATTGCATAAGAATACAAATAGATGCTATCTCCTGCAACTTTAGAATAGATAATCCTATGAATTAGATTAAATAGATTCTCATTATTTAGCAATCTTTTTGTTATCTCATCTATTAAACTATAAGATTCTCCATTAAATTTATATGTGATAGACTCTAATAATTGAATATCATTTTGAGATCTAATAATAACTTTTATCATATTTTTAGATAAGATGTTAAAATAATATTTTTCATTTTCAAATCTAACTAATTGAATATCTTCTAACTCATATTCCATATCTTTTTGTAACTCTCTATTTAGAATTTTATATATTCCAGCTAAAGAAGTTTCACCATAAATATCCTCTTTAATTTTACTATTTATTCTAATTAATTCTGAAATATTAGTATTAGCATTTATAAAAATACCTGTTCCATAAACATAGGAAAATCCTACTGGAATACAACTATATATAAGTTTACAGATTGGACACATAGCAATATCATTAACAAAATTCCAAACATGTGAAGGTTTTCTAGCAACGTCAAATCCTGTATTAACTAAAAAGCTAAAATTATCATTTAAAGTTTTGATTTCTCTATTACAAACAAAACAATTATACTTATATTTCTTTTTATCACTTTCAATATATTCATTTGCAGGAGTAACAAAATAATTTTTAAATTCTTTGAATATATCTTTCTTTTTAGTTTGAGGATTTCTAATACTCACTTTATCCCAACCATTTTTTATAATATTATATATAAGGTTTTTTCCACAAATGTATTTTTTCCCATTTGGAGAGTTAAAATACTCTATAATTTTTTCTATCTTATTTAAAGTTTCTTTTATCTCTTCTAATCTGTCCTCTATTTTTTCTTTTTTCTTTAAAGTTATAGTTTTTAAGTTTTTTTCCTCTTCAATAGGATCAATATTACCAGAGATAAAATCATATGCTGCTACATAACTATTACTTTTTAGATATTTTTTTAAAACCTCTTTTATATAATCATTTATCTCAGCTAAATCCTTTTCATCTATCTCTTTATTTTTAAAATATTCTAGTCTATTTGAAAAAGATGTGATTTTATACCAAGAAAGAGTTTTTTCATAAACTTTAATCAAATAGTTAAAATATTTCTCTTCAAAATTTTCCAATTCCTTAGAATCAAAATAGATAGCTTCAGAATCTACTCTTAAAGATGGACTTTTACTATTTTCTAAAATATTATAAAGTCCTACTACCCCTGCATTATATTGCCAATTGTTAATCTCTATTCTTATTTCCAAAATCTCACCCCCTTATTTAATCTATATCTAGCATTCCAAATCCACTAGGACATTTGCTTCCTATTCCTGCTCTATAAAAGTAATTTAATATTTTTTTATCTCCCTTTATAGTGATTCTTCCATTTGTTGCAGGAAATTTAATTTTATAAAAGGATATTATACTTGTTTTAGATCTCTCTACCTCTATTTCAATTTTTTCTAACTCCTTAATTGAAAATTTGTCCTTTAAAGAGTAACAAAGATTTCTCTTTAAAACTTCAATTCCCTTTTCATCTAATTCATGGAACCACTCTTTTTTCTTCTCTCCCTCTTCAATTTGCTCCCTTATTACTATTGGAGAGAGAGTTTTAAAAGTTGCTATATCCTCTTTGATCTCTTTTTCTTGTAATTTTACAATATTTTTTATTTGAAATATATTTTTGCCTAAATTAAATTGTATATGATTTCTTTTAGCAATGTTAAAAGCATTATAAAAATGAACTCCATCTATGATAGAATCAAAACTTAAAAAAATAGCAAAGATATTATTAGTTAAATTAATTTGATTATTTTCAATTTTTTCTATTGGAAAATAACAAGCAAAGGTCATATCCTTTGCTTTATATTCATCATAATATTTTTTCTTTATCTCTTCACTATAATTTTCTAAAGATTTTTTTATAAAACTCAATATACTTCTTCTATAATCTAAGCAAACAAAATTCTCCTCTAAAATACACTCAATTTTTAGTCTCATTTTCTTTCCCTTCTTTATCTCTTTATAACATGCTTAATATGAGTATGATACATTTTTTGAAAAAAGCAAGTACTTTTTTTCAATTTATATTAAAATTAAAAATTTAATGGAAACAATAGGGTTAAAATCTATAATTGATAAACTCTCTATTTTCCTTTTCAGCTAATATTTTTAAATCCTCTACAAATTTTTCTACCATTGATTGAACTACTTTTTCTTGCTCTATCATCTTGTAATTAGCAGCAGTTTTATGTCCACCACCAGAAAGGTTGCTGATCTCACCAAGAGACTTTGCAATATCTCCTACATCTATATCTTCTCTACTTCTAAAGCTCACTGTCCCATAGGGATTTATAAAAACAACTATATCTGCTTCATCTTTAGATAAAATCTCGTGGCTAAATAGTGATTGATATTTTCTTTCAAATCCATAAAATATCTTTATATATTTTCCATCATATTTATAATCAAAGGATCTATTCATATTTCCTTTAGCATATCTATTATAATCTTCATTGTATATTTCAAAAGCTATCTCCATTAACTCTTCAATTTTATCTAATTCAAAATCTCTTTCACTTAATTTTTTATATAAGAATTTAGGAGAAAATATTTTTTCAAAAGCATTTACCATTAAAGCCCCTCTTCTCTCTAGTGAATCCTCTGGTAACTTTGCCCATTGAAAAATATCCCATAATTTGACTATATTAGTAAACTCCTTAATTTTTTCAAAGTTACTTATTTTTTCTGAATCAAAATTTTGTAATTCTTCAAACCATCTTAAACTAAGAGTAGCTCCAGATTCACTATCATCCCAATAATTGATGATATTTTTTAAATCAATCTCCTCTTTATACAATCCAGGCTTATTAGTTAAGTGGTGATCTATATATATTATCTCTGTTCTTTCAAGAGTTTTTTTCTTTTTTTCTACATATTCTTTGCTTAACATGGCTCTATCAACTATATAGATTCTGTCCTTTATTCCAATAGGAAGTATATCTACTGCCCTATCAAACATTCTCTCTGTTTCATCTGAACTAGGATTCATTGAAGATATAACTAACCAGCAAAACTCACAATTTGAAATAGAACTTTCACATTTTTCTATAACCTTTGCTGCTACTAATCCATCTGCATCTCCATGAGTTAATATTATTCTTTTAGGTTGCTTCATAAATTTCTTTTCTGATAATCTTAATATATCCATAAACCTTTCCCTCCAAACAAATTATAGATAAATAAATTGGTAATATATTAGCTGAGAGGTATCTCTAGCTTAATCTTAGCATTCTTCCCTTTTATCTCAGATTTTAAAATATTTCTTTATATCTAAACTCTATAAACTAAACTGGACTAAAATCTAAATCACTAAAAAATTAATTTCTAAAAACTAAAATCTAATAACTGAAATCTATATTTTTTAGGCCTCTATATTTTAAGTTCTCTTAACTCTAATAAGGCACATATTCTTTTCTATTATTATATCTTTTTAATTTTTTAGGTGTATATTTTTTATGTTTTTATAAATCAGACAACAAATATACCAAAACTCTCTGATTAGGCTAATTTAAAGAATTTCAATATATTACCAAATATTTTATTAAATATATCTTAATCTAGTTCAATATCAAGAGTATGTTTTACATTGGCAATATTTATCTGAGTATTAATTCTCTCCATAAAGTTCTCACGAGCCTCTCTCTCCTTTGACAACTCTCCTTTTAAATCAAAAGCTTCTTCAATAATTGGATTGTACGCTTCCCTTCTCTCAGCAAGTTTTTCAGAAATAGCTGTGCTTCCCAATGATTTTGTAGACCCATACAGAGTTTTTTCCAACTCTTTAACTTCTATCTCTTGAGTTTCTGTTAACTCCTCTCTTTTCTCTGAGATCATTTTAATATTATTTTCTAGTAAAGTTATGATAAAACTATCTGATTTTTTTACTCTCTCAAGAGCTTCAGCAATAGTAAGTTTAATATCTCCAACCTCTACAAAAGTTACAGCATTAAATTGTAAAATAGCCTGTCTGATCTTATTTCTATTTTTTACTAACTGCTTGTAACTTTGATAAAGAGCTTTGACATCATCTAAATATTTTTTCCCCTTCTCCTTATCATATCTAATAGATGTATCTGCACAAAATAGTTCTGTTCTATATAATTCTTTTTGTTTCTTCTCAATTTTTTTATTATATAACTTAACTTCCCCTAACCACTCCATAACAGTTTTTTCCATTACTTTCACCTCTTAATCTATTTGTTAAAAACAATATATCATAATTTTGTAAATTTGTAAAGTAAAATGTAAAATTTTACTTTTTATTTTAAATTGATTTTTTTTTAATAAAGTGCTAAGATATTTTTATGAAGATAAAAGAAGTTTTAAAGAGATATAAATTAACATTAAAAGAGTTAGCTGATGCTCTAGGTCTTTCACGTCCCACTCTAAACAGTTATATTGATCAATTTGAAAAAGATGAAAAAATTTCTAATAATCTATATCAATATATTTTTACACAAATTTTTAATAAGGAGTGGGAAGATAAATCTCAAATTTTAGAAGAGATAAAACATTTAAAAAATTCTCTTGCCCATGAAAATAAAAGTTTAGAAGATGAATATTGTAAGGAAAACTTAGAGCTAATTGAGTCTATCAAAGAAAAAATGTATAGAGATATGAAAGGTAAAAAGGAGGTATTACCTCTATACAAGTTTATCAATAGTGTTCTTTATAACTATAATGAAGATAGTGGACTTACTGGCTATATTGATTATAACTTATATTTAAATAGCTTAAAAGATATAGAGAATATTGAGGAAAATGAGAAAATTTTAATTTCTAATATATATCCCATTATGGCAAATCATGTAAAAAACAATCTTAAATTTAATGAAAAAGGATACTCTACTTTTATTAAGAGAATGAAAGAAATTCAAAAAATAAGAGAAGAAGAAACTCTTAAAATTGAAGAGGAATTTCTAAAAAAAATTAGAGAGAAATTAAATTTAAAATTAGGAATTGCAAAAGTTATTGATGACGAAAAAATAGATGAAATTTTAAATAAAATTAAATTTTAATATTATAATATTGCAGAAGTTTTTATGCTTCTGCATTTTCTTTTTTCTAAGATGATACTTGTTATAATTTATTTATTTGATTTTATGAATATAAAATGCTACAATTACTATAAAGAAAGTGGGGGATTTTCTCCACTATGAGTTACTTGTTTCTAATCAACTCTTTTATTAAAATCACTAGGGCTAGTAGAATTTCTAAGAGTGGTTTGATTATTTCAAGTAGCTCTTTTTTATTACCTTTTTTCTTCTTACTCACCTTTTTCCTCCTCTTCTTTCAAAAATTTATTATACTCTTTTTTATAATAACCCATTGAATTTTTCACTTATTTTCATTTTGAGTTAACAAATTCTAAATAAAAATAATTTTTTTATAATATCTTATCCACCACCTTAACCTATTTATAATCCTCCAAGGTTAAATAAAAACATGTATGATGAATTAGATTATCTAGAAATGGTACTTTATTTACAATCCTCCAAGGTTAAATAAAAACTTAAAGAAATATTACTATTTTCAATGTTGTAAGAAGCATTTACAATCCTCCAAGGTTAAATAAAAACTCAATGATGAAATGGTAGAAATACTAATAGCCAAATAATTTACAATCCTCCAAGGTTAAATAAAAACATATCTTAACCCTTGAGGCTGGGCAGTATGTAAATGATTTACAATCCTCCAAGGTTAAATAAAAACTGTCAATTTATTAATATTAATATCGCCTATATCAATATTTACAATCCTCCAAGGTTAAATAAAAACTAGTATAGTTACCATTAGATTAATAAAAAGATTTAGATTTACAATCCTCCAAGGTTAAATAAAAACTTGGAATAGATATTGAAATCAAGAAAGAATTGTTAACATTTACAATCCTCCAAGGTTAAATAAAAACAAAAAAGATTAAATTTATTGATTTAGTGAAGATAGAATTTACAATCCTCCAAGGTTAAATAAAAACCATACAATTCTTTTTCATTCATATTTTCTATATCTTTATTTACAATCCTCCAAGGTTAAATAAAAACATGAAGAAGATGCAGAGTATAATGTTGAAGATTATGATTTACAATCCTCCAAGGTTAAATAAAAACTAATCTGTATTAACTCCTGCTCCTTGATTGAATTCATTTACAATCCTCCAAGGTTAAATAAAAACTTTTCTTAACTCCTCTTCTAAATCAAAAGGCTTTTCATTTACAATCCTCCAAGGTTAAATAAAAACTCTATGTAGAGATTATGGAGATCTAAGAGGCTACACAATTTACAATCCTCCAAGGTTAAATAAAAACTATATAATAATAATATCTATCTTCTTCTTTTTCTGAATTTACAATCCTCCAAGGTTAAATAAAAACTGAAAACGATATGGTTGTAGAGATTATAGAGTTTCAATTTACAATCCTCCAAGGTTAAATAAAAACACACAGAAAAGTCACGCCATATACGACAACTGCTGAATTTACAATCCTCCAAGGTTAAATAAAAACATTTCTAAAAAAGTATTAGATAAATTTTCTAATTCAATTTACAATCCTCCAAGGTTAAATAAAAACACTTCTTCCTAAAAATATAAAACATATTGGTATAACATTTACAATCCTCCAAGGTTAAATAAAAACGTTGTTATTATTAGCGTCTACTTTTTCGGACTTCTGATTTACAATCCTCCAAGGTTAAATAAAAACTTTGATCTTCCATTACAGATTTATTTTTCATAATATAATTTACAATCCTCCAAGGTTAAATAAAAACCTACTGGGGCTATGACATTAATTTTGTTATAAACACATTTACAATCCTCCAAGGTTAAATAAAAACTTAGATAAAACCAGGTTTACTGCATTTGAGTTTAAATTTACAATCCTCCAAGGTTAAATAAAAACATCTTCATGATATTTTAAGTTTGTAGATATTATCAAATTTACAATCCTCCAAGGTTAAATAAAAACCAATTACACTACGAATACTTTCTTTTATAGCTTCAAATTTACAATCCTCCAAGGTTAAATAAAAACTGATGAAAAATATGCTGTTAATAAACTAAAAGATTTATTTACAATCCTCCAAGGTTAAATAAAAACTACTAATAGCATGTTCTCCATACTCTATTATTTTATTTACAATCCTCCAAGGTTAAATAAAAACTAATAAGGAAGTTGAAGGATTCAGATATAATCAAAAATTTACAATCCTCCAAGGTTAAATAAAAACTGATATTTCACCAGTTACAGCTGATGTTATATTAGCATTTACAATCCTCCAAGGTTAAATAAAAACTTATCTTCGAAAACATATTGATTCCATGAAATTCTATTTACAATCCTCCAAGGTTAAATAAAAACAACCCATTCCCAAAGAGTTTTTAGTTTATCTATCAAATTTACAATCCTCCAAGGTTAAATAAAAACAGCAGACTATACAACAAAGTTGAAATTATAAAGCAGATTTACAATCCTCCAAGGTTAAATAAAAACGGGTATTAGATTTAGCAGCAGCATCTGGAGAAGATGATTTACAATCCTCCAAGGTTAAATAAAAACTTTAACTATCATCATAATGCTATATAGAATATATAGATTTACAATCCTCCAAGGTTAAATAAAAACAATGACAGAAACTGTAAATGCTCAAGTTGGAGAAAAATTTACAATCCTCCAAGGTTAAATAAAAACCTCAATCTGCTATATTTAGTGATGATGATGATGAATTTACAATCCTCCAAGGTTAAATAAAAACGAAACAAATAGAACAAATAACTGGTGAAAAATATATATTTACAATCCTCCAAGGTTAAATAAAAACCTTGATGATATTCCTATTTTCAATCTTAGAATGATATTTACAATCCTCCAAGGTTAAATAAAAACTCTCCAAATTTAGCCTCTACACTGTCATCAAATTCAATTTACAATCCTCCAAGGTTAAATAAAAACTTTATCTTATTAAGCAGCTCTTTATTATCGTTTTTATTTACAATCCTCCAAGGTTAAATAAAAACGAAACATGGCAGGTATTCCAACTAATGATTTTCTTTATTTACAATCCTCCAAGGTTAAATAAAAACCTGTAATTTCTGATTAGCTGTACATTGACTTTGATATTTACAATCCTCCAAGGTTAAATAAAAACTCAGCTTTTGAACTTTCTTGAGAAAGTTTGTCCAAATTTACAATCCTCCAAGGTTAAATAAAAACATGACTTTAAACCTTGTTGAAGAACCACAACCAAGTGATTTACAATCCTCCAAGGTTAAATAAAAACATTTTGAACATCTGTGCTATTAGGAATAAGTTCAGCATTTACAATCCTCCAAGGTTAAATAAAAACAATACCATTTCAACCCTCCTGTAAGGAGAAGAGGGAATTTACAATCCTCCAAGGTTAAATAAAAACAGCTTTATCAATATAGTCAGTTTTAATATAATGTTCATTTACAATCCTCCAAGGTTAAATAAAAACTCTTAAATTAGCATCTAAATACTCAAAAACATTTTTATTTACAATCCTCCAAGGTTAAATAAAAACAAATAAGAATTTTCCAAGCTAGAAATAAGATCCTTAATTTACAATCCTCCAAGGTTAAATAAAAACAAATCTAATTATTTGAAAATAATCTACCTCCTCTAAATTTACAATCCTCCAAGGTTAAATAAAAACTGTCCGCGGTATTTTCATAAAAAAGTACCGCCCACGGATTTACAATCCTCCAAGGTTAAATAAAAACTTTGACCTGATGTGTCAGTTCCAGCTATTGCGTCAATTTACAATCCTCCAAGGTTAAATAAAAACATAGTCTTAATGTCAAAGTCAATTCCAGCGGCTTCAATTTACAATCCTCCAAGGTTAAATAAAAACATCATTATCAGCTCTTATTATATTTAAGCAGTCAACATTTACAATCCTCCAAGGTTAAATAAAAACGAAAACCTCTAGGATTAGGAACTACTAAGGGAACTAATTTACAATCCTCCAAGGTTAAATAAAAACTTTTCATTTTTTATAAACTATATATCAAAATAAGTTGATTTACAATCCTCCAAGGTTAAATAAAAACACTACATAAGTTACCCATGAAATAAAATCATTAACATTTACAATCCTCCAAGGTTAAATAAAAACGTTTATAAGTTCAGTTTGTAGCTCATTTATTAGCTCATTTACAATCCTCCAAGGTTAAATAAAAACCTAAGGTTAAATTATAAAGAGTAAAAATAATTTTGGATTTACAATCCTCCAAGGTTAAATAAAAACGATGTTATGTTAGAAAAGAATTTAAAAAACATAGCATTTACAATCCTCCAAGGTTAAATAAAAACGTTATTTTTATTATTTACTTTTATTTTTTTATTATTATTTACAATCCTCCAAGGTTAAATAAAAACAACTTCAGACAGTCAAAATAATATTTTAGATTTTGCATTTACAATCCTCCAAGGTTAAATAAAAACTAATCTATCAAATTTAGCATCAGATTGAAATTTTTCAATTTACAATCCTCCAAGGTTAAATAAAAACTAAAATTTTTTAAAAGATAGTTTTTAAGGTAGTTAATTTACAATCCTCCAAGGTTAAATAAAAACATCAACCCAACCGCAGGGCGGGAGTTTGATAACCTAATTTACAATCCTCCAAGGTTAAATAAAAACTTACGAGTCTCCTTCAAATAAAAATATTAAAGCTGAATTTACAATCCTCCAAGGTTAAATAAAAACAATTAAGAGAAAACTACAATTCTTTAGATTATTGGTATTTACAATCCTCCAAGGTTAAATAAAAACTATCAACGACCTTGAGGCACTAGATAGAGAATTAAATTTACAATCCTCCAAGGTTAAATAAAAACTATTCAAACTTAAAATCAACTTCAAAAATTAACTCAATTTACAATCCTCCAAGGTTAAATAAAAACTACTTTTAACTTTAAAAATAATTTTACAAAAATAATATTTACAATCCTCCAAGGTTAAATAAAAACATATAAGACGTCAGGAAAAGAATATATACAAATGAGATTTACAATCCTCCAAGGTTAAATAAAAACTTCTTATCTGCCATTTATTACCTCCTTAACATCTTCAATTTACAATCCTCCAAGGTTAAATAAAAACTGAGCAAAGTTATTACAAATGAAAGTGAGTTAAATACATTTACAATCCTCCAAGGTTAAATAAAAACAATATCATCTTTTATAAGCTCTATCATTTCCATGTTATTTACAATCCTCCAAGGTTAAATAAAAACTTGAAATACTGTTATATATCTCTTTATTTATTGATGATTTACAATCCTCCAAGGTTAAATAAAAACAACTTCATTTCTCATGTCTGTAGCTATCATTTGTAAATTTACAATCCTCCAAGGTTAAATAAAAACTTTATGAAGTCGTTGCAAAAAATAATATGTAAAGGATTTACAATCCTCCAAGGTTAAATAAAAACTACATAAAAAATGTTGTGTTTGTGGAAAGCCTATTACATTTACAATCCTCCAAGGTTAAATAAAAACTGGTCTGAAACTCATTGGTTAAATGATAGATTTTTTAAATTTACAATCCTCCAAGGTTAAATAAAAACCTTCAAGTTCTTCTTCAGTAAAGATTTTTTTCAGTAATTTACAATCCTCCAAGGTTAAATAAAAACAACTTAGATGAACTAGATGCAGAAGCTGAAGAGCTAGATTTACAATCCTCCAAGGTTAAATAAAAACCGTTCAATCATATTTTTCACACTAAAATGATTGATATTATTTACAATCCTCCAAGGTTAAATAAAAACGATACTATGAAAGAAATAGAAAAATTTATAGATAGATTTACAATCCTCCAAGGTTAAATAAAAACTTCAAAATTTACTTCATATTTAGCAACACTTTCAATATTTACAATCCTCCAAGGTTAAATAAAAACTAATTTTCCTTAACTTTTTTCCCGCTCTTTGTTAAAAATTTACAATCCTCCAAGGTTAAATAAAAACGCAACTTCCAATAGCTTGTACTCTTATTGACTCTGGATTTACAATCCTCCAAGGTTAAATAAAAACATTGCAATTCTTTTTTAAATTTTGTCTCTTCCTCTTTATATTTACAATCCTCCAAGGTTAAATAAAAACCTCAGATGCTCCTCCCTCTCCTACCATTGCAAGAGTATTTACAATCCTCCAAGGTTAAATAAAAACATCGGGAGGGGTTGAATATTGCAGCGATGTTATCATATTTACAATCCTCCAAGGTTAAATAAAAACTATCATAAACGTTCAAGAACACTCCCTCCTCTACTTATTTACAATCCTCCAAGGTTAAATAAAAACATTTTATGCTTGTAGATAATAACAATACAGATGATAAATTTACAATCCTCCAAGGTTAAATAAAAACTAAAGTGATATCATAAAAAGTCATTTGTTGATATAGATTTACAATCCTCCAAGGTTAAATAAAAACTATTTCACAACCTGAGTTAAACACAACAACTCCAACATTTACAATCCTCCAAGGTTAAATAAAAACTTTCCCACTCTTCATAAGAAGTATAGTTTGAATTCTCATTTACAATCCTCCAAGGTTAAATAAAAACTTTAGTTTTTATGATTATAACTATTTTAATCCTGTTAATTTACAATCCTCCAAGGTTAAATAAAAACGGCTATTAGTAAAAAAGAGGGAAGAAAGCTTTTACAATTTACAATCCTCCAAGGTTAAATAAAAACAATTAAAAGAATATGTTTTAGGAAATAAAAAATTAGATTTACAATCCTCCAAGGTTAAATAAAAACTTTAAAAGCTTTTTAGCTCCTGTAGCAGCTACCTCATTTACAATCCTCCAAGGTTAAATAAAAACAAGTACACAAGTTGAAGAAGTTCCTAGATTAGTATTATTTACAATCCTCCAAGGTTAAATAAAAACACAAGATAATGACTTTGATATTCTCTTGATGATTGGATTTACAATCCTCCAAGGTTAAATAAAAACAGAAAGTCTTGAGAAAGAAATAGATTTAGCTGAATTATTTACAATCCTCCAAGGTTAAATAAAAACAACTTAAACCTAAACTAAATAAAGATTCTAAAGAGAATTTACAATCCTCCAAGGTTAAATAAAAACGTATCCTGCTACTTGAGCTTCAGGATCCATATCCTTTATTTACAATCCTCCAAGGTTAAATAAAAACCTTAGAGGTTTAAAACACTTCTAAGGCTAAATTATAATTTACAATCCTCCAAGGTTAAATAAAAACTAAAAAAGCTTGTTCTAAGCTATTTAATTCAGTTAAATTTACAATCCTCCAAGGTTAAATAAAAACTATTCCCATGTATCTATAAGCTTTTATGTCTCCCCAATTTACAATCCTCCAAGGTTAAATAAAAACAATATCATCTTTTATAAGCTCTATCATTTCCATGTTATTTACAATCCTCCAAGGTTAAATAAAAACATGAAGAACTTGAAAAAGCAAAAGAAGAATTAGGATATTTACAATCCTCCAAGGTTAAATAAAAACCTGTAAGAGTAGCATCTGTAGAATTATTAGGTTCTAGATTTACAATCCTCCAAGGTTAAATAAAAACGTAAAAGCAATGGCTAAAACTATTGTTTATGGAACATTTACAATCCTCCAAGGTTAAATAAAAACTCTGAGAGTACCCCTAAAGCTCAGAGCCTAATAGATATATTTACAATCCTCCAAGGTTAAATAAAAACTAAGAGTTCAACATCAACTAGCAGTTCTTCAAATAAATTTACAATCCTCCAAGGTTAAATAAAAACCATCACAAGAGGATTGTGTATCATAAAGTTTGCCACATTTACAATCCTCCAAGGTTAAATAAAAACTACAAAATTAGCTGGATTAGCTACTGAAAAAGAATTATTTACAATCCTCCAAGGTTAAATAAAAACAGGAATATTTATATTTTGTTTTTCACACATATTAATATTTACAATCCTCCAAGGTTAAATAAAAACTTTAGATCCTAGTGTAATAAAAAACACAGATATTGTATTTACAATCCTCCAAGGTTAAATAAAAACATTATATAGATCTACAATAATATCCTTGTAATCTCTATTTACAATCCTCCAAGGTTAAATAAAAACCACACATATTAATTGGTGCAGTTCCTACATAAAAATTTACAATCCTCCAAGGTTAAATAAAAACAACTTCATTAAAGACAACTATGTCAAATATCTTTTTATTTACAATCCTCCAAGGTTAAATAAAAACTTGAATGAATTAAAAAACTTAGAATTAATTGTACATTTACAATCCTCCAAGGTTAAATAAAAACAGATAGAGATAACCCTGTGTGGTTAGGAGCAGTGACATTTACAATCCTCCAAGGTTAAATAAAAACGAGTTCAAATGAAAACTTCTATTTTTCTTTTCTTGATTTACAATCCTCCAAGGTTAAATAAAAACACAACGGTTTCAGGCTTATCTTCTCCACTTGTGAAAATTTACAATCCTCCAAGGTTAAATAAAAACATGGAACACAATAAAACAGTGCTTGTGATGAATTTATTTACAATCCTCCAAGGTTAAATAAAAACATACTTGCTTGGAGATAAAACTATTGTATTAACCAAAATTTACAATCCTCCAAGGTTAAATAAAAACATTTTGAGAATAGAACTCTTTTAATTACTAAAATATATTTACAATCCTCCAAGGTTAAATAAAAACCTAGTAATATTAGGAATAACAGCTCTTGTTGCAGCATTTACAATCCTCCAAGGTTAAATAAAAACTTACTGAGGAAGAGTTGCAAGATATGCTGATTCATTTATTTACAATCCTCCAAGGTTAAATAAAAACAGGAGCTGGGGCAGTTCCTGAGTTCAACCAAGGCGCATTTACAATCCTCCAAGGTTAAATAAAAACCCTAAGTTAAATTTAACTATTTATAGCTATATTGATATTTACAATCCTCCAAGGTTAAATAAAAACTTACCTTCAGTTGATCCTCCTAAAATCATATTTGAATTTACAATCCTCCAAGGTTAAATAAAAACAGAGTTCAAATGAAAACTTCTATTTTTCTTTTCTTGATTTACAATCCTCCAAGGTT
>OGGP01000481.1_pt1 | contig 25499 bp, 24 predicted proteins | sample 1571261 | NCBI WGS metagenome assembly OGGP01 (sample SAMEA2581968, study PRJEB24529) | metagenome | biome: Human gut stool | place: China | collected 2011
GGAATTCCACGTGGCGGGAGTTTCTTTGGCAGTAGATGGGTTGAGCGCGTCTTGAGCTTCTTGAATCAAAGACTTCATGCCGGGCACAACGTGCTCAGGTTTGATGGCAGGAAAGTCAACTAAATCAGTAATCGATAAGAGGGGATTGCTTGACATTTGATACCTCATTTTTAACTCGGTAATGATAGCGAGGAAAGCGGGGAGAATGAAGAGTAACTCCATATAATGCTCGTAGCTTTTTATCGTGAAATTGTCATCAAAAATGTCTGAAATCTCACCGCAATCATTTTCTCGTCCGAAGTATCGTGCCGATATCGATGGCATGCGTGCGTTAGCAATTTTGGCAGTGTTGATATTTCATGCGTATCCGAGTTCTTTGCCCGGCGGCTTTGTTGGCGTTGATATATTCTTTGTTATTTCTGGATATTTGATTTCTGGCATTGTTTTCAGAGGATTAACTTTAGGAACTTTTAGCTTTTTTGATTTTTATGCCCGTCGTGTTCGCCGAATTTTTCCAGCTGTAACGATTGTATTACTGGCTAGCTTTGTATTTGGTTTTTTCTTTCTAACGCCTTATCAACTCGAAGAGCTTATTGAAGAGTCTCCCTACGCAGCTTTCTTTCTTGAAAATTGGCGACTTTATCAGAGTACTGGAGGTTATTGGGATGTAGGGACTGAACTTAAGCCCTTGATGCACTTTTGGTCTTTGGGGGTTGAAGAACAGTATTACATTTTTTATCCTCTAATTTGTTTTCTCCTTTGGAAGGCTAACACTCGAGTGTTTCTTTACAGTCTTTTGGGGATGCTATTTCTTTCGTTTGGCCTGTGTTTGTATGACACTATAAATGCTCCGATCAGGGCGTTTTATTCACTTCATTCAAGATTTTGGGAGCTCTTGATTGGTGGCGTTCTTGCCTATGTTGAAATTAAGTGGCCCGCTTACAAATCAAAGTTTGTTAAAGACCCCCGTCAGGCATTGTTTGATAATTGTATTTCGTGGTTTGGTCTTTTATTAATTGTTTTGGCAATTTGTTTATTTGAGGAAGGAAAAAACTTCCCTCCCGAGTTTGACAGTTTCAGAGCCTTCTATATAGCCCAATCGCCCGATTAGCAGGGCTAGTCGAGCGATCGGGGTGTTTTTCTGACTTTCGGGTTTGTAGCTTACATGGTCTTGGCTCCCTTGATCCTAAGCTTCTTATGTAGCCCGGCGCGGCTCTCGCACCGAGACAGAACACCAAGACCCAACGCTTCACAAATCCGATCAAAGTCCTCACTGCACTCAAGCTTCAAGTACACGGGATTAAGCGGATCGGTATTCATCGGTAAGACCTTCGCTTGCCGTATCGCCTTCAAAAATCTTTCTTCAGTCATCTCCGGCAACTTTTGCTTCAACAAGTGCATGGCTAATTTCTCGATGACCAAGCTGATGAAGCAACTCAAGAAGTGGCCGTTGATGTGTTCATCCGTCCAAACAAAGCAGGGACGGGCTTCGAGGTACGATTTACTCGTGCGGAAACAGTCTTCAATTCGCCAGAGTTGCCGGTATTGCTTCATGATGTCTTCATGGCTTTTGTCCGACATGTTCGTACAGATGGCGTAGTAGCCAGCCCACTCCTGCTCCTTGCGGATCTTCTCCAAATTCAACTCAGGCTTGCCTTCTCCTTTGGGTACTTTGATCAGGCCTTTATAGCCTTTAGTACTCGATAAGCTTTGATTCCCATCCAGTGCTTTTTGAGCTTTTTCAATCTTTCGGTTCAGATCCGCCAAGTCCTTATTGGCGCGAGCTTGCGAGTACGTTACCAGCCACGTCACAGACAGATTGCCGATTTCTTTGTTGCGATTGATACTCTTTTTACCGGTGACGGGATTGATCTTGGTTTCATACAAGGGTTTGTCAACCGCCATCTTGCGCCACTTGTAGAGAACTTCTCCGCTTTGGGTATCAATGTGCATCCCTTGCCAGTCATCACTTCTGACCTTTTCTGCCATGTCTTTGCCCAGATTTTTAATCTTTTGCGCAATGACAAAATCGCAGCCCATATCCAACAGTTTGACCAGGTTCTCATTGCTGTTTAAGCCACGATCGGCGACCACAACAACCTTTTCCAATTGGTAGTTTTGCTTGAGCTGTTCAATGATCGGGCACAATGTGCCGAATTCAGAAGTATTGCCCTTAAAGAGCTCATAGTCCACGGGGATGCCGTTTTCATCCATCACAAGCCCCATGACAACCTGCACTTCGTTGACTTTGTTGGCCTTGCTGAGCCCGAAGTCTTTCAACTCGCTTTGGCACTGACTTTCAAACTCGTAAGTTGTGACATCGTAAAAAGCCGCGGTGACTTTCCGACCGGTCAGTTTGCCGACTTGATGGCCCAAGGAGTTCACCAAGCTCGGCTTGTCTTCGCTGAGTCGATCCAGTACTCGGTACAAGTTTCGCAGATTGGTGATGTCGTCGTTGAAGTCCAGGATGTAGTCATCTTTATCGTAGAAGTTTTTGAGCTTACTGCCCGGGGCCAGAATACGGCTCATGCAGAGATAGAAGACCAAATCGTTGTAGGCGTAATGAGCCCGACTGTTACGGTCAAAATATCGGAAGATGCTCGGCAGAGACAAATCATTCCAGAGTTTTTTAACAACGGTCATGCCGACGTTAAGACAGTGAAACGATTCGGTGTTGGCTTTCTCGCCGGCCAAGTCTTGGTAGTGCTGCATGGTTTCTGCAGCCTGCTTCTCAATGAGGCCGATCTTGGCTTGTTTTTCGAGCTCGTTTAGTTCTTTGACGCGCTCACGAAGTTTTTCGACGTATTGAGGATCTTTGGCCAGCGCCAAGTCGAGTCGACCGTGATTTTCGATGACCCGAGAGGTGGGTTGACCTTTTTCATTGCGATAACTTTGGCAAACCCGGATGTAGCGGTGGTTGCCGTTTTTGACGATGCTGACGTTGACAGGCATAAGACAAAATCCTCGATACCTTATATTGCAACATACCCGTACGCTACGCAAGAGGGATAAAAAGAATTTGAGCAAACTATTTGATTTAAAACAAATATTCGCTCAAATTCGAGGCTTCAAACTGTCAAACTCGGGAAAAACTTCCCTGGATGGCGCGCTTTGTTACCAACAGTGGGCTCCGTCATGATTATTATGGCTGAAAATACAGCTTTTCTGAACCAGAAGATATTTGCCAATAGGATTGCTGTTTTTATTGGTTTAATTAGTTATCCGCTGTATTTGTGGCACTGGCCATTGATTTGTATTGCAAGGAATAACTTAGGTGGGGAGTTGCCTACAGGAAGTTTAATGGCGGGTATTCTAGTCTTGTCATTTGTTTTAGCGTATTTGACCTATACACTGGTAGAGCGTCCGATGCGCTCTCACAAAGCGACTTGGCGATTGGTTCTCTCGTGTTTATTGATATTGGCTTTAGTAACCATTGGAACGAAGACACTGATTCGTCGATCACAGACAGTAGAAAATTTACTGTATTCTGGGCTTCCAGTTGAGGTCCAAGAAACATTGAAAAACTTGCCCCGCTCAGAGGAAAGAGACTCTATTTGTGAAAATAAGTTTGGAGCTGATCATTCTGTTTGCAGAGCAACCACAGAAAAACCTTCAGTTCTAGTTTTTGGAGATTCCCATAGTCACATTATGTGGAATGCAATGTATCAGCGGGATGATTTACCAAGTTTATACATGGTGGGTTCTGGTGGCTCTATAGTTTTTGACGGTTTAATCAATAAAAATGGGGCCGGTGCTTATGAGTATGAAAAAGCTGAAAGAACCACGCGTGTCTGGAATGTGGTTCGCAATAGTCCTGAGATTAAAACGATTGTGTTAAGGGGGTTCTGGTCGTCTAACTTTCGTTCAGATTTATTAAGTACAAAGTACCCTAAGTTAAAAGGTGAAGCTTTAGTGAAACAGCATTGGGTAGATCTTTTTACTGAGATGGCTCGTTTAAATAAAAGGCTAATAATCGTTCTTGATAATGTAGATGCTCCTTTTAACCCCTTGTTGAAATGTATAAGTATCCAGCGAGTTAGTTTGGGAATAAAAAATGACCAAATGTGCTTATTAAGGTATGATGAAATCAATCAGGATCAGTACAAAACTCGAGAGTATTTACGAAATGAGGCGACTAAGTGGCCAAACGTCAAGATTGTTGATGCGTGGGAGGCTTTATGTGACGAAAACGGATGCTACTTAGTTAGAGATAAAACACCATATTATCGAGATGGAAATCATTTGTCGGTTTATGGGAATAAACTTGTTTGGGAGTTAATTAATCGAAATTTGGACGGGTTACAATAGGGAAGAGTTATTTGCAAGGATGCTGTAATGGGTTTTTTGAGAAAGTTTATCAAAATCTATTTTTGGCTTTGGTTTGTTTGGCCTTTTGTTCGTTATTTTATGCCGAAATTTAGGGTACTTGGCCCTGTGGAGACCTTGAATTATGTTATTGAAAACAAGATATCTTGTGTCCGTTTTGGTGATGGGGAGTTAGGTATTCTACGTGGCAGTAATGGTCCTGGTTTCCAAAGAAAATCAGAACAACTTAAGGAATCTCTACAAGAAGTCATTGACTCGAATCGTAGAGATTTATTGGTTTGCATTCCTCGAGTGTTCGACTTACAAAGCATATCGTCGCTAACTGAAAGATCTCAGAAGCATTGGAAGGCGGTTTTGAGTAAAAATATTTTGTATATACGACGCATGAATTCTAAAGTTCTGTATGGAGATGCGCTTTTCACACGATCCTATATCGAGACAAAAAATGAAAAACTGTGTGATAAAGTTTTCGGTCAAATTAAACAACTTTGTCATGGACGTTCTTTAGTTATCATTGAAGGGCATTCTACGCGTCTGGGTGTCGGAAATGACTTATTGGCACAAGCTTCAGAAATAAAACGTATTTTAGGTCCCGCGAGAAATGCTTATGCTAAGATTGACGAGATTTTGAATGTAGCGAGTTCTTTTCCGAAAGATTGTTTAATTATTGTTGCGCTGGGTCCCGCTGCAAAACCGTTGGCTCTAAAATTAACACAATTAGGCTATCAAACTGTGGATCTGGGACATGCAGACGTTGAGTATGAGTGGTTCTTACGCAAGGCTCCCGCTAAGATGCCTTTGCCAGGAAAACAGGTTCATGAAGTACATGACAGGTATAGTGGAACGGAAAAATTGGACCTCTCGCAATATATTAATGAGATAGTTGCTCGGATTGATTAGTGAATTTTTGATGAAGGTTGGTGCAGAGATACTTTTATTTCTAGGTAAATATTAGGAATCAATTGGCTTGTACTAATTTTGTTTTGTTGAAGTTGTTTTCTGTACGGGGCAAAACTTTTGACTTAACAACGGATGATAATTTGAGGAAGAATCTGTAATTCAACTATTAAGAAAATTTCATTAGGGCTTAACCTTCTTTTTATTAGGACTCACATGCAACCACAATTCGTTCATCTTCGTATGCACTCCGAATTCTCCGTCACCGACAGCACGGTACGATTGGATTCAGCCATCGGTAAAGTCAAAGAACAAAATGTCGGTGCATTGGGGCTGACAGACTTCAATAATATTTTCGGTGGGTTGATTTTCTACACGCACGCCATGAAGGCAGGAGTCAAACCCATTGTCGGTTGCGATTTGGTGATTGAAAATCCTTCGGATCGCGATAAACCTTACCGCATGGCCGTTTTGTGTGAAAACCATGATGGCTATAAAAATCTTTGCGAGATTCTCACAAAAGCCTGGTTAAAGAACCAATACATGGGCCGAGGGGAAACCAAACTCGAATGGCTTTTAGAGCAAAATGAAGGTTTGATCGTGCTCTCAGGCGGCCCTGAGGGCATTCTTGCTCAACTCTGTCTTGCAGGCAAAGGTAAAGAAGCCTTGGCCATGGCCCAAAAGATGAAAGTAGCCTGGCCGGATCGTTTCTTTATCGAACTTCAACGTGCGGGACGCGAGCAAGATGAAGCCGTTGTTCGCTATCACTTAATTTTGGCCGATCAACTTGATATTCCGGTTGTTGCAACGCATCCGATTCAGTTTTTAAATCCTGAAGATTTTGATGCTCACGACATTCGTGTATGCATTGCACGAGGTGATGTTCTCGCGGATAAAAATCGTCCTCAGATTTACTCCAGAGAGCAATATCTCAAATCGCCAGAGGAGATGATTGATCTCTTTAGCGATGTGCCCTCGGCCATCGCAAATACGGTTGAAATTGCCAAGCGCTGTAACCTGGATCACGTGCTCAATTCGCCTCAATTGCCGATTTTCCCGACGCCTGAGGGCATGAGCTTGGATGACTACATCGATCAACTCTCTCACGAAGGTCTGGAAGCTCGTCTCAAATTCTTGTATCCGGATGAAAAGGAACGTGATAAACAACGTCCTCGTTACGAAGAGCGCTTGAAGTTTGAGCTTGACATCATCAAGCGCATGAAGTTCCCCGGTTACTTCTTAATCGTGCAGGACTTCATTAACTGGTCAAAGCAAAATGGGGTAGCAGTGGGGCCGGGACGTGGTTCAGGTGCTGGGTCGTTAGTGGCTTATTCATTGCGTATTACGGACATGGATCCATTGCGCTACGACTTACTTTTTGAACGTTTCTTAAATCCGGAACGTGTATCCATGCCTGACTTTGACGTGGACTTTTGTCAGTACAACCGTCAAAGGACAATTAACTACGTTAAAGAGCGTTACGGTGAGGAAGCTGTGAGTCAGATTGCTACCTTCGGTACCATGGGTGCCAAAGGTGTGGTGCGTGACGTCGGTCGTGTTTTGGGTATTAGCTACAGTTTGTGTGACAAGGTCTCGCGTTTGATTCCGGCGCAACCCGGCAAAAACGTTACGTTGGCTGAAGCCGTGGAAACGGTTCCGGACTTAAAAGAGTTAATCGAAAAAGAAGAAGCTGTTGCACAACTCGTAGATAAGGCCCTGCCTTTAGAAGGTTTGGTGAGAAACCTCGGTATGCACGCCGGTGGCGTCTTGATCGCTCCGGGTAAACTCACGGATTTCTGTCCGCTTTACTCACAAGACGAAAACCCCGACAACGTTATCAGTCAGTTTGATAAAAAAGACGTGGAAAACGCAGGTCTTGTGAAGTTCGACTTCTTAGGACTCACAACGCTAACGATCCTAGAGTTTGCCATGGGCTTTATCCGTCAATTGGATCCCAGTTGCACGCTCAAACTCGAAGAGATTCCCATTGACGATAAGGCAACCTATAAGCTCTTCCAAGACGGTAATACGAGCGCAGTCTTCCAGTTTGAAAGTGACGGGATGCGCAAACTTTTGCGCGATGCCAAGCCTGACTGCTTAGAAGATTTGATTGCTTTAAACGCCTTGTACCGCCCGGGGCCAATGGACCTTATTCCCGATTACATCGCCTGTAAACACGGTCAGAAAGAGGTGATTTATCCTGATCCACGGTTAGAGCCCGTATTGGCAGAAACCTACGGCATCATGGTGTATCAGGAACAGGTGATGCGTGTGGCGCAAATTATTGGCGGCTACTCACTGGGTGGCGCCGACCTCTTGCGTCGCGCTATGGGTAAAAAGCAAGTCGATGAGATGAAGCGTCAGCGTGTGGTCTTTGTGAAAGGCGCCGTTGAACGCGGAATGGCAGAAGATAAAGCGGGCGATTTATTTGACTTGATGGAAAAGTTCGCAGGCTACGGCTTTAACAAGTCTCACGCTTGTGCCTATTCCTATGTGGCGTATCAAACAGCCTATCTCAAAGTGCACTATCCGGCGCCCTTTATGGCGGCAAACATGTGCTTGACGATGGATTCGGGTGAAAAACTCAAGCACTTGATTGATGACTGTTACTTGAACGGCATTTCAGTTCTTCGTCCGGATATCAATGAAAGTGACTGGAAGTTTGTACCGACTTCAATGAATGAAATCCGTTATGGCTTAGGCGGCATCAAGGGCATTCCTAAAGAAGCGGCAGAAGCGATTGTTAAAGAGCGCAAGGCCAACGGCCCTTTCAAAGATTTGTTCGATTTAGTCAGTCGTGTTGATCGTTCCAATTTCTCAAAGCGCACGTTGATGTCCTTCATTTATGCAGGTGTCTTTGACTCTATTGAGCCCAATCGCGCGAAGCTTGCGGCCAACGTTGATAACGCCTTGTCACTGAGCGAAAGTGAAGCGGCCAATGCCGGCCAAGAAAGTTTGTTTGGCGACGTGATGGAAGAGGTTTTACCTGAATACGTAGAGGCAAAGCCTTGGAGTGCCTACAAAGAGTTGATGCTTGAACAATCTGTGATGGGTTGTGTGTTCAGAGGGCACTTCTTTGGAGCATTTCAAGATGAAAAGTTAACCGGTCCTATCAAACCGTTGATTAACGTGAAGGCAGGTAGTAGAGGAGGCAAACGTCGTCCTCCGATGACGACTGTTGCCGGCATCGCTTCTGAGGTGAAGTCATCCTTTAACAAGGAAGGTCGTCTCATGGGGCAAGTGACGTTGGAAGACGGTACAGCGAGCATGGTAGTTCGCTTCTACGGCGATGATTGGAAGCGCTATCGCAATCTCGTGAAACTGGATGAATTGGTCATCATCAAAGGTTCGGCAAGAGAAGATAAGTTTGTACCCAGTGGCGTGTCCATGAGTGGCCGATCTTTGGATGTACCGGCAACGCTTCGAGCAAAAAATGGTGTGACGCTTTTATTTAAAGCGGAAGATCCTAACTTTGATTTTGATACCCTCAAGCCGATTCTCGAAGCTCACCGCCCAGCGGTTGACGATGCGGGTTGCCATGTTGGTGTCGTCACAAATGCTAAAGGTAAAGAAGCTTCGATGCTCTTTAGTAAAGACTGGGATGTATATTTGGACCAAGAGCTTCTTGACGAATTGGATGACATCGAGGGGATTTCTTACGAATTGTGTTGAGTTAAATAGCGGTGAGACCGGCATTTTTACCGGTCTTGCTGTGCATTAAGATGATTGGACTTCGCCTTCAATTCGTGCCATAAATTTAGCCCACTGCTGATTAATCAGTCGTAGACCGTGATAGCGTGTCAGCGCTGCTAACGGGAAAAGGCTCGAAGAGCCAAGAGGGCTATAAAAGACAATTCGTTCAACCGTGCGATTCTCAGTCCTGATTAGTAGCCAAGTGCTCTCGAGCTCAAGATTAGAAAATACGATATTGAGACGAATGATTTCTTGTTTAATCTCTTCCAAGCACTTTTTAACGTCTTTAATTTCTGCGACGGAGGCAGTCTTAAGAAATTCTGAGATTAAGACCAACTGAGAGTGCTTGGATGACGTTAGACGTTCAAGCTCGCACCCGAAAACTTCGCCCGTATCGAAGTGACCGTAAAATTTTGGAAGAAAATGGGGTTGTATACCTTTCTTGAGCAGGGAGTAGCGATACTTGATATCGCTATCGATAGTAGATTCCTTGGAAACGACTTTAAAGCAAGTTTTCGGATTGCTGATATTTTCAATGTATCGCGTATCACCGATCCTGTACAAATCTTGTCCGAAAGCCGGTTTTTCATACCCTTTTTTGACAGAACGGGCTCGAATTTTGAATGCCGTCAATTCTGCCTCACGAATTAATTCTGCTTCCGTTTTAAAAATGTCTGTCAAGGGTTTATTGAAATACGTTTTTAAAAAGAGACAATAGTCTCCAAACGTCAAACCAATATTGATCGCAGAGTAGTAAAGACCAATCAAGTCTTTATCGCGCCAACGAGTTGGTACAGAGTCGCGGAATTGTGCCCGATGCAGGTCTATAACGGAGAGTTTTAAATTGGACTCTTGTCCGTCAAATGGCAGAGCTAATAAAAAATGGCAGATGTAGCAGTCACGGTGATTGATACCGGCTAGATGCATTTTTCTCACCATGGTGGCTACTCGTTTAATCAGCATTCGCTTGATTGAGTAGGCAGGTGGATTGTGAGCCCAGTCTTTGCAATAGTCTTCTAGGCTGATGCTCGGGGACAGATCTTCTGTAATAATGAAAGAGGTTTTCTTAATGGGGTTAGAACCTTTTTCACCATAGGCTACGCCTACCATGGTATCAACACCAACTTTGGTTAGTTCATTGATGGCTCTCCATTCGCGATCTGCGCCTAAAACGGGGAGACGAAACTGGAGGATGTTTTTAAGTGCTTCGCTATAACTAATCCCGTGGTGAAGCTTTAAGTAGTAGCTGTTGTTCTCAAAGTCAAAGCGTAGGGTACGACGAGTCTTTACTTCACGGGATACATCCCCCGAAATATTTTCTACTTCAGCAAAAGGATCTTTATCCTTCCAGCTTGTCGCAAAGGGTTCCTTGAGAATGAGCATAGTTAACCTAAAATGATGTCGCAAGCCTTAGTTGCTAGACTATATAGATCTGTTCTGTCGGTGAATTGTATGGCATTTTTTGCACATTGTTGACGTTTGTCCGCATCACTTAACATGTCGACAATTTTCTGGTTATATTCCGTTTGGTTAAACGGTTCGTTCAACACAATCCCGGCCTTTGCATCATCGACATAATGAGAGTAACCACAGATACCGGAAACAATGATGGGCAATCCGGAAATGATGGATTCCAAAATCACGATTCCTGCTGCCTCTTGGCGTGCGGGATGAAGCATCAGGTCTGCTCCTAGCATGAACCTGGCAATGTCATCTCTACCGGAGAAAATGCGAACTTGACTTGAAATTCCAAGTTTTGAGGCAAGTGCTTGCATTTTTTCTGGAGAGTCTTGACCGACAACGAAGAATTTGACATTCGCTTTAATATTTTCAGGTAAGGATGCGATCGCATGTAGCGAGCGATCAACTCCCTTTAGCCCATAGTTTGAGCAAACTTGTAAAGTGAGTAGTTCATTGTCAGCCAGTTTAAATTCTCTACGAAAATCACTACGAGTGTTTTCAGGTTGCGCACTGTATTGACGATTGCGGTCAATGCCCGGAGGCAACAGGAAAAAACGCTCATCTTCTGTCTGGTAATGCGCTTGAAAGTCTTTCTGATGGTTTTGCGTCAAGAGCAAGATTTTTGTTTTGCTACCGCGTTGAAAAACAGCTTTTTCATATAAGGCGTAGTGGCGATATCTCGGCAAAAAACGATATAAGAAGTTTTTATTTTTCATTTTTTCGGCAAAACAAACGTCTCCTGTATAGTAGACGTCAAGCCCTGGCATACGGTTAAAGCCGACAACGCGATCAACTGGGTGTTCCTGGATATGTTTTAAAACCCAATTAGAAAAAGCTTCGTTTTTCCCATGATTGGTAAGGCCACTGGCGGTGACAGTGATTATGTCGAAATTCCCTGGAATATCGCCTTCCCATTTTTGAGTGTAAACACGAACCTGGTGACCACGAGAGACAACTTCTTGCGCAATTCGCATGAAGTCTCGCTGAAGGCCTCCATAAGGGAAGTATTTGTCAATACAAAACGCTACGATCAATCGTTAATCTCTCAATGCTCAGTCCCAATATTGTAGCTTGAGATTCTTTTGTTTGGCTTTATCCAAACGTTGGATAGAGTAGGTTTTCGCTACAGAGCGACCAAGTAAGTATGGCAGTTTTGTTTTTAGTGACAAGTCATTTCTGGAGCAGAGAATTTTTTGGAATAGTTTGTAAGCTCCGTAATGGTCTTCTGCTAAAGAAATTTGCATGATTTTAATTAAGGTCGTCAAACGTGCTTTATCGAGAATGGCATATTCAGTTGAAGTTTTTGAAAAGCGCTTCAGCATAGCGCTTCGACAGGCATAGAGGGTAAATAATCTCTTTGAGCGTTGAGAGTGCACCAAGCTTGACTTGCGCTGGCGGTAGTAATAAACAGGAATGTCAAGTAGGACGATTTTGTGACTGCCATTTAAAGTGGAGAGTAATTTGGATGTAAAGTCCTCGTCTTCATATAGTCTTCGATTGTCATCGAATGTTAAGCCGTCTAAGACAGATTTTTTTAAGAGTCTAGCCCATGCATAAGCTCCGCTGCTACACTTGGTTTGGTAGTTCACATCGAAACATACACGGAACATTTCGTGCTGGTCCACAAGACGATCTGTGTATTTGTCAATGTAGCTTAAATCATAGGTATTAGTGTTTTTGTAGAACTTTTTAAAACCAAAGCTAACGATATCTGCCTGATGTTTATCAGCGACCTCCATAAGAGTCTCTAATGCTTGCGGAGCAATAATGTCATCAGAATCAACGAAAAGGATATAGTCACCATCAATATGCGAAAGTCCGTAGTTTCTTGCGGACGCTAATCCTGCATTAACTTTATTCAGAACTTTAATCCGGCTATCCTTGTTAGCATACTCTTGCAAAATATCGGGAGAAGAGTCAGTAGAGCCATCGTTAACAGCTATGACTTCAATATTTTTGTAGTTTTGCATGAGAATGGAATCGATGCAATCTCGCAAATACTTCTCAACGTTATATACCGGAACAATGATGCTGACTTTCATTGTTTTTCTCCTTTTGATCAGGTGCAGTGACGTATAGAAGTAACCATAAGAGTATGAAGGGATAAAGCGTTATCCAATGTGCCCAAAAACGATCAACAAGTCCCATACTAATCATTGCAATGATGACTGCTAGGCGAGTAAAGTCTTTTCGGGACTGCCAACATAGAACGGTATAAGTTGCAATAAGACCAACAAATCCAATAATCCCACCGTATGCTAGAGAATGCATCATGTCACTATGAAAATGTGGTGAAGGTAAAGTTGGAACTCCAAATTCAATTCCAGCAGCTGTTATTGCATGATAAGGATCATCTCCCCAACCAAAGAGTGGTTTTTCCACAAAAGCCCTAAGTGCAAGATCCCACAACTCGAGGCGAATACCCCACGAAGTATTTGAATTACCAGCTTGGAACTGCGCTAAATTGTCAAATCCTTGCTGCAAACGTCCTGTAAGCAACGAAAAAACTATTAACAGAAGGAAAATAAAAACTGAAAGAACAATAAATTTTCTAAACTCTTTGCGTGGGTAAGCAACCAGTAAAAAAATAAAGGACAAGTAAGCTAAAAAGACGAGCCTGACCTCAGATAAAACAATACTAACAAGTGATAGAGCTACACTGGCTAATAAAACTGATTTAAGGGGTTTGCCTAAAGTCTGATAACCAGATATGTAGCTAGATAGGCAACATACCGACAAAAGAGCAGTTACATAAAGTACTTTGTTTTTATTTACACCAAAAATATTAGATCCAAGTTGGTTGTTTAGCACATAGAAAGAAATAAGGAAGGATGTTGCTAACAAAAGTAATCCACAAGCCCACAGGAGATGATGGCGTTGTACAGGGATGGGGCTAAGCGCTAAGAATATTAAAACAAGTAAAAAGCAGGAATTATAGAAATATGATAGTCCTGAAAAAGAATGAACGCAGGCTAAAATGATGGTACTGATTATCCATGGCAGAAATGGAACGAACAAGTCCTTCAGTGCTACAAAAGTGTTTTCATGTTTCAGAGTCTCTAAATTTAAATATATGGCAATCAAAGACAGTACCATTAGCGAAATTTTAGGAATGTGAGACCCAGACAAAAAGAGAATAGCAACGCTTGTAATCGCTAAATAAAAAACCGTCCAAGGTATTAATGATTTGTAATTCATCGTATTCAACAGAAATAGACCAAAATCTGAGGTCAGAGAAGCGTCCTAATAGCAGTGACAACTTCTTCAGTTGTCGGCCACGCATTTTCTTTTCCTAATACAACAGCATTCGGATTCCACGGTCCCGTTCTGTGAGGATCTGTAACACCGATTAAAGTAATTTGGCGAGCCCCAACAGCGGCAGCTACATGACTGATGCCGGAGTCATTAGCAATGACAACTTGTGCGTCTTTGCAAAGTGCAGCATAGGTACCAAGATTTGTGGGCGGTAAATGCGTTGCATCTGGGCACGCAACTTTAGCGTCTTCAGCCTCATCAGGAGACGGAAGGACAATCGGCTCGATTCCTAAATCACGTAAAGGCTTAACAACAGAATTAATGTGAGTCCAGTGTTTAATCTTGCCGTTGTGAATACCTCGAGCAATCGGAGCAATCAAGGCGAATTTTTCAGGAATATTGAATTTTTCTTTGAGGTTCTTTGCACCAGCAGTGTGACGCGTAATGAGCTTGAGGCCTAAATCTTGACTCGGTTCATCCCATGCAGGTGTCTTTCCCCAAGCTTTAATGGCACCATGGGCCACACGGAAGAAACGCTCAACTTCGTGGATATTCTTTTCCGGTTCAGGAACTTTCTTATCAAGTAACAAAGAGCGACCGTCGGTTGGGAAACCAACAGCTCGAATGCCTGCCAAGCGGAATTGAAGTGCAGAACCAAAAGAGTTAGGAAATAAAAGCCCTAGCGGATTATTTAACTGCTTAGACAAGTAATGAAGTCGTGACAAATCTTCACTGACGTGGCCTTCAATAGGGTCAAATCGCCACCCCATGCCGAGCATTAAGTCTTCTGCAAAGCGCTTGCCCACGAGGTAAGGCGTAAAGCCGCTAGCTTCTAATAAACGAAGCGCAGGTAACGTCATACAACAATCGCCGACATGGTTGGGAAGACGACAGACAACGATAGTATTCATTTTGTACTCGTGCAATGTAAAAGTGTAAGTCAGTATTTTAACTTGAATTAATGAAGAATTTTTACTTCTGAAGAAGTGCAAGAAATTAAATTAATCTGAGTACTATAATGTCCGAGAATGTCTAAAGTTCAGTTTTGATTATATTGGCTTTGATGTTAACACTTTGATTTGTGAGGATTTAAATGAAGATTTTGTACTATAACTGGGTGCAATTTGATGGGCCAAAAAATCCCGGAGGGGGGCAGCGTCTATCAGCGAAATCTTATTGATTATTTAACTCAATATACAAATCATGATATATATTTTTTAAGTTCTGGTTTCTAATATACTCCTTTTAGAACAAATGCATTTATAAGAAGAACAAAAAATGCATACGAAAAAAGAGGAAATTGTCACTCTTTTGAAATTGTTAATTCGCCAATTATTGCACCAGCTTGGGCTACTTGCAAAAATCCTCAACGCGTCAATAATGATGTTGAGACGTTTAAGCTTTTTAGTGACTTTTGCTCGCTCCATGGTCCATTTGATGTGGTGCACTTCAATAATTTAGAGAGGGAATCTCAGTAAACGTATTAGAATTCAAAAGGAAGTATCCTCAAACTAAGATCATTGTGTCAGTTCATAACTATCAGATGATTTGTCCTCTTGCCCAATTTTTTCAATTCAAAAATCACGTCATTTGCAATGATTTCAAAAGAGGGACAGAGTGCATCAAATGTTCTTCATCAGAGATTGATTACAAAAAAGTATATTATCGACGATGTAAACATGAAGAGGAAACTTTTTGGGTTAAGAGTGCGTATGTATTCATTAAACTAGCCTGCTTAGTACGAGGTAATTATGTGCAAAATTTAATGGGAGATCATACTACTATGCTCCCTCAGTATTATGAACAATATCGACGGCACAATATTGATATGTTAAATCAGTATGTGGATAAAATTTTGGCTGTTTCTAATCGGGTACGGGACATCATGATTCGCCAGGGGCTAGATCCACAAAAGATTGTCACAAGTTACATAGGAACATGTTTTGCTCAACACCAGTTAGGGCATTCTATAGCTTCACCTAAGATCCCATTTACTATTGCTTATTTAGGTTATAAGCGAATTGATAAAGGTTTCTTTTTTTAATTGATGCGTTATCTAAACTGGCTCCAGAAACTGCAAGTAAGATAAAGGTTGTCCTTGCCGTGGCAAATGTTAGCGTTGATGACTATCAAGAAAAATTAAAAAATTTTGCAGGAGTGGTTGTGCATAATGGATATACCCATGAACAATTGCCTTTTATTCTTAAAGATGTTCATTTGGGGATTGTTCCTGTTTTGTGGGAAGATAATTTGCCTCAAATAGCGATAGAAATGGTTGCGTGTGGAGTTCCTGTTTTGTGCAGTAGTTTTGGCGGTGCTTCTGAATTGTGCAACTCTGACTTGTTTAAGTTCGCCGGAGGAAATGAGGAATCCCTTTTAGAGAGGCTTAGAATGTTCGTTGAAAAACCCGGGCTTTGCCAAAAATACTGGAGATATCATAACGGACTTACGAATATGAGAAAGCATGTCGAAGAACTTGTGAATATTTACTATCTATAATGATTCGCGTAGATACAACTCAACATCTGTTGTTGTATAAAAGATCTATATGTTACGTTGTCAATTTTTACAATAAAGAGCAAACAAGTCATGGGAGAGAGTGATGAAAAAAATCCATACTGTTGCCACTGCAGTTGCCTTATCTGCCACTATGGGTACGGCTTTTGCCGAAGATTCCATGAACGGCCTTGGTTTGTCCCCCAAAGGATTAACATTAGCAGTGACAGGGACAGCAACTTTAACTGTTCCCAATGATGAAGCTCATATGTATTGGCAGGCTACCGCACAAGCCAAGACACTTCAAGAAGCGACTCGTCAAGCCATTACCACAATGAATGAGGGACTTGAACAAATTAAGTCCGTGAAGGGCGACCTTCAACTTCAAACCCAGAATATGCACTCTTATCCAGTCTATAGCGAAGCCAAGGGTAATAAACCTGCCGAAATTGTTGCTTGGCGTGTGTCACAATCCCTTAAAGTAACGTCGCCCGACGTGGCCTTGGTGCCTCTAGTTATCGAAAAAGTTAACGGCAAACTAGCATTGGACAACTTGTCCTTTAGTGTGTCTCACAAGGCTAAAGATCAGTACGACGAAACACTTGTCAAAATGGCCGTCAAAGACGCAACGCAACGTGCAGCGTGGGTAGCTGAAGCAGTGGGTAGTAGCGCTAAGAACACTCAACTTGTCAACCTTCGCTTTGAAGGAGCTTCAATGCCTCGTGCCGTCAATATGGTCATGCGCGCCAAGGCCTATGGAGATTCTATCCCGGCACCTGACATTGAGTCGGGAACGAGTACTCTCAATATGACTGTGACAGCAGACGTTTTGATCAAAAACTAGTTGTTGCCAAAAGTAATAACGAGAAGCTATTGGCAACGGGAACCGTTGCCGATAGCGTACAATGTAACTTTTGAAGTACGATAGTCGGAGTTACATTTCATGAATTCCAATTACCCTCACCCCATTATTGCTCGTGAAGGCTGGGTGTTAATCGGTGGAAGTTTCCTTTTGGCTGCATTGTGGACTTCTTTTGCCGGTTTTGGCTTTGTAGCCGCCTTGTTGTGGATTCTGTTTTTACTTGTTACTCAGTTTTTCCGTGATCCGCCTCGTACGGTTCCGACTCTTCCTGATGTTGTCCTTTCGCCCGCTGACGGTCAAATCGTCAAGGTTGAGAAGACAATTGATCCCTTTACGAATAAAGACGCGATTTTGATCAGTGTCTTTATGAATATTTTCAACGTTCACTGCCAACGCTCTCCCGTCGAAGGCACGGTTGAAGATGTGCAGTACTATCCCGGTAAATTCTTAAACGCTGATTTGGATAAAGCCAGTACGGAAAATGAACGCAACGCTGTTGTCATGCGTTTAAAGGATGGCCAGGCCATCACCGTTGTTCAAGTGGCTGGTCTCGTGGCCCGTCGCATTCTTTGCTACGTTCAAAAGGGTGATGAGCTCTCGCGTGGCGAACCCTACGGTTTTATCCGTTTCGGCAGCCGTTTGGACGTTTATCTTCCAACCGATGCAGAGCCCTGCGTGACCATCGGCGAAAAAGTGCTTGGTACTGAAACGATCCTTGCCAAGCTTCAACCTAAGACCAAGTAATAGCGACTTCTTGAAAAGGTTTTCACCATGCGAAAAATTCGTCGTTCTCCCCGAGTGATTATTAAAGATCGTATTAAGGAAGCTCGCGCCCGTAGCATTTACTTGCTACCTAACTCCTTTACCATGGCTTCGCTTTTCTGCGCCTTCTGGGGCGTTGCCCAAGCCATGTCAGGACACTTTGGTATCGCTGCGGCGACGATTTTTATTTCCATGTTGTTAGACGGCATGGACGGTCGCGTGGCACGTTTAACGCATACGCAAAGTGTTTTCGGTGAGCAATTCGACTCCATTGCTGATATGACGGCTTTCGGTGTTTGCCCGGCCTTGATTGCTTACGAATTTGCCCTCAAAGACTTCGGAGGCTTTGGTTGGGCTGCTGCCTTTATTTATTGTGCAGGCGCTGCCGTTCGCTTGGCTCGTTTTAACGCCAATATCGGTGTGATTGACAAAGGCTTTTTCCAAGGTTTGGCAAGTCCTGCCGGTGCTGCCCTTGTGATGGGTTTTGTTTGGTTGGCCCAGGCCGGTCAATTAACTCCCTGGTTGACGCAATACACACCTCATATTACGGCCGTGCTTTGTATCTATGCCGGTGTGACGATGGTCTCTAACGCTCCGTTCTTTAGTGGTAAGAACATGGGCTTTGTGCGCACGATTCCTTTCTGGGTTGTACTTCTTGCTGCCTTGGCATTTATTTGCTTCTCTAGCAATCCGTCCTTGTCGGCTTTTGTGGTCTTCTGCTGCTACGCTGTTAGTGGTTACTTCTATCAGTTCTATCTCTGGTGCAAAGGTATGCCCAATCCGGTCCGACCGGAACGAGAAGACTAATCGAGTTTTATCGATCAGGGCCTCGCATTTTGTAAAGGGTTTTTCAATGGCTTTTTTATTTGCTCCGGGTCCCATGCCCCTATTGCCAATCGACGGCGAACCTACTCTGTATTTCCCGGTTCATCGTATCTACGGTATTGCAAAAAACTACTCAACGACCAAGATAGCTCCGGAAGAACGACCGGCTCCGCTTATTTTCTGTAAACCTGCAGATGCTGTGGTTTATGCTCCAGGTGACAAGACTATAGAGTTGGATTTTCCATGTGCTACGAACGAATTGGTGCATGAGCTTGAACTCGTAGCAGCCATTGGTATAGGTGGTCGCAACATTTCTGTTGAAGACGCGATGGAGCATGTTTGGGGCTACTGCGTTGGTTTAGATTTGACACGCCGCGATTTACGTCTGAAGGATCAACCTTGGGAAGCGGCTAAAGCTTTTGACGAATCTGCCCCGATGACTGCGTTAAAACCCGTGTCTCGTGTGCCGGATAATGAACCCATGAGCGTATGGCTTTTCGTTAACAACCAAAAGCGTCAAGACGGTAGTACTTCGCAGATGATTTATTCGATCGCAGAAATCATCAGTCATCTGTCATCCCTTTATGAATTAAAGCCTGGCGATCTTATTATGACGGGAACGCCGGCGGGCAACACAACCTTTAATCCTGGAGACACGCTTGAAGGCGGAGTACAAGGCGTCGGTATCTTGAAAGTTAAATTTACGGAGACAAGAAAATGATTATTGATGCAACAGTTGGTCGTCAGTTAATGCAAGATTTGGGAGAGGGGAATTTCCTTTTGTTAGATATTCGCCATCCTTATGAATATGAGACAGGTCACATTCCCGGAGCGGTGCTGCTAGACAATGATGATATTCTGGCTGGTAAGGGGGAGGAGATTCTTCCTAAAGAGAAGGATTTTCCTATCATCATTTATTGTCGGTCGGGTGTTCGTACTAAGAGTTCTGCTAAGAATTTGGTAGAGAGGGGTTACACCAAGGTTTATGATATGGGTGGGATTTTGGATTGGCCTTTTAGAGTTGTTCAACAATAACAGTATCGTTTTGTCTCCTTGTTGCAGAGTAAAAAATGAAAGAAAAGAAGAATGTGCCTCAAGAGTTTGATGTTCTGAAAGAACTTATCCAGGATGAACCTGTTCAATACATAGACATTCCAATGTATCTGAACATTGGAGATCATCTTATCGCACATGGTACGATAGAATTTCTTCGTAGATACCAAATTCAGACGACTCATATTTCAGAGTTAAATTTTTATCCTGTTGATTGGTTAGATTCCACGAATGTTGTTCTTTTTAGTGGAGGCGGCAATTTTGGAGATGTGTATGAAAAACTTCATAAATTACGAAAAAATTTAATCTCAAGAGTTAAAAACAAGAGAATTGTTATTCTTCCCCAATCAATTCATTATAGAAAACGTGAGAATTTTGTTAATGACGTCGACTTTTTCAAGTCCTGTGGTGATGTTCATATCTGCGTCAGAGATTCCGCTTCTTTAGAACTGGCTCAAGATCTTTCTCGAAACGTGTATCTGTTGCCGGACATGGCACACAATCTAGCGAATAAATCGGTTTTTAGAAACAAGATTCACTGCCCCCCCCCCAAAATATTCAACGCTAAATTTTTTACGATCTGATAATGAAAAGCGAGATGAATTCCTGCAAATGAATCTTAAGCCTGAAGGAACTGTTTTAGATTGGAAAGATCTTACTGCAGGATATAAAGATGCTTTTAAACGTCAGGTGAAGATTAATCGATTTGTTCGAAAGTATGGTTTATGGCGAATGGTAGGAGATGAATTTCACGAGAGATGGTCTGCAATGTCTTGGGAAATCATACTACATGCTTGCGACACTATTAACGATTACAACAAAGTTCTAACTGATAGATTACATGTTTTAATTTTGTGCCAGTTATTAGAGAGAAATGTTGAAGTTATAGATAATAATTTGTATTCCAAATTGCGAAATTATTATCGAACTTGGTCCCATTATTTACCCCATGTTCATTTTGCATAATCAAGTTATGTTTGAACATGGGGCTAACGATCTAAGGACAAATAAACGATTGACTAACACTTAAATCGTTACATCAATTTTCGGAGTTTTCGAATAACATTGGAATTTGTTTGTTCTGCCTCTATTTTTGATGATTGCCAAATGAGAATTTGATCAGAGAGAGTTTTTCTCCACTCTCGGTCTAATGTTTTATTTTTGTCAGCATACGATAAACACTTCTTATAAAATTCAAGTACATGAGGTTGCGTAACTAAATCCTCTTTTTTCAATTGAGAAATTTGTAAAGGAGAGGGCATACAGGGTAGAAAATCTACGCCTACAACCTTAGAGTTCAGCATAGTTCGTATACATTTTTCACAAACGCCACAATTTTTTGAATAATCCGGATGTTGCCAGCAGACTTTCAAATCTTCTTTTGCAACGCTCCAGTTGGAAATGGTGGTAGCCCTTTCTGTGCGAGAGCACTCAGTTCCATCAACGAAGAAGTTAAAAGTGTCATTTGCAAGAAAACGGTCACTAATCGGATTCATTCCCCATGGCACGTGAAACTCTTTGTATGAGTAGTCACTGGCAGTGTCATAAAAGTACTTTTCTGAGAAAAAGATAAGGTTCCTGCAACCACACTACCAAAACTCATTCCCCAATGTCGTACTACATCTCGAATATTTGTTTTAACAGCGGTCAGCTCAACACCTAAATCATCAGTCATACACTTGGCTTTGTTAAACACGATCAAAAAGTCTTCTGATTTGTCGAGGGGAATGTCAGCTCCGTGGATAAGCAGGCATAGATCTAGTTGATAAAGCGCTTCGGAGTGATATTTTTTAGAGTGCCGATATGTTGTGAACGAGGCATTAAGTCCCCCAGAAAAGGCAGCGATTAATTTACGATTTTATTCGGTCTTGGGTCATCTTCAATCGTTTCTGCATTGAAGTAAACGCTGTGGAACTTTTTAGGAAAAAAGCCATGCCATATCTTAGAGAAGGTTTCAAGTTGCCTGAGGGTTGAACTACTTGCGGGGCTACCAACAACATCAATTCTTCCACCATTCTCCATTAACGGAAAGATTAGACTTGTCAGTGTAGGATCTGCTCATATTCGTAATATGAGAAGAAAGTTTGTCATCGAACGAGAAATAAATGTCTTTAGCAAACTCATTATCTTTTCGGAGCGTTGCATATTTGTAGAGCCTGTTCCCTTTAGTTTCGGTACGAATAATTACTTGCATAACTAAAATTGCCACAATTGTGTTTATTACGAGCAATTTATACAAAAATATAGATCACATCAAGCATTGTAAGCTAGGAAATATTGGTATCGAACCTGATTGAGTGTTGCGAGACAAAGCGAATGTTCAAAGGTTAAAGGAATTCATTTCTGTACGTTTCCTATCTAAGGATGAAGCAAAATTTAGTAAATTGTGTTTCTCAGTAAAAGTAGTATCTAGCTTGAAAATACAAGCGTGAGACCGAGTAGTCCCTTGGTAAACTCATTGCATCTGCACGCTTAGGTAGCGTGTTTTAAATCTAAAAAATAAGAAGCTTGGTTAGTGCCAACCAAATAAAAAACCAATCACTCCCTTTGAAAAGTATGAGACATTTCTTAGCGAAGTATCACATTGACCTTTCATTATTAGATTCCAATCAGCTCAAAGCGATTTGTATTTTGCTGATTATTGCCCACAACTACTTTCACTGTTTAGAGCCTTTGATCGGGGAAAATGAAATGGTGTTCGGGCAATCCAATTTCAATAATTTTTTAATGGCTCTCAAGCAGACTCCGTACGACTTACTTCGACCGTTCTTTTCATTTTTCGGTCACTATGGGGTACACATTTTCATTTTTCTGAGCGGATACGGTTTAACTAAGAAATGTTTTAACCAGAACATCGCTGAGTTTTCATCGCTCTATCGAATTTCTTTTGGTCAAATTTTCAAAATCGTCAAATTAACTTTGGTGGGATTCGTATTCCTCCTCTTTTTCCAATGGATGGTATTGGGTGAATCGAACTGGTTGGGTTATCTCAAGGGTTATGGTGAGTTTTTAACTTTCTCCCAAAACCTCAGACCTGACAAAATCTATAGCCTTGTGTCGGTTTGGTGGTTCCTTTGCCTAATTGTGCAGTTCTATTTGGTGTTTCCGTTGCTGTACCGTTTGGCAACGGACAATAAACGTGCTTTTATTTGTTTGAGCGTGTTGGCAGTTCTGGCTAGTGTGGTATTGTATAAACCTCTTTTAGCTCAGAAAATCTATGTCTATGCAACACCTTTGGGCCATTTGGCTGTTTTTGCTTTGGGCATGCATTTTGCCTTAGGTAGAAGTGTCCCCCAATGGTCTATTGCGGTGGCGTTGGTCATTTTCCCGTTCTCATTAATCAATGAGGCGTTCTTTCATCTCAGCTTTATTTCCGTAGTACTGCTGTCGATTGCTCTGTATGATCGATTCAAAGAGCGAGTCAGATCAGTATCAGTTTTGCACTTTATCGGCGGTCTCTCAATGTTCTTGTATATCGTGCATGGCGACATGAGAAAGCCGTTCTTGCACTGGCTCTCGCCCATGTCGCAGGCCAGTGTTGCGCAAAGCTATTGGATTTTTGTTCTTTTTGTGATTTCGGTTTTTGTGGCGGCGTACGCATGCCAGAAAATTTCTGGATACTTGGGACTATTTGGGAAGAGGAAAGTCTAGTCTTTGTTTTTATCAAAAGAAACGGGATCGACTCAGTCGATCCCGTTTGCCATCCGTTATGCTAGAAGCTCGATTAAGCCATTGCCTTGATAGCAGCGGCCAAACGGCTCTTATGACGGGCAGCGGCGTTGCGGTGCAACACGTTCTTGCCGGCCATCGTATCGATAACTTTTTGAGCCTTCACGAAGGCATCCGTTGCAGCAGCCTTGTCACCGGCCACGATCAACTTACGCACGGCCTTGATGGCGGTACGGTATTGAGAGCGTTGAGCAGAAAGGTGCTGATTACGCGCAACCGCTTGACGAGCGCGCTTACGAGCTTGTTTGGTATTAGCCATTGTTTTTTTCCTTGCCTTAAATAAAAAGTTACGGCTGTTCAATTACAGCCGCTTTCAAAGGCACTTAGCATTGAAAAATACGCTTCAGCACAAAAGGGAAGCGGCTGGTGAAAAAGTCTAATTTCCAACGAATTTCAACGGTTCTTTCGGGCACGATCTAACGTCCACGAAGAATCCTTCCTTGGAAAAGTCCCAAATTCTAACAAATTCTTTGAAAGCTCTCAAGCGTTTGCGTAAGATTGTCGGTGGAATTTTTCGATTAAGCAAACAATGTCATTATTGAAGGCTGCGGCCACTGTATCATCCCTTACCTTATTGTCGCGTATTACGGGTGTAATACGCGACATGTTGATCGCTCGTTACTTCGGTTCTTCGGCCGCTACTGATGCCTTTTATGTGGCTTTCCGACTCCCGAATATGCTCCGTCGACTTTTTGCCGAAGGGGCTTTTCAGCAAGCTTTCGTGCCAATGCTCTCAGATGTAAAGGCTACGAGTTCAGAAGCAGAAGTTAGAACCTTTATCGATCGAATTTTCAGTGTCCTTGCAAGCGCCCTAGTAATCACAAGCATTCTCGGAGTTCTGGGCGCTCCTGTCTTAGTGTGGTTAATTGCCGGCGGTTTGGCAAACAATCCCGCAGGGTTTGATTTAGCCGTCGAGATGACGCGCTGGATGTTTCCCTATATCTTTTTTATGAGTTTGGTGGCGATGAGTGCAGGGGTTTTGAACACCTGGAAGCACTTTGCGATTCCTGCTTTTACGCCGGTACTCCTAAATATTTCCTTTATTACCTTCACGTTGCTTCTGACACCTCATTTAGAGCGTCCCATCATGGCGCTAGCCGTGGCAGTGATCGTGGGCGGTTTTTTGCAGTTGGGGATTCAGATTCCGTCATTAATGCGATTAGGCGTTTTACCTCGACCGGTGAATCCTATGGCGGCACTCAAAGATTTTGCCGTCAGACGAGTTCTTAAGCTGATGGTCCCGGCATTATTTGGTGTAGGCGTTGCTCAACTGTCACTTCTCATTAATACGAACATTGCGTCGCGCTTAGCTACGGGTTCGGTGACTTGGTTATCTTTTGCTGACCGTTTGATGGAATTTCCCACAGCCTTGTTGGGCGTGGCGTTGGGTTCCGTGCTGTTGCCGAGTCTTGCCGGCGCTTATGCCAAAGGGAACTTGGATCGTTATAACTCGCTTTTAGACCATGGTCTTCGTTTAGTGGTGTTGCTCGCAGTGCCGGCTGCCGTGGGCCTGGGGCTTATGGCCGATGCTCTTCTCGCATTTCTCTATCAAGGCAAAAACTTCCAAGTCTTTGACGTGACACAGACAAGTCTAGCCGTTACAGGAGATTCCTTTGGTGTCTTGGGACTCCTTGCAATCAAGATTTTGGCACCGGCCTACTACGCTAGAAAAGATATTCGTACGCCCGTTAAAGTGGCAGCTGTGAGTTTGGTCTTCGTGCAGTTGTGTAACCTCATTACGGTTCCGCTTTTTGCTCACGCTGGGCTTGCTTTATCAGTTGGGGTAGGTAGCTGTGTTAATGCGTTGATTCTTCTCATCATTCTTTTTAAACGAGGCCAATACCGACCGGTTAAGGGTTGGGGTATCTGGTCGGCTCGAGTGATATTGGCAACCGTGGCAATGGCAGGGATTCTCGTCTATCTTCAAGGCGGCATTGATTGGGCCGGTATGCAAAGTGAATGGGTAAAGCGCGCAGGATTAGTTCTCGCATACATCGGAGCGGCTATTGTCGTCTACTTTGGTATTCTCGTTGCTCTTGGACTTCGTCCGCGTCATTTAAGACCTCGCTACGACATCTAAAAACAAATTGAGAGCTCAGAGATTTGCTCTGAGCTCTCGATAAAAGAGTCTTCGAGTTGT
>OGGP01000485.1_pt1 | contig 25408 bp, 25 predicted proteins | sample 1571261 | NCBI WGS metagenome assembly OGGP01 (sample SAMEA2581968, study PRJEB24529) | metagenome | biome: Human gut stool | place: China | collected 2011
CACAAGCTACTAATAATCCTGTCATCATAACTACTAATAATAATTTTTTCATAATCTCTTCCTCCTGCTATTTTCTTTATATTATTTTTTTAATATTTATATTATAACTTCATAACTAAAAAAACTCAATTATAAAAAGATCCTTTATTTTTTAATTTTAATAAAAAACAAATTATTTTCTAGTATCTTAGTTTCTGCTTCTACAACTATTTTTTGCTTTTATTTTTCTAACTTTTTTATATAAAAATTTTTAATTAATATGCTAACTATACTTTATAGTGTACTTGCTCCAGTAATCTTATAACTCCTTATTTTATAAGAAGTTACAGCAGAAGCAACGCACTATATTCCTGCTTCAGTCTGCTCCAGTTTTACTAATGTTATAAGCTATAGTGTAGTAGTACTATACTTTTATAGTGATTATGTGCTATAGGAACTACTATAACTCTTCTTTTAGCTCCCTCTTATATTTAAAATACGTGTTTCTACTAATCTTTAGAACTTCTATAACTTGGATATCTTTTAAGTTCCCCCCAAAGTCTTTAGCCAGTAACTTAATTTTCTCTTTCATTTCAATAGATTTTTTAGTTTGGATCTTTGATCCAACTCTTCTACCAAGAATAACCCCTTGAGATTTCTTAACTCTAAGCCCCTCCCTAGTCCTTGTTCTAATATCAAGAGCTTCTTTTTCTGCCTGTTCAAAAGCCTTTTCAATCTGATCAACAGCAATAACTTTTAAAACCTCCTCAATAGCTCCCAATAAAATATCTGTAATCTTATTCCCTGTCTTTGCTATTTGCTGCTCTTTAGCTTTGGTATATACATCAGAGTTAATATATCCCTCTTTTAGAAATATAAGCTTAACTCCTTTTCTATAAAACTCAAAGTATTCTTGGATTCCCTCTTCAGCATTTCTACTCATACGAGAAACAGAGTCAAATACCAATGTATCTCCACTACTCACTAATTTTTTTAGCTTTTTCCATTCAGTCCGATCTGAAGTTACTCCAGTATAAGCTTCTTGGTATATTCTAGCTTCAGGATATACTTTTAATATATTTTCAATCTGTCTTGTGATAACTTGTCTATTAGTAGATACCCTACAATATCCATAGATCATATTCTTTCACCTCTTACAATCTTATTTTCAACGAACATTTATTTTAATATTAAATTGATACTGATATCATAGCAAAATATCTTATAACAGTCAAATTTTTAATACTATTTTTTTAATGTTTATTTTAATACTATTTATAACAAATAAAAAAGTTGTAAATTTAAAATATAAGGGTTATAATTTAGACAAAAAGAAGGAGGATATAAATGTTAAAAGAATTTATTAACGGAATGAGTTTTTTATTAAGTCCTTTTAGTCGTATTTTTAATGATAATATAGAAATTAAAAGTGTTAAAGATGATATAGAAGCCTTGAAAAATGATTGGGAAAAAATAGGAATTGATATAAGGAGAGGAATAGATGAATTCAAAGCTACAGAAAGACATGAAAGCTAAAAATAGAAATTCTGAATTACTCCATTTAAAAGAAGAATATAGTGGTCCTATCCCACACCCAAATATATTAAAACAGTTTGAAGAAGTAATACCAGGATCAGCAGATAGAATATTAAAAATGGCAGAAAAAGAACAAGAACATAGGCACGAATTTGAAAATAAAATAATTTCTCATAAAAAAATTATGGAACTTACAGGGCTTATTTTTGGATTTTTATTAGCTTTAATTATAATAGGTGGAGGAATTTATTTATTATTAAATGATAAATCTGCTAAAGGATTTGTTCTTATTCTTGGTGGTATTGGTACAATAATAACACCTTTTATTTTTTCTAAAACTAAAAATAAATAATAAAAAGAGAATTTGTACTGCACCCAAAATCTTAGATAACTAAGATGAAGGGTGTATTTTTTTTGCTAGATATTTATTTAAAAAGAAAAATATATAATAAACTAAATCTATTCTATTTTTTTGTTTAATTCTTAAAAAAACGACTTTTTAATTTTAATTTTATGACATTTTAGCTACTGTGTTCAATACTTAATATCTCTAAAATTAAAATGCCTATTTCAGCCTTTTAAAGCCTTAAAATTGATTTTTATTTTTTGAAATTAAGAATATTATAATTTTTTTAAATTTAGACATTTTTTATATTTTTTAACGTTTTTCTGACTTCTACTCTTGACAAAATTAAAAGTTGAAGCTATACTCCTATCAAATAACTCTAGTCGCCTAGAGTGAAAATAAAGGAGAGTAAGATCATGGAAGAAATTAAAAACAACAGTTTACTAGAAAATATAGAAAAGCAAATTACTGATTTAATTTCATTGGATAAAAAAAACTGGACTAATTTTTATACACTTCTAAAAAAAGTAGAAATCGAAAGATTATGGGAGGAGAAGTACAATTCATTTACCCAATGGTTAAAAGATTTTTCAATCCGTAATAAAATCCATGAAAGTATTTTATGGCAACGTAAAAAGGCAGGAGAAGTTTATCAAAAATATTCAGAGATACAGAAAGAAAAAGGGATTGAGGTTAAACCTCTTGAAACTGCTAATGTTAGTGCTGAAAATCTAGTTCTACTTGATAAAATAATGAGAAATAGTCCAAGTAATTCTACTGAACTAGCAGAAAAAGTATTTAATAACACAATCACAGGAAAAGAATTAAGACAAATACATAACTCTGTCCGTCCTAATCGCTATGATGATCTTGATGATTCTGATGAGGAAGAGAATGAAAATGAAAAAGTATCTGAAGATAGTTCTCCTGTAATAAACACTACTGACATCTTGGGTATGTTATTCAATACAGATTCTTGGATTGGAGCTAAACAAGAAAAAAATTATTTTAAAACTTCTTTTATAAGTAAAGCTCAATTACTTACTGAATTTCCTGTTTACACTGGTACTTCAAGAAATAGCAGAAGAATAGATCTATTTTGTGCAGAAAACATAACTACAGAATATCCTTGGAACTTAAATCTTCATGGAGTCGAGATCAAAATATCTAAAGCAGATCTACTTAATGATTGTAAATATACAGAATATGGAGAATTTGTTGATTATTTATGGTTGGCAGTTCCCCAAGATCTACAAGAGATAGCAGAACAAAATAAATTTACTGGTTGTGGACTGATAGTAATTGATAGAGATAAAAAAACTGATAAATTAATTTTAAAAGTAATTGAAACCCCAAAAAAATTGACACCTTTGAGAAAAGAGGAGACTTTGACATCTCTAGCTTTGAAATTAATGATGAAATAAGCTTTAGTCTAGGCGACTAGAGTAAAAATAAAAGAAACAAAAAAGGTAGAGAAAAATCTCTACCTTTCTTTTGGACTTAATCCACCAAGCTATTTTTTACTAATGTATTTAGTAAAAACATTTTATAATAAAAAAACTACTATTAAAAGTATAGTATAAAGCAAGAAATAAAGGAAGTAATTATAATGTTTCTCTAAAAGATTCTTCAAATTCTTTTCCACTTGTCCACAATTTTCTAAAGTGTTCAAGGATAATTATTTGATTATCTATTGTTCGAAATTCAGCTATATAGCACTCTTGAATATATTTTCTTTTAGATATTGTGCCGTCAGTTGACTTATAATCTAGCTCTTTTTCTCCCTTAGAATCAAAAGTTTCTTTGATAATCTCTCCTTCTAAATCATAATAGATATCCTTTCTCCAATTATAAACCTTGATTTTCACAAATTCCCCCTGAATATAATAAAAATGATTAAAAACTCTTCTAAAAAATAACAACTAAAAGAAAAGTATAATCAATTATAACATAAAATTAAAGAGAAAAAAGGTTTAATCTTCTTCAATCTGACTTATAACATTTTCTTTTAAATCTACTTCTTTTTCCTCTAAATTTCCCCACCCTTGTTCCATAGCTTTATTAACTAAATAAAGTAAATCTGACATTTTAGGGATTCTAGCTTGTCCTCTTGCAGGTTGTAAAGCTCCATTAGGTTTTCTCCAAATAAATCTATACCCTGTTTCAGAAGTATTATCATCATAGAAATACTCACAATATTGGAAACAAAGTACCCATTCATTTTCAACCTCACATCTTTTTACTTCGTGAATAACATTTACATAAGACATTCAAATCACTCCTTTATTTTATTTCTCTTTCCCTATAACTTCTAACGCAACAACTATTTGTTTTAAGCTAAAAAAAAAAGAAATTCCCATAAACATTGAGAATTTCTTCAAAAGAATTTTAAAAAAATTAAATATAAAGGGGAATTTATATTTAATTAGATCAAAGATCTTATGTTCCCATTATATCATAATTATTTCATAAAAAAAAGCAGCAAAGAGGAATCTTTGCCACTTCTTTTGAAGTTTAATTAAAAACTTAATTTTAGGGTAGATTTATTATACCATATAATTTCCCAAGCCACAACAAACGTCACGTCAAAAAATAAAAAATATATTGACTTTTGACAACACGTCATTTATAATAAAGAAAAGGAGAAAATGACATCACGTTTAAAAAGGAGGAGAAATATGAAAGCTAAAAAATTGAATATATCATTTTTAAAATCAGGAAGTGGAAGTTTAAATAGTAGAATAATGTTGCCTATTACATGGGTTAGGGATTTAGGATTTTCACAGGAAGAAAGGGAAGTTTATATCTATCATCTCGGAGATGAAATCGTTATTAGAAAAACTCCATTGGTTTTTGATAAAAAAGAGGCTGCCAAAATTGCATTTGAAGAAGTTGAGCAAGTAATTTCAATCAAAGAATATATCGAATACGTAGAAATTATAGAAATTATTAGAGCAATAATAGAAAGTTATTTTTTTAATATAGAGGAAAAACAAAAAAATAATAAAATTATCTCTGTAATATCTGTTCTAAGAGATAGCTTTATAGATAAAAAATATGAATTTGTAATAGATAATAATAAGCAATATTTCTTTGATAAGAAGAAATATAAGTTCAAAACTGTAGAAGAATTGGAGAATTACTTCCAAGAAGAAGAAAACAAGGAAATAAAGGAATAATCAATATAAAATAAGGTGATCATTTTATTTATTATTAAAATTATATAGGATATTTAATTTTAATATATGGCTATAACAAACTATATTGTCTTTAAAAAGTAATTTTATCTTTTCATTAGTAATTTTATTAATAAAAAATTAAAAGTTGTTTAAAATGTAAATAAGAGCTTTTAAATGATATATAAAAAAGAAAAAAGAAGAGAGTGGCTATGCAATATATTAAAAAGAATACTTATATACTTAGAAAGCCTATCCTAAAATCATACCATATGCCGTTGCGTAAGCAACAAAAAAATATATCTTTTGGTTCAGCTCCCCCTTTATTGATTAGGGGGGGCGGTCGCCCAAGGGCGAGAACTGGGGGGTCTTTTCCGTAAGGAAAACTATACCTTTTTCTTAATAATATTTTCTTTAGATTTAAAGAAAATTATGTTAAGAAAAGTAATAACGGTTATTCATATATTTATGTATGAATAAACGGATATTACTTGACAAACACTTATATTTAGGTTTAAAATTAAATTGGATTCTTTGAAGTTTATTGTCGAAATTTACCTTTTGGTAAAAGTTTTCTCAGTTGGACAATCCATATTTCTTATAGTACAGGCTAAAGAATATGGCAACTGACTAAACAAGCATTGTAATTAATAATCAAGTAACACAGGTGAACGATTTCCTGATCTGAAAAGATAAGGTTAATGCTAATGACGTGTAGCAGTCTTTAAATGCTATAGATTTAATAACAAGTCTTTAAATTGTTATTTAGACTATTACCTGTCTAATTAAATTGGTTGTGCTTAGCTTTAACTAACAATTAAATAACCTTACAATTTTTTAAAAGTAACTTAATATTATGCGATTTTTTAGTTACTTATTTTTTATTTTTTTCTCTGTATGTTTACTATATTTACTATATTTACTATATTTACGGCGATTTTTGTTTTTTTTTAATACGCCTTAAAATAAGAAAATACAGATATTTATAAAGAAGTGTTCAAACGAAGTACTGACAAAAGTAGGAAGAACTATTGACAAAAGTAGGAAGAACTACTGACAAAAGTAGGAAGAACTACTGACAAAAGTAGGAAGAACTAAGACATATAAAAAAAAATTGTCTTATATAGCAAAACATGGTATATTTTATTTATATAAGACTTTTTTTTAAAATCGTCTTATATAAATATTTTCTAAGGAGTATACTATGAATGAAACTATAAAAGACCTTGTTTTGTACAAACCTAATCAATTAATAGAGGTTATAGGAAGTCCCCTATCAAATTTAAGTTTAGTAACTTATAATTATATTCTTCATAAATTACAAAAAGAAAAGGCAAATTTTATTAGATTATCTTTAGCTGAACTTTCTACAGACATTGAGAGAAATTCTCATGCTTATGAAGATGTATATGAAGTTTTAAAAAATCTTTTAGAAGTTAAGATTGTATCTATTGATAAAATAGGAAAATCTTGGGGTGGATTTTCTTTAATTTCTGCATTTAGAAAAGAAAATGATTGTGTTTATATAGAAGTACCAAACCTTATTATTAATGAGTTGTTAAAACAAGAAGAAATGTATTATACGACTATTAAGTTATTAGAAGAAAAAACTTTTAAATGTGTATATTCCATTGTATTCTATGAAATTTTTAAAAAATATGAAGATGTTAATTTACCAATTTATACAGTTGAAGAATTAAGAAATCTAACTGAAACTGTAGAAAAATATAACCTTTATTATGATTTTAAAAAAAGAGTTCTAGCTCCAGCTCTTAAAGAGATTAACTCTTTTGATACCAAGTACATTTACGATTATGAAGAAGAGTATCTTGGTCGTAAGGTAGATAAGATAAAGTTTTTTAAAAAGAAGAAATTATCAAAAGAAATTAATGTTGTTTGTGATGAAGTTTTTTCTCCAAAATTTTTAAAAGCTATTGAAAAAGTTAGAAAAAATCAATATGTTGATAAAAAATATAGTCAAAGAGCAGTTAAAAAGGCTGTTCAGCAATTTGGCGAAGAAAGAGTTATAAAAGCTTTTAAAGAAATGTATAAATATAACAGAACTATTACAAGTTTTTCTAAATTTTTAAATGCTTCAATTTCTGAAATTAAAGAAAATGAAAGCTTAAAAAAAGAAATTAAGAAAACTGTAACTGTAAAAGAAAAAAATAATGATAATATAAATACAGAAAAAACTAATGAAACTTTTGATTTTTCAACTTTTGAGGGTATGAGAAACTTTATTTCAGGAGAAATTATGAATAAAATAACTGATATAGATATGTCAAAAAAGCTTTCCATTCTTTCAGAGTTATCCAAAACTACAAAGATTGAAGAATTAAAAGATATAGTTATTAAATATAATTTAGAGATAAATTTAAAACTGTTTTAAAATTTTAAAATGAAGGGAAAGCATGTTATGGCAAGAAATAGAGAAAAGAAAGGCTCTCTTAATTTTCAGCTAAAAAAATTATTAGATTCTAAATTAGCTATAGGAGAATCTAAATTTGAAGATAAAAAACAAAATTTAACTTTTGATAAAATCTATAGTTGGTCTACTTATAGAGCTTATCTTCAGCATGGGACTTACTTTTTAACTTGGGCAAAAGAAAAATATGGTTGTACTGATCTTGTTGCTGCTAAAGAATATGTAAATGAATGGTTAAAAACAAGAGAGGAACAAGGGTTATCTGCCTATACTGTTAAGCTCGAAACTTCTGCTATGATGAAGATCTATAATATTGATAAAGATAGTATTTATAAGTCTAAAGCTAGATTAAGAGCAAATATAGAAAGAAGTAGAGGAGAAAAAGTTAGAGATAAACATTTTTCGGAAAAAAATAATCAAGAATTGGTTAGATTCTGCCGAGCAACAGGTCTTAGACGTGCTGAATTATCACAAATCAGAGGAACTGATTTAATATTTATTAATGACAACCCTTATTTAAAAGTTACTCGTAATACTAAAGGAGGACGTGAAAGAGTAGTTCCAATAATTTTAGATCAACAGTTCGTTGTCGATCTTTTAAAAACTAAAGGAGCAGAAAAAGTTTTTGAAAAAATACCTAATTCAGCAGATATTCATGGATATAGAGCTGAATTTGCAACTACTTTGTATAAAAAGTTGGAAAAAGATATTAATACTCTTCCAAAAGGAAAAAAATACTATTGTAGAAAGGATTTAAAAGGAATTGTCTATGACAAAGATGCAATGTTGGAAGTTAGTAGAGCCTTAGGTCACAATAGAATTGATGTTATTGCAGGACATTACATCAGAAAGGATTAATATGTATTTAAAAAAGAATTTGCTAGGTGGATATAAAGAAGTTGATTTAAAAGATAAAGCTGATTTAGTTGCCTATGATTTAAAAGAAGATGAAAAAAAAGATACTGAAATAAATAAATTAAGCTCTCTTTTAGAAACTGAACAAAAGAAAAGAGAGGAAGAAAAAACAATCTTAAAAAATAGAATAGCTGAAATAACAAAAGAAAAGGATCAAAAAATCACAAAACTTAATGATGATTTAAAAGAAGCAAAAGAAACTTTAAAAAAACTTTTAGATAAATATTTAGAATTAAAATCATTACAAGAACACACACAATTTAGACTAGATAGAGCTATATCTATTCAAGTTCATAGAGCTAATTCTGATAGAGGGTTAAAACCTAAAAAAGAACATCATGGCTATTTAGTTGTTTATAAAGAAAATTCTGATATTATAAAGAAGTTTTCAACAAAAAGTGAAAAGAAAACAATTATATATTCTAAATCTTATTCAATATGGAAATATACAGTTCAAACTCCATATTTACTTGAATTAGATTCACAATTAGTTAAAGAATATATAATTAAAGATTTAGATAAATTTGGAATAAATATTTATAATGATTTTTTAACTTCAAACTCCGAAAGTACTATAAACTCTATTTTAGAACAAAAAAATATTTTTAATTTTGCACTTATAAACAATAATAAAAAATATTGGAATATTAAATTTTTAAGTGGAAAATTAATTGAATTTTAATTAAAACTGGAGCAAGGTGAAGCAGAGATATAGTGTATTGCTTATGCTATAACTTTTTATTTTATAATGAGTTTCAAGGATACTGGAGCTAATACACTATATTTAGTAGTGTTATTTTATCCGAAAAATATTAACGGACAGACTTGTCCGTTAATTCTTTAATTATAATAATTTTTCTTCTCTTCAAAGTCAACTGAATCTTCTAATATAGCTTCTAAGACTTCAGCATTAATTTTAATCATTATATCTTCTAAAATTTTTTCATTTAAAATTGGAACTAATATAAGCTCTCTAAGTTCTGTCCACATCATATAAAGACAATCAGCTTCTATTTGTTGAATCTCATTAACTTCTTCTATCAATCTTAAAAGTTTTTTGAATCTTGGCTCTCCTTCGACTACTAGAGTTAGTGATATAAGCTCTATATTTTCTTTATCAGCTATTTCAATCAATTCTTTAATTAACTTATTCATCTTATCCCCTCCAAGAATATAATTAATCTAATTATAACAAACAAGATGGTATTTGCCTATATTAACCATTATTTCTATGTTTTTTTCTTATTCTATATTAGATTAAAATATGTTAAAATGTCTGTATATACAGAAAATTAGAAGAGTTAGTGAGGGGGAAGATTATATGATTTCTGAAAAGGAATTAGAAGAAAATCTATTAAAGCAGCTTTCAGATCAAGGATATGAAATTGTTGATGTTAAAGATGAAGAGTCACTTTTAGAGAACTTTAGAAAGCAGCTTGAAAAGTTTAATAATATAAAATTCTCTAATGAAGAGTTTATTAAAATACTTACTCATCTAGCAGGAGGGAGTATTTTTGAAAAATCTAAGAAGCTAAGAGATAAATTTGAACTTCCAAAGGAAAATGGAAAGATAGAATATATCAAGTTCATTGATAAAGAGAATGTAGAGAATAATATATTCCAAGTTACTAATCAAATAACTATTAAAGGGCTATATGAAAATAGATATGATGTAACTATCTTAGTAAATGGGCTGCCTTTAGTTCAAATAGAGCTAAAAAAGAAAACTGTTCAATTAAAGAAAGCTTTCTATCAAGTTCAAAGATACCAAAGACACTCATATTCATATAAAGCTTTATTCCAATATATTCAAATATTTGTAATCAGTAATGAAGAAAACACAAGATATTTCTCCAATAATAGTGAATTAAACTATGCTTTTACTTTCTCTTGGGCTGATGAATATAATTTGAAAAAAAATAAATTAACTGACTTTGCTGCTACATTCTTAGATAAAAAACATCTAGGGAATATGCTTACAAAGTATATAGTAACAAATGAAACTATGAAAGCATTGATGATACTTCGTCCATACCAATACTATGCAGTTGAAAAGATCATAGATAGAGTAAAAAACTATCCTAATAGGAATGGATATATTTGGCATACTACTGGAAGTGGGAAAACTCTTACTTCATTTAAGGCTAGTCAAATCCTTTCTTCATTAAATGGAATTGATAAGGTTATCTTCTGTGTTGATAGAAAAGACTTAGATTATCAGACATCTAAAGAGTTTAATGCTTTTTCTAAAGGATCTGTTGGTGATGTAAATAATACTGGGCAGTTTGTAGATCAGATGATAAGCAGCAACTATAATATTATAGTTACTACTATCCAAAAGCTAAATAATGCTATATCTAAGCCACACTACTTGAAACAAATGGAAACGATTAAAGATAAAAGAATTGTATTTATCTTTGACGAGTGCCACAGAACTCAATTCGGTGAAACTCATGCAAAGATCAATGAATTTTTCACTAACAAACAGTTCTTTGGATTCACAGGAACTCCAATTTTTGCTGATAATGCTATAAAATACAGAACTACTAAAGATCTATTTGATGATTGCCTACATAAATACACTATCAAAGAAGCTATAGATGATGAGAATGTTCTTGGATTCTCTGTTGAATACTACTCTACTTTTAATTTAAAAGATAAAGAGGGGAACGATCTCTCTCCTGATGAGATGATAGAGAATGGAATTGATACTAAAGAGGTTTTCTCAAATAGACAGAGATTGGAGAAAATAGTGGACTTTATCCTTGAACATCATAACTCTAAGACTTCCAATAGGGAATATCAAAGTATTTTTGCTATTAGTGACATCAATACTTTAATAGAATACTACAAGATCTTTAAAGAAAAAGGAACAAATCTAAAGATAGCTTCAATCTTTACCTATGAAGCTAACTCTGATCTAGCCAATGATGAGGGAACATTTGAAGTAGAGGGGAACGAGTGTAAACACCCAAGAGAGTATCTTGATGAGATGGTGGCAGACTATAACAAGATGTTTGGAGATAACTTCAATCTAAACCAAGAGAATGGATTCAATAGCTACTTTGTAGATATATCTAAGAAAATCAAAGAGAGAAAAATAGATATTTTACTGGTAGTAAATATGTTCCTTACAGGCTTTGACAGTAAATACTTAAATACTCTATATGTGGATAAGAACTTAAAATATCATGGACTTATCCAAGCATACTCAAGAACTAATAGAATCCTTAATGTAAATAAGCAACATGGGAATATAGTTTGCTTTAGAAACTTAAAGAAAAGAACAGATGAAGCTATAAAGCTATTCTCTGATGAAAATGCTGTTGAAACTGTACTTATGAAAGATTATAGTGAGTATATAGGAATTATCAATCAGTATATAGAAAAACTAAGAGATCTAGCTGATACTTCTGAAGATGTTGATAGATTGGAAACTGAAGATAATAAACTTAACTTTATAGAGATCTTTAAAAATATTCTAAGAGTTTTAAATAGGCTTGAAACATTCAGTAACTTTGATTTTGAAGATTTGGATATTAGTAAAGATGAATTTGAATCATTTAAGAGTAAATATGTAGATATGTATGATACTTTAGTAGGTAGTAGAGGCAGTGACGGAACTAAAACTTCTATTATAGATGAGGTAGATTTTGAGATAGAACTTCTTAAAAAAGATAGTATTAATGTGGCATACATAGTATCTTTACTTAAAAACTTGGATAGTAACCAAGCTTCATTTGCTAAAGATGTTGAGTTTATTCTTAAAGCTATGGAAAGTTCTCCTGTTCTAAGAAATAAAAAAGAACTTCTTGAAAGATTTATTCAGGAGAATAGAGAGATCTTAACTTTTGAATCTAAAGAAGATGTTGAAGATGGACTAGCTGAATTTTTGAAAAAAGAGAAAGAAAAAGCTATTCAAGATATGATCGCAGAGGAGGAGCTAAAAGCTGAATCTGTAAATAATATCATTGAAAAATGTGAGTTTACTTCAAGAACGGCAGATTATGAAGATGTTAGAAACTCATTTATTAAAAAACCAAGTATATTAAAACTTAAACCAAGAATAGAAACTATCCAACATAAGATAGAGAATATCTTAGATAAGTTTAATTTCTTCAATATTATGTAATATAAAAAAATTAGGAAAATAGTGTCCAATCCTTACATGATTAAACTAAAAAAATAAAAAGAGAATAGTAAAACTATTCTCTCTTTTGGACTTATCACACTGGCTTGTTTCTTAATTGAAGAATATCATATTAAGTAAAAAAAATCAAATGAAATTAATAAAATAGGAGGCTTAGAACGAGAAATGTCAGAACATCAAGCAGAATTAGAAAAAAGATTGTGGGCAATAGCTAATGAACTTAGAGGGAATATGGGAGCTGATGAGTTCAGAAACTACATTCTAGGGCTTATATTCTTTAAGTTTTTATCAGAAAAAATAGAAAATACAGGAAATGATATATTAGCTGAAGATGAAATGAAATTCGCTGATATTGAGGGAAAAGATGAGTATATTGAAGCAGTAAGAGAATACTGTGTTAATAGTATAGGATACTTTATAGAGCCAAAATATCTTTTTGGAACTCTTGCCAACAGGGCTAAAGGAGAGTTCATTATAGAAGATCTTGGACTTGCTCTTAAATATATAGAAGATTCAACAAGTGGACAAGATAGTAGTGATGATTTTGAAGGGCTATTTGGTGACGTTGACTTAACATCATTAAAGCTTGGAAAAACTGTTGAAGATAAAAATAAGATGATATCAGAGGTTATTAAACATCTAAATGATATTAACTTTAACTTTGAAGATACAGAAATGGACGTGCTAGGAAATGCCTATGAGTATCTAATAGGACAATTTGCAAGTAATGCAGGGAAAAAGGCAGGAGAGTTCTATACACCTGCTCAAGCTTCTAAACTTCTAGCTATGATTACTACAACTGGAAAAGATAAAGTTAGATCTGCTTATGATCCAACTTGTGGATCAGGATCACTACTTTTAAAAATTTCTAAATTTGCTAATGTAGCTAGTTTTTATGGACAAGAATTAAATACTACTACATACAACCTAGCTCGTATGAATATGATACTTCATGGAGTTAAATTCAATGACTTTGAAATTAAACAAGGAAATACTTTAGAAGATCCTCAACATTTAGATAAAAGATTTGATATAGTGGTAGCAAATCCACCATTCTCTCAAAAATGGAGTGCTAATGATAGTTTTCTTTCTGATGAGAGATTTGCTTCTTATGGTAAGTTAGCTCCAAGCTCTAAGGCAGACTTTGCATTTATTCAACATATGATCTATCAATTAGACAATGAGGGTACAATGGCAGTTATAGTTCCTCATGGAGTGCTATTTAGAGGAGCAAGTGAGGGAGTAATTAGAAAATACTTACTAAAAGAGAAGAACTATATAGACGCAATTATTGGACTTCCTGCAAATATATTCTATGGAACTTCAATCCCTACTTGTATTATAGTTATTAAGAAAAATAGAAAGGCTGAAGACGATATTCTATTTATAGATGGATCAAATGATTTTGAAAAATCTAAAAATCAAAACTATCTAAGAGATGAAGATGTTGAAAAGATAGTTAATACTTATAGAGAGAGAAAAGAGATTGATAAATACTCTAAAAAAGTATCTATGAAAGAGATAGAAGAGAATGATTATAACTTAAATATTCCTAGATATGTTGATACTTTTGAGGAAGAAGAAGAGATCAATCTTGATGAGATAGTAAGTAAGATTGAAAAACTTGCTGAAGAGGAAAAAGAGATAGATAAAACTATAAAGGGATTCTGTGATGAGCTTGGAATAAAAGCTCCAATTATATAAAATATAAGGTGAGTATTATGCAAATTACAGAAATTGGATTAAAAAAGTTAAGTGAACTTATTTGTGATGATATAGGAAAATATAAATATAGAACTAAAAAAGATTTAGAATTTTTATTTTATGGGAATCTGATTGATAATAAAGAAAATTTTGATTTTGAAAATAATTCAAGAAAAAATATATGTCTTTATTTATTAAAAAATATTAAAAATTATGATAAACTTTTTAAAGATATATGTGATTCAAGAAACTTTACAAACGAAACTTTGCAAAACGAATATATAAAGGAATTAAATTATATTTTAAATGTAGATAATATTGAAGTAATAAAAAAAGGAAATACTATTATTACTAATTTTTCAAAACAGATTATAAATAATATCGTTGAAAGTTCTTTAAATAATTATTCTATTCTAACCATAGAATACATAGAGGAAAATATAGAAAAAGCTAAGAAAAAAATATCAAATAATGATTTTAGTGGAGCTATAACAAATTCAAGAACATTACTTGAACAAATTATAAGAGATTTATGTTCTGAATTTAATATTGAATATGATGATAAAAATTTAAAAAAAGGATTTAATAATTTAAAAATTAAAATGAACTTAAATCCTGAAAAATATGAAAATGATGGTTTTAAAAAAATAATAACTGGATTAATTAGTTGTGTTGATGGTATTTATGAAGTTAGAAATAAGTTTTCTGACAGTCATTCAAGAATATATAATCCAAGTAAACATCATGCTAAATTATGTATAAATAGTGTTTTAACTCTTTCAGAGTTTCTAGTAGAAAGCTATTTATACCAAAAAGAAAGAGGTAAAATATAATATGAATAGAATGCCTAAATTAAGATTTAAAGAATTTAATATAAAATGGGAAGAAAAAAAATTAGGAGATATTACTAAATTTTCAAAAGGAAAATTAATTTCTAAAGAAGATATTACTGAAACTGGAATAGAATGTATAAGATATGGAGAATTATATACAACATATGGAGAAGTTATAACTAAAATTGTAAGTAAAACTAACTTAAATGTAAAAGATTTAGTTTTAAGTGAAGAAAATGATATTATTATTCCATCATCAGGAGAAACTGCAATAGATATAGCTAAAGCTTCTTGTGTAACTAAATCAGGAGTTGCTTTAAGTGGAGATCTAAATATACTAAAGTTAAATGAGAATGGGATATTTTTATCTTATTATTTGAATAATAAATTAAAATATCAAATAGCTTCATTAGCTCAAGGAGCAAGTGTTGTACATTTGTATGAAAATCATTTGAAAAAATTAAAAGTATTATTTCCTAGCTTAAAAGAACAACAAAAAATAGCAGATTTTCTTTCTAGTATAGATAAAAAAATATCTATTACAGAAGAAAAACTAGATTTATTTAAAGAATATAAAAAAGGAATAATGCAAAAAATCTTTAACCAAGAGTTAAAATTTAAGGATAATAACGGCAATGATTATCCTGAATGGGAAGAGAAAATCTTAGGTGAAGTTAGTTCTTTTATAAATGGAAAAGGACATGAACAATTTATAGACGAAAATGGAAATTATATTGTTGTAAATTCTAAGTTTATCTCATCAGATGGATTAGTAAAAAAATACACTTCAAATTTGTTAGTTCCATTATATGTAAATGATATTTTGATGGTTATGAGTGATGTTCCAAATGGGAAGGCTATAGGAAAGTGCTTTTTAGTAAATGAAAATAATAAATATTCTCTTAATCAAAGAATTTGTGCTTTAAGAACTGTTGAAAATTCTAAATATCTTTATTATTTTTTAAATAGAAATAGTTATTTTTTAAAGTTTGATGATGGAATATCTCAAACAAATTTAAAAAAAGATGAAGTTTTAAGTTGCCCTATATTTTTACCTTGTCTTGAAGAACAACAAAAAATAGCAGACTTCCTATCTAGCATTGATAATAAAATTGATAATTTAGCTACTGAACTTGAAGATCTAAAAGAATTTAAAAAAGGATTGCTACAACAAATGTTTGTATAAAATTAGAATTAAAGGAAAGAATAGTTGTAAATTAATTTTTAATAGCAGCTATTCTCTCCTTTTTTTATTTTTTAAAGAAAAGTTTTTATAAAAAATCAATTTTAAAAGCTTCAAAGCCTTAAAAAAGGCATTATAAATTTAAAGGTTTTAGGTATTAGATATGTGGTTTAAAGTGTCATAAAATCAAAATAGGAAAGTCATTATTTACTTATTCTTTTTTAAAAAGTCATCTAGGATAAAATTCATCAAAGCAGTTATAGTAAGATTATTTTTATCACAGAATTTTGTAAATCTTTTATAAATATCAGCAGATAATCTGCAATTTGTTATCTTTAGATCTTTTAGTTTAGAATATTCTATTGGAACTATTAGTTCTTCCTTAATTCCTGCTTCTTTCTTTTTATATAAGTCTAATAATAGGGCTAAGATCTCATCACTTAATATAAAATTCATTTTATCTTTAGAGTTTAACTCCAACAGAGCTTGAGTTGTTAGATCTGTAGTTTTAACTATTGGAGTTTGACTTTGAGGAACTTCAATAGTTGTTTTCTCTTCATCATTAACTACTTCAACTGGAATAGTAAATTCTAAATACTCTAATTCTTCAGAAGAAAAGTAAGTATAATTTTTCTTCAACCAATCATTCATTTTAGTGGAACTTCCAAATTTAGCTTTTCTAATCTCTTTTAGATCTGTTTTACTGGTAATAGAATCTTTAATATCTTCTATTTTCTTTTTAGTTTGTGGATTTAAGTTTTCCATAAGCTCCCCCTTTAATTTTTATACCTTGTTTTTTTGAGTTAAATATACACTACACTATATAGTATAGCAGTTCCACCCAATATTCCAAAGCTTTATTTTATAAGGGTTTAAAAAGATACCGATACACTATGCTTCAGCTCCAGTCTGCTCCAGTTTTTATATAGTGTAAGATATAGTGTAAGAGTACTATACTTTTATAGTGATTATGTGCTATAGAAACTACTATAACTCTTCTTTTAACTCCCTCTTATATTTAAAATACGTGTTTCTACTAAACTTTAGAACTTCTATAACTTGGATATCTTTAAGATTTCCTCCAAACTCTTTGGCAAGTAATTTAATTTTTTCTTAGTTTTTAATAAAAAAGAGAATAGTAAAAACTATTCTCTTTTTTAAAATAAAATTATCTATAAATAAGAAGGGTTTAATTCTATAATATCATCATAAGCAAATCTTATTTTATCAATAGATTTTTCTATATGAAAATGTCCACAATACCATTTTTCATACTTTAATTTATCTTCTATCTTTTGCAACCACTCTTCAGTAGAAGTATCTATCTTATCAAGATCAATAGTACTAGATAATCTTTCTATTGGACGATATTTAAAAGGACAAGTGTGACTAAAAACTAAATCTATACTCCAGTTAGTGCTTTCTAATTGATCTTCAACATACTTTTTAATTCTATCATTAGGTTGTTCATTACTAAACCATTTCCAATTATTTGTAAGTCTATAGTATTTGTCTGTACTATATGCACCTCCTATTGCCATACATTTAAGCCCATCAAAGTCATATATTTCTCCATCTTTTGCAAAAATTATATTATCAAATTCCTCTTCCATATATACTTTTGCTCCAAACTTTTCAACTTCTCTATATGTTGCAATAGCAAAAGGTCGTTGTTCATGGTTACCATGGACACAAAATAAAGTAATCGGAAGTTTTGCAACAGAATGTTTTTTAGACCAATCTTTTATTCCACCAAAAAAGTTAAGTCCTACATCTCCAAGAATGATTATAACATCATCTTTAGTTGTATTATTTTCTTTACAAAACTTTTTTATTTCATTGAAATTTCTATGTTTATCTCCTGTAATATATATCATATTATCACCTATTTTTACCAACCATAACCTGTTTTAGCTCTCATTTTTTTTACCTCTTCTATAGATTCTTTACTAGGTTCACTCATTTTTTTAACTTCATATTTTCTTTTAACATCATTCCAAGCGTCTATTTCTTCTTGTGCTTCTTTATTTCCTCCATCTGCTTGTTTTTGTAATTTAGCTAATATTTCATCATATTCACTTTTAGCTGCTATATCTTGCTTTTCATATACTTTCTCTATCATTATTTCTTTATTTTTTGTACTTGTAAATTGTACTTTTTCCCCACAAGCTACTAATAATCCTGTCATCATAACTACTAATAATAATTTTTTCATAATTTCTTCCTCCTACTATTTCCTTTATATTATTTTTTAATAATATGTTTCTACTTTTTTTCCATCAAATACTAAACCTATCTTTATTATATCTTTTACACCTGCATTTTTTAAAAATGTATCATATCTCATCTCTTCTATTTGCTCATATGCTTTTTTAGCTTCTTTTTTCATATCTTTTGTTTTAGCTCTTTTTAGTTCAAATATATATCCAGCCCAATTTTTCATTCTTGGTCTCAATATTATATCTGCTCTGCCATCTCCTGCTTCTAGATTAGGTTTCATTTCATAAAAATCATCTAAACCATATAGAAAACCTCCAAGAAGCATTTGATATGGATTTTCATATTTAGTATTTGAATCATAGAAGCTCATAGCATTTATTACTACCTCTTCTAAAATCATTATAATACCTGATATATTTTTACTTTGAAGTGCTTTTTTCATTTCACCTATGTTATTACTTCCTCTAAATGCTATATCTACAAACATACTTTTAAAAAAACTTTGTATTTCTTTATTTGGAATCTTTACATAATGTGTATTATTATTTATACTTTCTTTTATTGTTAGATAGCCACTAAATAACATTAATTCCCATAAATGATTTGGAGAAAGATTATTTCCAAGAGCTATATTTTGATTAAGGTATATTATTATCTCTTCTCCATTTATTAACTTTTCTAAATCATCAAATACAGTTGCTTTGGAAAGTAAAAGCAGATCTTTTATCAAAATATTTCCAGATGTATTTATCCAATATTCTTTTAATTCTTTATTATCAATATAATTTAAGATACTCCAAGGGTTATATACCTCTGCATTTCCAAACTTATATCCATCATACCAAGATTTTACCTCTTCAAGTTTATACTCTATCCCATACTCTTTTAAAGAGTTTTCAACCTCTAACTCTGTTAAACCAAAGTATTCATCATAAGCTTTACTTAAAATAGTATTGACTTTTAGGTTATTAAGATCAGAGAATATTCCTGCTTGAGCCACTCTTATTGCTCCTGTAAGAACTCCCATTCTTAAACTTGAATTAGTCTTTAAAACAGAACCATATATCTTTTTAAATAAGATAACAGCTTCATTATAATATCCATGTTCATAAGCAGATGTTAATGGAACATCATACTCATCTATTAAAACTATTACTTTTTCATTATAATAATTTTCTAAAATCTCACTTAAAAATTTTAAAGCAGTTGAATAATCAGTATCTCTTCTTTTCCAAATTTCATCAAAAAATTCAAGATTTCTTTCATTTAAATATTTTCTTATATAATTATGTTTTTCATATAAATCTGAACAAACAGTTTTCAAACTATTATATAGTTCTTCTAAAGAATTACCAATTACTTCTTTCATTGAAATAAGTATTACAGGATATTTTCCTTGTTCTGCAAATACAAGAGAAGTTTTTATATATAAGTTATCAAATAATTTTCTGTTTTCTTCAGCCTCTTTTATATCAAAAAAGGTTTTAAGCATAGACATATTAAGAGTTTTTCCAAATCTTCTTGGACGACAAAATAATTTTACTTTTGCACCATCATTCAATATTTCTTCTATAAATTTTGTTTTGTCTATATAATAATAATTTTCTGTTCTAATTTCTTTAAAATCTTCTATTCCTATAGGAATCTTTTTCATTTTCCCCTCCTTTGCTTTAAAAAGTATTAACGGACAACTTGTCCGTTATTCTATCTGCTATTTTCTCTATTATTTATCCTTGATCTACTTCTTGTTGGTCTTTCTTTTTTATTTGAAATTAATTTTTCTAATTTTTTATCTAATTGATTAATCATTAACTTAGCTCTTTTTTGAATAAAATCTTCTGCTTTTTTTAATATATTTTCTTCTAAATTAAATTCATTATGTCTTTTAAATTCAAAATCTTTTAGTCTTTCTAAGCCTTCTCTATGTCTTTCTTTAACAAAAATATTTGATAATATATCAAAATCTATTTCAAAGGCAGAAACATAACGTTTAAAAACATTTTCTATTTGTGTATCTTCATTTATAAAAGATAAAATAGAAGTTCCGTTATCAAATATAGGAGCAGCTTTTAAAATTTTTAATGTGTTATTATCTATTAACATTCCTAAGTTTCCTAAATGCCTATCTTTATTATATATTAATGAATCAAAAACCATTAAATCTTCAAATTTTTCTTCTCCATATATTTTAGAAATAGCTTCTAATAATTTTCCCCCTTTCTTATATTGATTTTCTCCTAAAGCATAAAACATAGGAATAAATCCTATATTTTCATTAGTAAAAAGTTTACAAGAACAAACTACATTATCGTGATATTTTATAATATCATAATTTATATATTCAAACCCCATAAGTTCAGCTATTTGACACATATAATATTCTGTATAAGCTTCTTTTTGAAATTTCTCTGTTGATTTTTTTAATAAATGTATTTCATCATCTAAAACAGTCCAACATTTAGCTAGCATTCCATCAGTAGTATATTCTGGAGAAGTTCTTATATTTCTGTTATATGTATCTGACAACTCATTTAATCTTGCCCCAAAAGCAACCAAAGAAATAATTTCGCTAAATTTATTTTCATATAAATTATAATCTTTCCAAAGAAGATTTTCTTTTTCTTTAGGTAAAATCCAATAAGAATCATTTAATGATAATCCATAGGAAATTTCAATATAATTCATAAAACTACCATTATCTATTTCTAATTCATTTGCTCTAAAATTTATAATATTTTCCATATTTTTTCTATTTCTTGGTATTTTTCTGTTTTTTATCCATTTTTCTAATTTACTAGAATCTATAGTTTCTGGATAACCAGGTGGTAATAGGTCTTTTCTTAAAATTTTAATATGTTTTATTTTATAAAGGGGTAAGCCAAATTTAGATTTATCTATAGTTTTTTCATAATCAAAAGAAAGAACAGGAATATCCTTATTTTTTAAAATATAACTTTTTATTTTTTTTTCAAATCTTACTTCTTTTCTATTTTCCATTTTTACCTCCAATCTCTATTATAGAATACTCCTTTAATTGCCACTTTTTATGTGTGTAACAACTTTCTCCATTAACTCTTCATAAGTCAATTCTAAATCAATATATTCTTGAATCCACTTTTTCACTATTTCTTCTGGTTCTCCTGAACCATCAACTTTTGATAGAATATTTGCTATTTCAACCTCTTTTTTTCTTTTTTCTATTTCCCTTTCAATTTGACTCATTTTTTTATTTTTATCTACTACTTCCAATTTTTTTCCCATTGGATTTAGTAGTTTTAATAGTGTATCTATATTAGGACATGATATACCTTTTTCTATTCTAGCAATCACAGGTTGCTTTATACCACTTTTTTCCTCTAACTGTGTTTGAGTCAATCCACTTTTCCTTCTAGCTTTTACTACTGAATTAATAAGTTTATTTTTTTCTTTTTCAATATTCATCAATAATCACAATTTGACTCCATTATTTTATTTTTTTATATTTATATTATAACTTTAAAGTTATAAAAAGTCAATGATTTTATATGTTTTTTGTTTTTATTTTATAGAATTAAAGATATATTTTAAAAAATAAAAATTTTATAAAATTTTAATGTTTTTTCTTGCATTATTGTATAATATTTTATATAATTTTTTTAAATGAATAAAAAAATTTGCAATTTAAAAAATGTTAGTTTATCCAGCAATATTTTATAAAGCAATAGAGGGAGGATATGTTGTAATATTCCCTGATTTTAATAATGGTGGAACTCAAGGTGAAACTTTAGATGAAGCTATGGAAATGTCACAAGACTATATAGGAACTTGGTTATATGATGATTATATTCAAGGAAAAGAATTACCAAAGCCAAGTAATATAAATGATATTTCTCTTGATATAGCTGAAGATGAAAAAGAATATTATATTCCTGGTGAAAGCTTCAAATCATTAGTTGCTTTAGATATGAAAAAATATGTAAGAGAATGTAAAAATCAAGTTGGTTAAATAAATATTTATCTCCTATTGCTCTTTTTTCTTTTTTGATTTATAATAAATGTGAAAAAATATATAATATCTTTTGTAGAAAAGCACACATTAAATATTAAAAAATAAAAGGTCAGAATATTAGCCCTAATATTATTATTGGGGCTTTTATTCTACTCTTGACTGATAGAATAACTAAGTATAATTTGTATTTTTATATTGATTTTTTATCTTTTTTATTTTATAATAAAAGTGAAAAGATATATAATATCTTTAGGAAACCACGTATAGTTGTCAAAAAATAAAAGGTCAGAATATTAGCCCTAATATATTTATTATTGGGGCTTTTATTCTGCTCTTGACCGAGCAGTGACAAAAATACGTGGAGGTACTTAATTATGTACATTATTATCAACAATCTTTCAATCAATGGAGGGCTTTTTATAGCTCTTGTCATTCTTGTTTGGTGGTGGTATAAAAGTAAATAATTAATAACCTCACAACCCTACGGGGTATTTATATCTTTTCAACTTAGAATGGTAAGTTTGCTTTAGTATCTATGATTAACTAAAGGATAACCAGGAATTATAAGTAATAAAAAACATTGCCAAGGAAAAGGTACTCATCTCTTGAGTGCCTTTTTTCTTGTAAAAATATAATAGCGGACAAATTGTCCGCTATAAATTATCTTTCATTTCCATTTGATCTTGATCTACTTCTTATTGGTTTTTCCTTTGAAGTTTCCTTTGGTTTAACTTTTTCTTTTGTTGATTCTATAAACTTTTCTACTGTTGGATATTTTTCTTTTAGTTCTGGACCAGCAAATTGATAAGCCCAATTACAAGTTTTAAGTGCTACTCTCATTAAATTTTCGTCATTTCTAAGTTCTTCTGAAGCATAATTTATATTAAATCCTGTTACTTGTACTGCTCTAAACATGATATCTCTATTATTTCTAATATCATCATTAGTATATTTAAATATATCAGTTCCATAATGATTTATACATTCTTCTATTATGTCTTTATCATTTTGAAGCCTTGGAGAAGCGTACATTACAATATCATTATTCTTTTTTATTAAAGGCATAACTAGCTCTTTATCATCTTGAATTTCTTTTGAAGCATACTTTAAATTCCAACAGTTATCTTTAAGTACTATTTTCATTATTTCTTTATTACTTCTTATATTTTCTGAAGCATACTTAATATTTCTAGTATCTTTTTTAATAGCTTCTAATACCACTTCAGGATCATTTTTAAGTTTTTGTGAAGCATATTCAAGGGCTAAACTAAAATTTTTAATTGCTTCAATAACAATTTCTTTATTGTTTTTTAATCTATCTGATAGTCGATTCAAGTGTAATCCATATTGTTTAACTGCTTCCATTCCTATTTCAAAATTATCTCTAAGTTCTTCTGAAATATATCCAATAGCCCCTCCATATTGTTTTACTGCCATCATTGCTATCTCTTTATTATTTTTAAGTGTTGGTGAAGCATATTCTATAGATTTACCATTTTGCTTTATTGCTTCTTTAACTATTTCAGGATCATTTCTAAGCTCTACTGAAGCATATTCTATAGCCCAACAATTTTCTTTGACTGCTATTAAGACTACTTCAGGATCATTTTGGAGAGCTGTGGAAGCATATTTCAAGTTCAGACCATCTTCTTTTAAACTATTTAAAACTTCTTCTTTTTTAGTCCAATTCATATTTTTCCCCTTATCAAAAATAATTTGTACATTATTTTATTTTTTTCAATTATATAACTAAATTATATAAGAAATAGCACTATTTTACCACCCATATCCTTTATTAGCTCTTAATTTTTCTACTTCTATTATTGATTCCTCTGTTGGTTTTCTCATTCTTTCTGCTGTTTCTATTCTTATTTGTTCTTTAGCTTCCTCTTCTGCTAGTCTTTCTGCTTCCATTATCATCTTCTTAGCGTCTAATTCGCTCATTCTAGCGATTTTGTTATTAAGTTGGTCTATTCCCTTCTTAGTGGCTAGAGAAGACTGTAAATTCCCTTTTGCTCCGTCTGTGAGTGCCATAAAGTTTGCCATTGATTGATTCTCTTTTTCATTTTGCTCTAATATAGTTGTAGCAGTTTTTAGATGTTCTTTCAAGTTATCATTTCTATTTTGAGATAATCTATACATCTCTTTAGCTAATTCTTTATTATCCATCTTTGCTAATCTATCTCTTGTAGCATAGATTCTATCAAAGTTACTATCTATTGTTTGGGCATGTCTTAATATAGATTTTGAATTATTGTTAATTGTATTAAGATCTTTAAGTGCTTGTACAAGTTCTTGATTTTTTTCTCCTAATACTAATCCAGACCAGCTTTCTAAGTTTGTAAGGTCATGTTGAAGTTGTTCCAACTGTTGTTGAGTTTGAATTATATTTTCACTTGCTGTTTTTACTTCCTCTATCTTTTGCAAAATCATTATTTGATAATTTTGCATATTTTGTTGATGGTTAGTAGCGTCATATACTGCTACTGCCGACAAAGATTGTGAAGCTAAAATCAAACTTGAAATAATTATTATTACTTTTTTCATTATTATCACTCCTTCTTTCTATATTTAAGTTTTTAATTTTACATTTGTATTATTTTATGCTATAATGAATTATAAACACAACCCATTTGGGTAAAGACATATGTATAAAACTTGGATAATATAAGCCCTCATTTTTGGGGGCTTATATTATATATATCAAGTTCCCAAGTCTTGGTATATATAAAAATACATATGTCGGAGGTGTTGTTATGGGATTTCTAAAAGAACTTCTAATACAGGTGGTTGCAAGTATACTAGCTAGTATCATCTGTAACTGGATTGACAAAAATAGGAAATAACCAACACATCTCCCCCTTATGGGCTTTTTTTATTTTAAAAACAAAAAAACCTAAAACTAAGTAGCACAAAAATGCTATCTTAATCTTAGGCTCTCCGTCTCCCA
>OGGP01000490.1_pt1 | contig 25347 bp, 36 predicted proteins | sample 1571261 | NCBI WGS metagenome assembly OGGP01 (sample SAMEA2581968, study PRJEB24529) | metagenome | biome: Human gut stool | place: China | collected 2011
TCATTTTTTTGCAAATACCCTTATCAATTTCTTACATCTTATTATATCAGTTACAAAATAATAAATAGTAAATAAAAAGCAGATAGGAAACTATCTGCTTTTTATTAATATTCGTATTCATCATTTTCTTTTTTTAAAGCTTCATTTATGGCATTTATATAGGATTGGTGATAATAATCTTTTTTACTTTCACACATATCTAATATTCTGTATCTTTCATCTAAGGATTTAAAGAATTTCCAAGGCATTGCTTTTAATTTATCGTGAAAAAATAAATAAGTACTGTATAATACATCTAACTCATTAATATTATTACATTTTATCTCTTTTTCATTTATGCTATTAGAATTTAAAGTATCTAACAGTATCATTATATCTTCAAATTCTTTCTTTAATTTAGAATCTAATTTTCTTTTAAGCTTAATATATCTAGCTTTTGTAATTTTTATATAATACTCATTATCATGTTTTATATATCTTTGATCTAAATCATTTAACTTTATAACTTTTACTTTTAAAGGCATATAATTATAAATTATATAATAGTTCATAAAATCACTCCATATTTACAAAAATTATTCTTTATATTTTATAAAACGATCAAATATAAAATCATAATGTTCTACTAATATTTTATAGTTATCGTAATCATAAGTTGTTATAGTTATTCCAGTTAATATACTAGCGTAATGATGTCCTCCATTAGTAAAAGTTCTTATTAATTCAGATCTTACTATTTTACCATTTTCAAAATATATAATACTAGCAGGTAAATCAAAATTATTAAATTCATGTTCTCTATAAATCATTATTTTATTTAATGGTATATCGTTTTCATCTACAAAAATACAGTTAATTTTTTTTAATATTGCTTCTTTGTAATCATTAAAATATATTATTCCATCATGAGATAACAAAATTTTTCTACCATTATCTAATTTTACAAATACTTTTTCATTTTTATATCTTTCTATATTTTTATTAGTCATAAAACTAATTAAATAATCTTTAAATTCTTCTGCTGATTGTTTTTCTGGATTAAAACCTATTTGTTTTTCTTCTTTCTTTTGTTCTTGTTTTACTTCTTGTTTTGTTTCTTGATTATTAGTTTTTTCACAACCTATTGCTAACAAACATAATAAAATAGCTATTGTTTTTTTCATAAATCATTCCTCCTAAACATGTGTACATATTGATATTATATCACTTTATGTATTTAATTTTAATATCTTTCAATAATTTATTTTATAAATATACAATTATAATCCAATATGATAGGTCATAATTATATATTTATACAATAAATCATTAGATATTTTGTTTTTTTACCTACATCAATAAATAAAATATAATTTCTATTGAGTTGAACTTTCACTTCAACGTGGACATTGGCAATTAAATATATTAAAAATATCGAGGTGTGAGATGAAAAAAATAGAAAACTTAAAAAATGAACTTGAAGATACTCTTGAAAAGTTAGAAATTAAATCAGAAACATTCTTAGAAGAAGCTAAAGAATTTGTTTTTGAAGCTAAGAAATTAGTTAGCGAAATAAAAGAGAAAGCTAATATAATTACCAATATTCCTGAAGATGTAAAAAAAGAAATTAATTTATTTTATATGTCTATATCTAAAGAAGATAAAGCTATGGCTATAGTTAAAGCTAGAAGAGCTTTTCTTAAATTAGAACAAAAATTAAATAGTTACGGATTAACTTCTTATGAAATAGATACTATAAAATTACATCTAAGAAAGAATTTTCCTTGTGATTATATAAGACAAAACAATGAAGCAGATAAAATGATAAAAACTATATTAGATTTTAAAAAAAGGTGATAAATAATGGAAGAAATGTTAGTTATGGCTCAAAATTTTTTGAGTAATTTAAATCCTTTATATTATTTAGCAGCATTAGTAGTTATGTTAATAATAGCTATATTTACTAAAAACTATAAAGCACTTAAACAAATATCAGAAGAAGGAATAAGAACTTCTGCTAAATATCTTAATAGTAGTAGTGGACAAGAAAAACTTGAAAATGCAGTAGCTCATCTAAGAAACAAATCTAAAGATTTACCTTGGTTAGCTAGAATTATAGTTGAAAAGTTTGGAACTAAAGAAGTTCTTGTCACTATCATAGAATGGTTCTATAAACTAATTAAAAATAAACTTAAATTAGAACTTTCAGAAGAAGAAATTGATATAGTAGGAAATGAAATAAAAAAAAATTAGATTTAAATGTATATAGAGACGAAAAACTATATACTCTAGATTTAAACAAAAGAACACATTATACAGATCTCGATTTAGAATTTTATGGAAAACTTATAGCAGAAACTGATTTTCATAGCGATCCTAAGTTAAGAGCTGAAATTGGTTTTAAAAAAAGATTTTAATTTTACAATATATAATTTTTGTATGAATCTTCCAATTCATCACATACAATTAAATATTAGGTCGGTATAAAAGTATAACTAAAAAGGAGCAGAGGATAAAACCTTTGCTCCTTTTTAGTATTTATATATTATTAACTTCATCTATATATAAGTTTAAAATTTCTTTTATATCTTCGTCAGTTAATTCTTCTTTATCTATTTTCATGTACGCTTGATGCCAAGTATCAATTTGTTTAACTGTTAAAACTATTCCAGATTTAATTGCATTATCTTTAGGCGATATAAATGTTAATACTTCTACTGTAGAACCATATTTATTTAACAATCCGTATTTCAATCCGTTTTCTTCTTTAATGTGATTAAATTTAATTTTTAATCTGTTTTCTAAAAAACTTATAATATCATCTTCTTCTAAATGCATTACTGGTATTAAATTACCTTTCCAATTCAAATCCATAATCAATTCCTCCTAAAATTCTAATTCTAATTTTCCTTTTTTATAAGTGATTTTCATTTGCTGCCCTTCACAATCTGTTATAATACTATATCCTATTTTATGTTCTAATTTTATGTTTTCGAAATTATCATAAACCCATTTTTCTATTACTTGCTCTTTGTATTCTGATATAGTATCAACATGTTTCAACTTTTTATGGAGAATTGTTACATCTACTATTTGTTTCATTGTATCATCTCCTTTTTGTAAAAAAAGGAGTGGTTTCCCACTCCATTATTTTTTATTCGGCACCTAGTTATTTGTAGACCGCACACTAGGTGAGGCGGTATATACTTATTTATAACATTTTATTTAACTAAAGTCAATACATTTTAGTAAGATTGTTTAAGAACCATAAACATATGGTAAACAGCTTCTTTTTCTTCAAGAGTTAATGGAGCTGGAACTATAACATAAGGTAATTTTATATCCTTTAAAAATTCTTTTATATCATCTTTATTTTCATCTTCAGATAATTCTTTACTTTCTAAAAAGAATTCCTTGTCTGATTCTTCATAAATAAATAATCCAGCTACACTACCTATAGAAAAAGTTAAATGTTCTTTATTTTCAGCATATCCTATTTTCATATTTGGCAATCCTAAGAAGCTTAAATCCACTTCTCCTTTTTCGATTTTATAGTTATCTACAAATTCCAGTATGTTTCTATAGTTTTCTACCTCAACTTCTTCTAAAGAAGTCATATTACGTTTAAAATAACTTAAATCTATCAGTTTCATAATTAATCCTCCTTGTAATAACAATAACTTATTAATATTATAACATAACCAACAGCCAAAAAACCATAGAATTAAAATTTTATTTTTTGATAACCACCTCCACTAAATTAAACTACGTTTATTTCGGCTTTTTTTATTGTTAAATCAAAAGTGTCATCGCCTTCACAAACGAGTTTTTCAAAGTTTCTTAAAAATATATGAATATTATCTGTTACTTGTTTGGCTTGTTTAGCTATTATTTTAGCTTTTTGTTTACTTCCACTTGTTCTAACTAATGAATCTTCTAATAACTCTAAATTTTCTTTATCGCTATTTAAAGCAACATATATCATACATTCTATAATAGTATCATATTCATTTTTATATTTTTCCATAATAGGTATGTTATAACTTTCTATTATATCTGGAAATTCTTTAAATATTTTTTTTATATATCTTAATTCTTTTTTAGTATATATATGTTCTTCATCTGGAGTTGTTTTGAAACTATCTCTTGTTTCTTTGTATTTTTTATTACATTCTTTAATAGGAATATATCTTTCTCTATAACCATTTAATACATCAAGAATATAATCTAAATCTCTGAATATTTTTTCTATTTGTTCTTCCCATACTCCAATAAAATATGTATCTACTTTTTCTATATTTTTATTTTTAAATCCTTTATTAAGTTCTTTATATTCTGATATATTATATATAGATTTATTTTCTTCATTAAATCTTTTCTTAAAATAATTTCTTTTAAAGTATTTTTCTAATGTTTTATTTATAATAAAGAAGTTTAAAAAATATAATGTTGTAGCTTTAGGAACATAGTTCTCTTCATATAGTTTAATAAAATCTTTTACTATATTTATTTCTTCTATAGACATTATTTCCACATCTTCTTGATTTACTAAAGTGTTTTTTCTATTAATATAAGTTAAATATATTGTTTGTAATATATCTATACATCTATCTAAAAACTCTTCTCTAGCACTATTTAAAGTAAGTAAATTCATTTTTTTAGCATAAGATTCTCCTACATTTTTACCAACCAATTCTAAAGCTTTATCTAATTGTTGATTTATTCTATTGTTGTTAGCTAATAGTTCTTTCATATTCATTTTTGGAAGTTTAATTTCTATTTTTTCTTTTTCTTTTTTTTGAGTTTTAATTTTTCTAACCATTTTCCCCCCTATTAAAAAAAGCGAACTTAATCGCTTTTTATTTTAATAATTCATCTAATAAAGAATCTACTTCTTTATTTTCAAATATCAATCCTATTATTTCTCTTTTAACAGAATTTTTATTCATCCCATATTTTTCTATTGCATTGTACAATATTTCGTAAACTCTTTCAAGAGGTAATTTCATATCAAATAAAGATATTTCTTCTATATCAAAGTTTTCCATTTTTCTAAAAATACTAGTTTGATATTTAATAATTTCTTCATCTGTTTTTTCTTTACCAAATTGTTTAACTAATAAATTATATGTAGATAAATATTGGTTTGATTTTTTATCGTCTAATTCATAAAATTTAGTTTTCTTTATTATATCGAAACAAGTTTTGTTAAAAATTGTTCCAAATATTCCACTTGTATAACAGAAAATTTCTCTTTCTGTTCTTTTTAATTCTTCTATTTGGTTATTGTTTAAAAATATAATTTCATCTACTATGATTTTATCATTAAATAGTTCATTCTTTTTTATAGAATTATAAAGTCCTATAATAATATTATTATTATTGTAAGTAAATATAGTTTTATCTTTTAAAACTTCTTCTTTTATATTTTCATTATAGTTTATATTTGTTTTTATAATATCAGAAATTTTATCTCTTTCATAAGCTATTATAGTTACATCTTTTCCAGAAAGTAAAAACTCTAAGGCAGTATTAGCTACCTTATGAGTTTTACCAGTTCTTCTACCTTGACTTATCACATGAAACATATAAAAACACCTACTCTTTTACTAAAGCAAATATAGCAGTAGGATCTATCCAAGTAAGTTCTTCTACTTTATTAGATGATAACCAATAAGTTTTACCTACCATTCCATTTACCATAACAGTTCTTCCTATTAAATTTTTATAATATTCTGGGGCATCATCTGCTACCATTATAATTTGAGCTAATATAGCTAAAGAATTTTCTTTATCATCTTTTCTTCTTACTTCTGGTTCAGTTTCCCATAAACCTCTTGAAACACTAACTTTATTATTTTGTTCTTCTTGTTTTTTTAAATTTCTACTATATATAAGTATAGATCCATTTAAAGTATTTTCTAATACATTAACTTTTTCTATAGCTTCTCTTGATAAATATTCAAACATTTTTCCCTCCTGTTTTTTTAAATAAAATGATATTCTTTATTTAATCTTTTATCTTCAAATATATATTTCTTGAATTTAGGTTCTTCACCATATTTTAAATATCTTATTATTTTATTAATTATTTTAAGATCAGCTTCAGACATAACTCTAAAACAACAATTATCAATACATTTTTCAAAATCTATAAAATATTCTGTTTCTATTCCATTTACTCCAATAACTTTTTCAACAGATATTACATAACAATTATATCTTGTTGTTTTCATATTAGAGTTATTTTCGTTAATTACTAAAATATCATTAGTATCTTCTAAACTTATAAGTATTATTTTTTCTTTTTCCATTATTTCTCCTTTAAACTATATACGCTATGATCTTTTACTGTAAGTTCTACTATTCTAAGATTATTTTCTTTATACCATTCAATACTTTCTATAGTAAAAATATATAATTTATCTGCTCTGTATATGTTAACAATATTATATTCTGTATCTATTTCAATTTCTTTATCTTTATTATAAAAATATTCATCCATAATTATAGGACTATTTATTCTTTCTATAACAAAATAAATATTTGGTCCATCTTCTAATTTAGCAATCATTTTTTTTAAAATTATTTTATCTATCTTAAAAATAATTTTATGATTTTCAGAAAGTCTTTTATTATATTTTTTAGCATTCCTCTTATTCATCGAAATCTCCGTATGTATCTTCTTCTTTTATTAGAGATATTAATTTCAAATTTAAAATCTTAAAAAACAATTCTATTATTCTTTCTACAACTTTTCCATTTTCATTTCTTATTTTTATTTTATTTCTATCTGTTATTAAAATATCAGCTTCTTGAACTATATAATCTTTTTTATCTATACCTATAAAATGTAATAATTGATTTTTTCTTAATAATAATTTACTTGGTTTTGGATTAGGATCATTTTCTACCATAGTGTAAGTTTTGATTTTTTTATTATTAACATCTTGAGTAGAAATATATTGATAACTAATAACATAATCTATAGGATCAAAACACATTTTATTGGCCATAAGTCTTTTATTATATTTTTTAGTATTCTTTTTATTCATTTTACACCTCTTCTGTAAAAATTAATTTTTTATCAATAATTTTTAATATTATTTCTAATATTTTACTTTTATATTTTTTACTTTTATTAACTCTTCTTTCCACTATTAAACAAAGTAATTCTTCGTGGTATAGTTTCTTTTCATATTTTCTTGCAGTATTTATTTTTATCTTTTTATTTTCTATTAGATTATAAGTGTTAAATTTTATAGGTCCTTTAAAATCACCCATAAAAATATCTTGTTTTATTTTTTTACCATTTTTATTAAAATAACTTTTATTTTCTAAAAAGAATAAAGCACAAAAAGGGTTTAATATTTTTTCATTTTCCCCTAATCTTTTTCTAAATTTTTTAGTGTTCTTTTTATTCATCAAATCACCTATTTAATAAAATTTTTCATACATTTGCTTTCTTCTAATGCTATTCTTTTTCTTAGAATACTTAAATAATTCCACATATGTTCTGCTTGAATAATTAAATATTCTTTTTCGAGATAATCTAATTCTGAGAACTCTTTACTAGTTTTAAAAATTGCTAAATTTCTCCATTTTTCATGTAATTCTTTTTCTTCTTGTACAAGTCTTTCGAACCAATCTGGCATCTTTTTTACCTCCAATTTTATAAATTTATTTTTCTGAAATATATACTATATCAAAATCTTTAGATCTGTTAACATAATTTATATTATTTTCTGAAGTAATAAATTCTTCATAATTTTCATAACCTTCTATATCTTCATAAACACTGTAAAATCCTTCTGCAAATTTAACTTCTAAATCATGATCAAAATCTTTTAATAATTCTATTAATTCTCCTACTGTCATATTTAATCAACCTTTTCCATCAAATAAATTTTATCATCTTGTTTATATTTAGAATCTATTATTTTAGTTACTACAAATCCATTGTCACAAAATCTTTCTATGATTTTATCTTTTGATTTAGGAATGTATACTGTAGGTTTTTCTAAATACCAATGTATTATGTCTAATATATATTCTAGATTTACATAGTTACTTAATTTTTCAACCCTGCATATTTTATTTTTACTAGGTTTTAAAATAGCATAAAATTCTGTGCATAGTATTTTTACATATTCTTCTGAATAAATAGCATTATCAAACCAATTTATTAAATCTGGAAAATATTCCAAATCTTTATTTAATAATTTATATATTTTATCAATATATCTAATGCTTTCTGTATAATCTTTTGCTGATGAATTAGATATAAAGTAATAAGTTTGTGGTGGTTTTTTAATATCTAATCTGATAGGACCATAATAGAATTTATCTATTACTATTGCATATCCTTTACCAAAAGCTTTAAAATATTCATAGAAACCTTCTTTGTCTATTCCGCTTACTTCTTTATAACAATCCCATAAATTATCTATTGTATCATATACTATTTCTTTAACTGTGAAATAACCTATCATTTTGCATTTTCTTTTAGAACAAGCTTCATAAACAAAAACTTGTTCTATTCCTTCTTTAGGAACTTTTTTTCTAAATTCTACTTTCTTTTCTCCAGAAATAATTTTGTCACAATATTTTTTATGTATAGACATTAATATTTTTTTACTATTCATTTGCGTAACCTCCTCGTAAAATTGTATCTTCAATAATTGACTTTTTCAAAAAGCTTTAAACTTATGCTATATTAAAAATAATGTTTTTGAATTATAAAAAAATAAAATGGTGAGTGCTTTGAAATCTTTTAGCGAAGAAACTAGCGTGTTTGGATTAGTAGTATTAGCTTGTTTTGGTATAGGACCTGTACTTAAAGTAATTATTCAACACTTTCTTACTAACAAAGTAAAGCATTCTCAAGAGCTAGATTCTGTTAGGATACTAGAAGAAAAAAGTAAGTTAAGAGAGAGAGATGAAACTATTGAGTTTTTTAAAACTTACTTAGATAAAAAAGACAAAGAATACGACCACTTAAGAGAACAAATGTCTGTTTTATTAAAAACTGTACAAGAAAATCAATTTACAGATAAAAAAGATTTTCAAACTATGATTTTTAATAAACTAGAACTGTTGCTGCTTAGATTTGAAGATAGTATGTCGTCTATAATCGAACGCAACCATATCACTAAAGAAAAGATAGAAATAACATATAAAAAACTATCAAATATAGTAGATAGAGATCTTAATGAACTTCGTATTAATATTTCTGATATACATTATCATAATGCTGTTAAAGTACAAGTTATAAATGTTATATCTTCTAAAAGAGAATGTATGATCGAGTTATATAAAGAAGTTATAACTGATTATGCTGAATCTTCTTTAGAAAAATCAGAAAGAAAAGATTTGGCTTTTAAATCTTTAAAAGAGTGCACTTCATATCTACAAAATACTATTACTGCTTTAATCCAAAAAACACTTGACTAAAAAAGAGGACAATCTAAGTCCTCTTTTTTAAATAAATATAATAACTAAATAATATATTATTGCTAAAAACAAAGTTACTGGCAATGTATATAATACATGATTAAGAAATATTATCATTATAATCATTTTTTCATTAGTTTTATTAAGTAGTTCAATAATTTCTCCAGCTTCTCTTTCACTAATATCTGTTCCGTGATATTTAGATAATATTCTTAAATACTCTTTATATTTTGCAACTCTATATTTGATTTCTAAAGTTGTATGTAGTAAAGCTATATTACCATAAAAGAAAGATGTTATTATAATAAATAAATGAAAGTTTGTTTTTTTAATATGTCCTGTTACATCTGCCATAAATAAACAACTAGCAAATAACATTATTATTATATTTCTTGCTAATATTAATCTACTTCTTTCTTCTTTACAATGTTCTATTTTTTCTATTATGTAATTCATACTAAGCTGTTTCATTATTTTTCCTCCATAACTTTTTTTAGTTCACACACTAGCTTGTGATTATAATTTTCTGAATAATTAAACTCCATTTTCTTAAATATTTTTTTAATTTTTTCATCAGAAAAATCTATTTTGTTTTTCATAGTTCCTCCTTTAATTTATCGTATAATATTTTAAAATGTTTTAAATAACAAAATTAATTGATTATAATAATAATTTTTATTTAGATTAATACTGCATTTGAAAAATTATATATTACACTTAATTAATTGTCTAAAAACTTTTTTACAAATAATAAACTTCGCATTTTATGTAAAATGCGAAATTTAATTATAGTATTTTAGGCATTTCTTATTATTGAAAAATATATTAATTTTAAATGCGAATTACTATATCATAAAGTGCGATATTATGTTATAATTAAAATATAATATTTTAAGGAGAGGATTGTTATGGGTAAACCAACTAGACCAATTACATTAGATGAATTTAGTACTATGGTAGATACTGGAATTTTAACTCCAGATGTATATTCTGCTTTATATACTCAACTTAATACTGGATTAAGAATACAAGACGTTTCTAAAATGGAATATGATAAAATTAAGTATGGTAAATTGGAATTAATAGAAAAGAAAACAGGCAAACCACAAATCACTAGAATCAATATAGATGTAGTTGAATTTTTAGATAAATTAAGAACTTTAGTTAATAATAAATCTAAATATGTTTTTTTATACAGAGAAGATTATAAACCTTCTAGCTTTGTTAGAAAGGTTCAACTTCAAATACAACGTGCTTGTGATTATGCTAATATAGATAGTACTTTTATAAGTACACATAGTTTTCGTAAAGCTTTCGCTACTAAAGCATACGAAGAAAGCGGAAGGAATTTAATATTAGTTCAACATTTATTAAATCATTCTAATGTATCTATTACTCAAAGATATATAAATAGTTATCAAAAAGAAATAGATAAATTTAGAGAAAATCAAAATAGTGGTACTGATATAGTTTATAGTCAATTAAAAAAGTTAATAAAGTAGTTGACTTTGATCGCTTTAAAGTGATATAATTAGTTATATCAGTAAAAGATCCTGAAATATGTGTTGTAATAACATTAAATTAGAAAAAAGAGTTCATTAAGAACTCTTTTTTTTATTTTAAATTGTTCTATTTAAAATATTTAAATAATCACTGAGTAATCTTTTAGTATCTAATATATCTTCTTTTTCATCTATTAATGTATTTATATAATCCTGTAATTTAGAAACTTTGTTAAAATTCTTTTTATATTCTTCTTTATAACAATTTCTAAATAACATATTTCTATCTTCAATAGTAACATTTTTCTTTCCTACAGTTTTTTTCCAATGCTCTATATATTCTTGATGATCTATTTCAAAATTTAATTTTTTCTCTTGCTTCCAAAGGAATATTTCATCATTAGTTCTTGTTAAAGCTCCTTTTAATATAACTAACATTTTTTCTATAACTTTTTGGTTATCTTTAGCAGTTATTCTAGCATCTAATACTTTATTTATAGCTCCTATTATTTCTGATCTAGAAGGTGTATCTATATTAGCTCTATTTTTAAGTATTTCATACATACTTTTATTATTTAAATTATAGGACTTAAATTCATCTTCTCTTTTATAAATTTCTTTAAAAATTTTTTCCAGCATTTTAACAACTCCTTTATATTAAAAATGTCTGCCATGTTATTGGCAGACAATGATCAAAGAAATGCAGATATTTTGCTTTTGCAAATTAATATAACAATATATTATATGATTAATGTGACTATGTAAAATTACATAGTTTTACAAAAATTTTTATATAAACAACTGTTACATTTATTTACATTTACTAATGTAGGTATTTTTCTTTTTTCTATACATTCAGATAAATAAGATAATCCTACTTTTAATTCTTGAAAACACTTATGTAAATTATAAGGATGTTCTACACCATTTATTTTTATAAGTTTATTGTAATGGCTATATGATATAACTTTTTCTTCAAACGTGTATGTGTTTTTTAAAATTATATAAACATTACTATATATAGATAGAATAGAAAAAATTATTGGTAAAAAATAAATATAATTATTTTCATCATTAAATAATTTACTTGTATTAGCCTTTATAACTATTGCAATGTTATATTCTTCATAATTATAAAATTCTATACTATTACTAAAATTCAAACTTAATCCTAAAAGTTTTAGTGTATTAAGTTTTTTAGTTTTATATTTATTTTTTTTAAAATATTTTTCTAATTTAGAAATTGTATAATTTAAAACAAATTTATCTTTTTCTTTATTTTCTATAGCACTTAAAGTTAAATTGGAAGTAGTAAAACCTACAGCTTTATACCATGATTGTCTAGGACAACCTCCTATAATTCTATTTCTATCAGAGTTATAAATGTATAAATCTGTTAAATCTAATGTTTTATTTTCTTTATGTTCTAATAATTTTTCTGAAAAGTTTTCTTCATTAGCTTTATTTAAAAAATCTATCACTTTAATTTCTCCTTATTTTTATGATTTAATGCTATAAGTAAAGCATCTACTCCATCATTAGCATCTTCAAACTTTAGATTTTTTAGATTATACATTTTTATCATTTTATTAAAAACTCCTTCTTTATCTTTGCAACCTATAAAACTTTTAGCACTACTTGGGTGTATATATTTTATCGGTATATCATTTAAAGCTAATAAGTATTTACATAACCCGTGGAATTCAGATAAAGATCTATGTGTAGATATATTCCTTGAAAATACATCTTCCACTATTGCTATACAAGGATTATATTTTTTTATAACTGAAGTTAATCCTATAGCAAAAACAAACATTTTAGTTTGTTCATCTGTTTTATTATAATTTGGTATATATAATTTATCCATAAATTTAAGTTCGTTATTTTCTGTTATTATTGCTATCCCTGTAGATTTACTTGAAATATCTAATCCCATTATCAATTTAGTATGGTTTCTTCTTAATTTTTCTTGTTTATTTTGTGCCATCTTCTTTAGTTTTTTATAATCTATTTTAAAAATGTTTTCCAATAAAATTTCCTACTATTTTTTCTATTCTATGTGTTGCATATTCATTTATAATTAGAAATGGCACATCACTTTCTAATAATATTTTTTTATCTAAGTGATTTTCAATGTCTATTTTTTCTACTTTATCTCTTTTTCTTAATCTGTCTGCTCTTGTAACTTCATCTAAATTTAAATAAATTCCTAACATATCATATTTATTTGTTTTATATAATTCTATATAAGCTTTAGGATCTATTGCATATAGATTTATATTTTTAAAAGATTTATCTGTAGTCCAACTTTTATATCCTTTTGGACTTTCATATAAAGCTATAATTTCATTATTTTTTTTATCATTTTCAAATTTTTTTTCAGTTACAAAAGTATGAGTATATATATCTTCTGGATCATCAACTCTTATTTCTCTAGTTGTAAAACTTTTAACTATATGTGTTTCTTGAAAGTCTCTATGTAACCATTTTATTTTTGTTGATTTACCACTTCCAGATTTACCCATAAAGCAAATTATTTTCTTCTTGTTTTGCATTTTACATCACCTTTCTCAAATAACCATAATAAATCACTTAGTTCATTATCTAGAATTTTCCGTACGTTCGGAAAATTATTAAGTTCTTGTTGTATTCTTATTATATGTCCGTTAACTAACATTGTATTAAAATCTTTATGAAAATCTCTTCCTTTTGCATTTTCAAAACCTTGTTCATCTCTATGAAAAAATGGAGTATATTTTTTATGTTGTACTCCATCAGCTTCTATCGCAATTAATTCTTCTAAATAAGGAAAACAGAAATCATATCTCATACCATTACCTGCTCTGTATTCCTCTTCTAATGTTACATCATATTCAGATAATATATATTCATTTATATAATCTTTAATAGCTTGTGCTATTTTACTATATTTCCTTATTTTCTTTCTCATTTATAATCTCCTTAAATGTTTTCTTTATTCCTACTTTACATAGTTCTTGATAAAAGCAATCGTTACAATATTCTCCTGGATTAGCATAAGTATAATTACTATCTATCATCTTAAAAATATTGTACAAATGTTCTAAATTGACAGTCATATTTTCAAGCTCAACTCTTTTCATTGAGTTTAAATCATATAATATAATTTTAGTTAATTTTTCATCTGTACTTTTATCAAAAAAAGTTTTAGTTATTGTTATATCTTGGTTTATATCATAAAAGTAACTATCGTTAGTAAATTTTATGATAGTAGTTTCATTGTTATTTTTTTTATAAAAAGGTATATCTAATTTATAATGATACTCATTTTTTATTCCAGTACCACTAGTTCTTTTATATTTTCTATTTATATATTCAGATATATCCATTTCGAATGTCCCACCAAATTCTAAATCTATAGCATCTTCTGGCTTAAGAACATCAATCAAAATTTTAATATCTTCAAAATCCTTCATTGAATTTAATATATCAATAGCTTTTTTCTTATATTCCTTATTATATCTGTCGTTTGATTTTATATTTTCTATCTTTTTTTGAATTAAAGCTAAAGAAATATTTTTTATTTCTTTCATATCTATTTCTTTATTTTTAATTAATTGTGTAAAAAATTTTTTAGATATTTTTTCTAATATATCTATTCTTTGTTGATCTGGAGATATAGCTTTATATATTATAATTTTTTCATTAAACATAGTATGATTTTTTCTAAAATTTAAACAAGACTTTCTAGGACACTTCTTAAAGTAATCCCAAAAAGTCTTGTTAAGTGTACTAAGATTCAATTATTCTTTGAAATCCTTATTTGCTTTTTCTAATGCCTTTCTCATCTTTTTAATTATGTATTCAACATTATCTAAAGCTCTAAGATATTCATTTTTTTTACTTTCAAACATTTGTCTGTTATCATGTAAGTTATTTTCTAATACTTCGTTTAATGAATTTTGTGAACTTATAACTCCCTCTGTTAATTCTTCGAAGACATTGCTCATTACTGTTTCAAAAGAATATTTTCTTACTAATCCTGGTCTTGAAATTAAATGACTATCATCTTTAGGTTCTTTCATTTTTCCAGTTTCTATTTTACGTCCTTCATTTATAGGAGCATTATTAGATATAAAATTATTTGTAGTATATTCTTCTTTTTCGTCTACAACTTCATCTTCGTCTTCGGTATCTTTATCTAATATATTTTCTGAAGGATTATTTTCTTCTTCTACATCATTTAATTCAAATTCTTCTTCCTCTTCATATTCTTCATCATCAATATCTATATCTTCTTTTTTAATAGGTTTATTTATTTCAGAAATTTTAGTTACTTTCTTTTCTTCTTCTATTAAACCATCATCATCATCATCACTAAATATAGCAGATTGAGCTTTATATTTATCCCAATCAACTATTTCTCCAGTTTTTCTATAGTATTTAATAGCATCTCTTATTCCTCTTACAGAAATGTTTTTATTTAATTCCCAGAATAATTTTAAATTTTCTTCGCCGTTATCTACATCTTTCAAAAAGATATTTAACTTAATAGCTTTACTTTTATCTATATCTACTTTAAGTATTTTTATTATTTTACTCCAAGTAATATATTCATATACAACACTTTTACTCATATCAAATATATCAGATAATTCTTTATAAGTTTTTTCATTATTACCACATTTTAAAAATTCTATAGCTTTTCTAATCCCTATAAGAATATCTTTTTCACTCAATCTTTTACCATGATACATATTAAGTTTATAAGCATCTATTATAGCTTCTCCTCTTTGATCATAGTATTTTACTTGAGCTTTTATATAGTCCAATTCATGTACATTCATGTAACTATATAATCTATGATTACCATCTATTATAATTAAAGAATCTTTTAATTCTTCATCGTTTTTAACGATTCCTAATAAAATAGGTGGTACATATTGTGACATTTGTTCAGCGTATTTAACATCTACTTCTCTAGGATTTATTCCTGCATCTACTATAGATTTTATTTCTACTTCATATACTTCATTTTCATTAAGAGTGTTTATTAATTCTTTTAAATTTTGACTATTAATTTGCATTAGCTGTTCCCCCTTTTAATTCCCCGTGATAGTATTTTTCTATTATTCTGTAAATAAAAACTGCATCAAATTTTAAAGATACATAAGGTGTTTCATTTTCTTCAGTAAAAACGATCATATCGCTTTCTTTTTCTTTTTTTCTAGTTTTAGAAACATAGTGATTTATTATGTATCTTACTATGTACTTTAAATCCATATAGGATTTTTTAGATATATCTCTTATATCTAACATTCTTTTAGTTATAGAATCATAATCATAGTCGTCAGTCGCATCGTTATATGATGAATTGTTATTTAAAGTACAAACATCATATATTAAAGCACAAACATCAAATTTACCGCTGTTTTCAGAGATTAAAGACAGGAGCGTAACGTAGCTCCTGTTATCTGCATTGTCTTTGATCATCATTTAAAATCACCTCATTATATTTTATTTTCTAAAATTTCTTTGAGGTCTTTTAGCAACAGTAAAGAATTAAAATCTAGTATATTATCATTATCTGGATATTTCTTTTTGTCTTTAACAAAATATATTTTTTCTTTGTTTGAAACAAATTCTGATATATCTATAACTTTATCATCTAGTTCTTCAAGTTCTTTTTCTAATATGTGTTTATAACTTCCACATATATAAGATAATGTTTTTTCTATACTATCTTTTTTCTTTAGTATTTCTTTAAAATCCTCTTCAGAAAAATTTTCTTTTTTATTTGCAAATTCAAAATTATTTAAACTAGGTAAGTTATAATATTTTTTACCATTAATAAACATAAAATTTATATCAGCTTTAAAGATAAATTCTTCATTATCTTTTTTTACGCTATTATAAAAATAATGATTATTAGTAGAATCAAAAATATCAGTTATTTGGTGCCAATGTTCTTTCATAAAATCTCTAGCTATATCTTTATTAACAATTTCTAAATTTTTAAAATCGCTAATTTTTTCAATAGCTAAGCAACTAATATCATGGATTAAAATCTTCATAATGTCAAACGTAGATTATCCTCTTCTTGTTCTTCTTCATTACCTAGATTTTTATATTTATTTTTGCATAATTCTATTTTAGTGATTTTTAGATAATATTTTTTATCTTCTTTACATAAAGTTCCTGTGATCTCAAACAATTCTTTTCTCTCTAATAACTTCTTTAGCGAATTAAATTTCTTTTCATCTGATTTCATAACAAATCCTATTGTATTGCTTTCCCAATTTCCATTTATAAATTCTGGATAGTACAGTACTCCTACAATATTGTTATTTTGAAACTTAATTTTTTTTAACTTTATAATGCTTTCTACCCTCAAGACAAACCAACCCCTCTTTTAATTTTACTCAGCAAATCATCTTTGCAGATGTTACAGTTCGTTTTTATGTTATCGTTAATTGCTGACTCTAATAATAATTCTAAGTTTTTATGTAAAATACTTAAAGAATTTAAATCAAAAGTATGTTCAATATCATTTTGATTTATAAGTTCCATTACATGATACAAAGAAAGCAAAATATGTTTTATATAACACCATTTGTTTCTATCTTTTTCTTCTGGAAAATCTAAAATATTGTTTCTTTGTTTTTTAGTTTTTTTTAGAATATCAAGAATTGTATTTTTACTGTATTCATCTTCTGCATTTATTAACATATCTATAAGATGTTCTTCAGAAGATAGAATATTCTGTATTCCTAATCTGAATTCTTTATTGTTCAATCTCTTCATCTACTACCTCTTCTCTAAGCTTCCATAACCATTTTTTATCGTATTCTTTTTCTAGTTCTTTTAATTGTTCTGGTTCAAAGAATTTAGTTATTGGATATTTTTCTTTTAATTCTTCTAAAACTTTTTCTTCATCAACTTTTATTTTCTTTAGTTGTGTTTGGAAAGGTAGGTTAAAATTAATTTTATTTCTAATAGATTGCATTACTATATCAGCTCTAGCAATCATTAGAATTTTATCGTATAAACAGTAAAAGAATGAATTATCTAATATATTTCTATAACAATATATTTTTAGTTCTGCTGCTTTTTCAGGATTATTTTTAAAGAATTCTTCTAAAGCATCTTTACCTTTTATTTTCTCAACCTCTTCTCCTGTTTCTGGATTTATAATAGAGTTCATAGAACCACTACTTATAATTAATCCAAAAACTTTTGAAAAAGCTATAAGTTCTTTTATTTCATCGAAAGTATCATATTTGTTTTCTCCACTATCTTCTGTATGAAAGTAAGTAGTTATAGATTTACCAAAAGGTCCTTGCTTATTTTTCCATACTTTTATAATAGTATCCCAAGCAGTTACTTTTTCATTACCAAATACATCTTTATCTTTAATAGCTTTTGATTGTCCACCGTCTCTTTTAATTTCTATCTTACCAGTTACAGCATGTCTAAATGCAGTTGCTCCTGGAGTAACAGGCCCTTCGTTTGCTGCATATTGATTAAGTTGTTCTCTTACTTGGTTTATTGCAAACACTCTAATACCGTCTCTTGCTATATCAAAAAATCTTTTCCAACCTCTTGTCATTATTCCAGCTACTTTACCCATTTCAGCTTTTTCTAAATCTATATCGTTTTTAAGTTTCATAGCTCCTACTGTGTCTATATATAGTAAATCTATATCACTAGACATTTCTTCTAAATTAGTGAAGAAAGTTTCTATATCTGGATTACAGTCGAAAATTATTTCATCTCTTTTTAATAAAGGATATCTATTTAAGAAAGTTTCATCTTTAGATGTACCTTCAATATCATTATAATAACAAGTCAATCCTGGATATATATATTGTGCTTTTTCTAATATTTTAAAAGATAAAGCACTTTTACCACTATTTGGTCTACCACATAATTCATACATACTTCCTTCCATTAATCCATGTAGTAGATAATCCATAGTTAGTAATCCTGTTAACATTCTTTGATACGGTGTAGCCACCGCATCACTAAGAATATTAATGTAATTTTTTTCTTTTTTCTTTTCTGCATCTTTTTTCTTTCTAGCAATCATTTTTTTCAGTCTTTCCTGTTTGTTCACGAACTTGCCTCCTATTATATTTTGTTCTTTAATGAAATAAAAATACATATTTTTAATACATTAAAGGAATTATAAACTGTATTAATTTTTAACTATATCATTAGACAATTTAGATAAGGTTCTAATATCTTTGTTACTCTCTATATTAACGAAAAATTCTCCTTCAATAGCTTTAGCTTCAGCTAACTTTCTTTGGTACCTATCTATAATAGTTTCTTCACAAGTAGATTTATAATATAAATGATAGATTCTATTCTCTTCAGTAGAGTTTGCTCTATAACCACGTCTAGTTGCTTGAGAAATTATGTCGTATTTATAAAAAGGCATATATACAATATATGTTGGACAGAAAACTAAGTTTAAACCTACATTTACTAATTGAGGTTGACATATAAATACATCATAATCATCTTTGCGTTCTTCTATCCAATTTTTTCTATTTACTACAGAAGTAGTATTAGATTGTAATACAGTATATTTAATTCCATTTTCCTTGAATAATTCAGCTAACCTGTCATTTATAGTTATTTTGATAGGTTTTGGTTTATTATCTACTGTTTCTTCTTTTATATATTTTCCACCTTCTGCAAAGTTAGTGAATAAGAAACATTTTCTACCTTCTGATTTTTCTTTTTGTATTATTTCTAAAACTTGATAATCTTTTTCTAAATAAGGCATTTTATTTCTATCTAATTTTAAAGGTTGTATTTGCACAGGTTCACCATTATTACTTATTTCTACAGGTCCCCAATTATAAGGATTGTTTATATAGTTTTGAAATACATTACCATTGTATATTGCTGCAATATATGGATTAATAGAAGCCACATCAGATACAAATCTATGATAATTATTATTTACATTTTCATCTAAATATATAGGTACATATTTTTCAATTAAATTAGGCATAGGTAAATCCATAGACTCTAAAGTATTTACCATTATAAAGTTTTTAGCTAAAAATTTAGCAAATACAACAGGGTTTATTCCTTCAACTTCTTTAAAAGCTGATTTAGGTAATTCTTGTTTACCGCTTATTTTCCCGTGTTCATCTACTTTCAATATACCTTTCATAATTCCATATTTTTCAATAAATCTTCTTTTATCAAAAGTACCATCATCTATTAATTTTTTAGGCATAGAAGCCATTAATAAATTATGTAAAGAACTTGCATAACCATTATTAGCAGTACCACTTAGAAGAATTATCTTTTTAGAAAATCTAAATAATAATCTTTGTGCAGTTCCTATTAATGAACTACTATTATTACCTTCGTGTGCTTCATCTATAATTGCACTATCAAATTTAAAATGTTTCTTTTTAAGAAATTCTATAACAGATATTTTTTTACTAGTAGATTTTTTATTATTTTTATTCCATAAACCGTAATCTTTAATTATTCCTTCTTTTATAATTCTAAATTCGTTTAAATCTCCTTTAAGTTCATCTAAAGTCTTATAATTACTATAATCTATATTTAAAGGTTTTGATTCAAGCTTATTGAACATTTTATTTCTTATTGAATTATCTCCTTGATAATCATAAGTCCATAACAAATTATTTGTAGGTATAAAATTTCCTGAATATGTTAATCTTTCTACATTTTCATTAAATTCAGAATTTTCTTTTTGTTCTTCTAAAAAATCATTATAATCTTTTAATATTTCATTACAATGTTTACAAGTATTATTATTACTATTAAACAATTTCTTTTTACCTTTATTGAAGAAATCATTTATGTCCATATCAACAATTATTTTTTTACCTTTTACTGTTTTTTCATAACTTAATATTCTTCCACAGTTTGGACATATTAATTTATAATTTTTATTTTTATCTAATGTAATATTGAAAGCTGGACGTCTTGTTTGACTTAATTTAAAAGTTTCTTTTCCACATAATATATATGTAGGTTTCTTAATAGATTTTTGATTAAATCTAATAGTTCCTTTATAAAAATGTGAATGTTCATTATAAAATTTCATTAAATCTTCTGTTTGTTTAATAACTATAACATCATAATCTTTCTTAGAATGCCCTAAACCTTTTTCTAAATTTTCTATTTCTCCTATCCATTGTGTAATAGTAGATTGTGGACACAATAAAAAAGTAGTGTGATTTTTCTTTTTCAAAGTATGTTCCATAGTGTATTTATTAGTTTTTAATGATATGTAGCTTTTACCAGCTCCCATGATAAGACTTAAGAAAAGAAAACGTTCACTTTCTAACATCTTCATTCCTGCTGCTAAAACTTCATACTGTCTAGACCATTTAGGATTAAAATTTTCATCTCTTTTAATTTTCCCTTGAGAATCCATAAGTTTATAAGTTTCATAAACTTTTAAAGATTGCTCATATTTTAAGTCTTGTATATCCATATTGTAAAACTTTTGAGAAATTCTATTTAATAAAACTCTCATATCTCCATTAGGTAAAGGGTAAGGGTATTGAGTAACATATTTAGGTACATCATAAGGATTATAGAACTCTAAAATTTTACTTTCTAAGTTTTTTAAAATATCTGGTTTGAAATAATTTATATATCCTGCAAAATCACCTATAAATTGATTGAAGATAGGATCAGCTATTTGTCCTTTATCTTCTGCTATTTTATTTATAGTTTTTACAAATAATTCTTTATCAAATTTATATATTTCTATATTCATTAGATTTTTATTATCTGTAAATATTATCATAGGTTTTAACATTCTAGGTTCTTTTAACAAAGCTTCTTGTACTAACTCTAAATTGCAAGGTATGAATTCTATATTTATTAATTTATTCATTATAATTTCATTAATAGATACTTCATCATTAAATTTAAAAATATATGGAGAATTATTATTTTGAGTGATAATCATATGTGATAAGTTACCTTTTTTCTTTTTTTCAATTCTATAATCTACACCTTTTAAATCTATACAATTACTATAAAATTCATTTCTATAAGGATATTCAGTTAATAAATTTGTTTCTGTTTTTGAACTCATTAAAAATAAAGTTGTTAAACTGTTTTTTCTATAATCAGCTTTCATTTTATCTAATTTAGCTGGAGCATCTACTAAAGACATCATTATTAAATTACCTTTTGTTTCATAAGGATCTAGTGCTATAAAATCTGTTTTTATTCTTACAGTATTAACACCATAATCTAAAATATAACAATCTTTTTCTATTGTAATAGACATATTTTTCCTCCTTTTTCTTAGTTTAAAAAACAGTAGTAGTCTATACAACTACTACTGTTCCATCTTCTTCTATTTGTACATTATCCTTTGTTTTAGCTGAAGTTATTTCAAATATTTTTCCTGCATTTAATACAGATAAAAATGGCATTGATTTTCTAACTATTTCAACATCACCATTTTCATTTATCGTTTTAACTTCTTGTTCTGATATACCTGCTGCAATACAATGTTCATGTTTACCTTCTATTTCGCCATTTATTAATCCAGACGAAATTAAATTAGCAGCTCCACCTATATCTCTAGGTTTTTCTGCTAGTTTTATTTTTTTACCTTGGAATGTATCAATAGTTAAATTATTTATAATAGTATTCCAACAATCTGACTCTATATTGCTTAAATATAATTCAGGATTATTAATTATTTTCATTTTATCAAAACATTGATTAATATCTTTTAAAGAATAACTTTGATATTTATCTAAATCAATTTCTCTTAATAAATTAGTTTCATTATTATTAGCTTTTTCTATAAATTGTTCTACATCATATATTGAATATCCTCTTTCAAAATACTCATTATATTGTCCTACAAAGCATAATTGATCTAAACGATTACCTTCATTATCATTTATTCTATAAGGGTTACTCAAAGAAAAATGTTTATTTATTTCGTTATACATAAGTAAAACATCATCTGTATTTAATACAAAAATCACTTTAGCATTTTGAGAAAGATAATTATTTTCTAACATCATATTATAAAATCTTTTAACATTACGTTCTCCATCAGTTTCACCATATGGAGGATTAAATAACATAATATCTATAAAATCTTCTGGTATTTTTCCTTTTAATTCTTCAAATGCAAAATTAGTAGTCATATGTAATTTTCTTTTTTTACATTCTGTATATCTATTAAACTCTATTTCATTAGCTATAATATAAGTATCTTGATAATAACACATTTTTTTAAATAAACTTAACCATTCGGCTTCTCCTGCAAATAAATCTGCTATAACAAGTTTATTATTAGATTCATAAGTTTTTACTTTACTAAAAAATACTTCATCTATAATATCAAATCTACCCATATTGACTAATTTTATATAAGTGTTCTTATTTATCTCAGAATAAGCATCACCTAAATTTTTTTCAATAAAATTTAAAGTTTGTTTTCTTATTGATTCAAATGGTACTTTTTTCATTCTTAATACTTTTAATAAAGTTAAGTATTGGAATTCATAAGCAGTAGGGAAAAAATCTAATTTAGTTTTTGTATCCATATGTCCAATATATTTTTTACCTTTTTCTGTATAGATAAAGTATATATCTTTAAAATATTTCCATACATCTTTTTCATTATATTGTTCTAGTACTTTAAACTTCCCCTTAGTTAAAATATTACTAAAAGATTTTAAAGTTTGATTATATCTAAACATATGTTTTAAAAATTTTTCATTTGGAATACATAAGTTTTTTATGTTATCTATTTTTCCTTCGAAAATATCTTTACGACACATTGGATTTGCAAAAATATAATAGTCCCCTGCTTCGAATTTTTCTAATTCTCTTTCCAATTTGAATTCTTCTTTTTTCATAAAGTAAATAGGAAAACCAGATTTATAATATTCTTCTATAGTATTTTTATCTTTTTCATTTAATAAATTTAATATTTTGTTTCCATTTATTGTTTCATAAGATTTTACCTCTACTGTTTCAAGTAAGGTATTGGCAGAGGTTTCAACACCTCCACCACCTACAGTTCAATTTTTAAAGTATTCTTTTACTTTGCCAGCAGATTTATTATTTACATTAGAATTAGATGAAGTAATAGTTGTACCAATTGGTATTTCGACGTCATTCAACAATACCACATCTGTTCCAATATAATTATTTCCTTTTAAAACAACTCCTTTACATAGTTTTGCTCCATCACAAATGTAACAACCTTTATTTATAATTACTTCTTTACTACAATAAAAATTTAAACTATTAGCAGGAATTATTTTATTGTTTTTACTAGTTAATTGTTTATTTGTTGCTTTAAAGAGTACTTGCCCTTCAAACTCAAGAGTTTCACTAGGGTCAAGTAAGTAATCCCCTATATCTATTAGGCTCTGAGCTTTAGGGGTACTCTCAGAGCCTTTTAAAAATCCAAGTCTATTCCATCATCTGAATCACTAAATAATTCATTATCATCTTCTAAAAAATTATTAAAGTCTTCATCACTAAATGGATCTTCATCATCAGAATCATTTGGTAATTCTAATTCTTTATCATCAATTTCAATAGTTTCTGATTCTATAATTTCATCAACATTATTTTCTTCTTTTTTTATTTCTTCTTTAGGTTCATCAAACAAACTAGCTTGTTCTGGTTCTGGTATTTCTAAATCTTCTAAATCTAATTGTTCTATTTCATCTTCTTCTTTTTTGCTTTCAACTTCTTTAGATTCGTTTTTCTTTGATTTAGATTTTTTCTCAACTTGTTTTTCTTCTTTGGCATTTATAACATCACTAACATTATCATCAACTTTTCTTTCAGTTTCGCAATATCTAGAATTAATTGATAATTCTATTGATTTTACAAGTTCTAACATTTCGTCTAATTTCGTAATATCATATTTATCAATCATTTCTTTTATTTTTTCTTTATCGTTTTCATTAACTATGTTATGTAACAATCCTTTTAATTCTTCTCTAAACATTGGAGAGAAATTTTGAATTGCAACATTTTTAGTAGTTTCAAATCCTGTAATCATTCCTTCAATCATAGTTTTCATAAATCCTTCTGCTTGAGCTAAAGCTGATTTATTAGTATTGATTTGTAGATCTAAGAATTGAACTGCTTGATTATATTCTTTAACTGTTTTACTTGTTCCAAATAATTCTTTAGCTTGTTTAATAAAGTTAGCTAATCCTTCTTTTTCTATTTGTTCAGTTACCATTTCTATATTATGTTTTGCAAAAATTTCCTTTGCTCCTTTCATACTAAAAAGTTCAGTAAGCAAAGACATTAAGTTGTTATCTAATTTCATTTCATTGATTCTCATACTTATTCCTCCATATTTTTAAATTGTATCTGTTAACTTAAATTTATATGAACCACTCCTAATCCTTTGTAGTATAAT
>OGGP01000500.1_pt1 | contig 25013 bp, 10 predicted proteins | sample 1571261 | NCBI WGS metagenome assembly OGGP01 (sample SAMEA2581968, study PRJEB24529) | metagenome | biome: Human gut stool | place: China | collected 2011
AAAGTCTTTCTTGGTTGCTACCAAAATATTTGCTCCTGGATATAACTGCAGGAACTCCGCTCCCCACTGCTCTGTCAAATGGTTTGGCACAACAAAGAGATTCTTTTGTGATAATCCCAGACGTTTGCTCTCCATTGCCGCCGCTACCATTTCGTAAGTCTTCCCAGCTCCTACTACATGTGCCAGAAGCACATTATCACCGTATAACTGATGTGCGACTGCATTTTTCTGATGCGGTCGAAGTTCTATTTCCGGATTCATCCCTGGGAAAGTCAGATGACTTCCATCGTATTCACGGGGACGGATACTATTAAAACGTTCATTGTACACGCTTACCAGTCTTTCTCTCCTCTGCTGATCCTTAAAAATCCAATCTTGGAATGCAGCCTTTAAGGCATCCTGCTTTTGTGATGCCAACATAGTTTCTTTTTTATTCAAAACTCGCACTTCATCCCCATTGTCATTTACAACTTTATCATAGATTCTAACATCTTTTAGATTCAAGGTATCTTCCAGAATCCGGTAGGCATTTGCTCTCTCCGTTCCATACGTTGCATAGGCAAACGCATTTCTTGGACTGTCGGCGTTCTTTCCTGTAATCCTCCACTCACCATTTACCTCAGAGAATTTTACCTGTATTTCCTTCTGTGCAAGATACCTCGGTGTATGAAGCAGTTCCACCATAAAATCCTGATAATCCGAAGGTTCAATCCAGGTGGCTCCAATACGCACTTCAATCTCCGACGCTTCCAGATCTCTTGGCTGAACTGCCTCCAATGCACGCACATTCGGTGTGAATTCTGGATGATTCTCTGCAAAAGTTCTCGCTGTATTTAATTTGTCTCTGACGTTTCCAGACAGATATTCATCTCCGCTTTCCCACTGGTCTGTCAGTGGATTTTTGAAGATAACTCCAACCAGCTCTTCTGTGATTTTCTCTTCGGTCTTTCCGGTCAACTGTGCCATATATGGGAGATCTACTTGAGCCTTTTCATTTAGGGACAGAGCAAGTGCTTCTGTGGCTGTCTCCACACTTGTCACAGCGACCGCCTTTTTAATGGTTCGTTTGGTGAACATGTCCGCTTTCCGCTTCAATGTTCCATCTTCATTCAAGTCTTCCAGGGAACACAGCAGACAATAAGAAGAGTCATCAGAAAATGCACGTTTGTTAGCATTACTTCCAATAACTCCATACTTTGCTGTGTAGGTATCATACACCTGATTCAGTTTTTTCTGCTGTTTCTGGATTTCTTCGTCTGTGACAAATTCTTCCATCTGCATGGCGATCAGTTCACGAACGGTATCACGGATTGCAACCATGCCTTTTACACGTTCTGCAGTGGCTGCAGGCATTTTCACCTGATTCATCAAAGAATTGACACGGTAATATACCTGATCATCTACCACCGTATAGCTGTAATTTCGGACATTCGGATCTGCCGGAATACTCTCTGGCATCTCATCCAGTTCTGCCTCTATATCTACTGCCGCTACCATGCTTCCCTTGATGTGTTTTACAGCTTCTTGTAACTGTAATTCCAGAACAGCTCCTTCCATTGGAGCACAGGTTGTTTCCATACCATACGGACCGGACACTTCTTTCATCTCACCAAGAATCATTCCCGGATGCTGAACAAAATACTTGTTAATGGTAATCCCTTTTGCATCACTCTCCAAATTCACCCAGTCTGGCATCTCTTTTGTGAAACTCTCACGCTTCTGGAAAAACAAAATATCAGCACTGACTTCTGTTGCTGCATTTGCCTTAAAAGCTGTGTTCGGCAGTCGGATTGCCCCCAGCAAGTCTGCACGCTCTGCCAAATATTTCCGGACTTCCGGTGATGCCTTATCCATAGTTCCCTTTGTTGTGATCAACGCAGCTACACCACCTGGACGTAACTGATCTATAGTCTTGGCAAGAAAGTAATCATGAATCATAAAATTGTAGCGGTCATACTGACGGTCATTGACCTTATATGCACCGAATGGCACATTTCCGATTGCCACGTCAAAGAAATCATTGGGAAAATCCGTCTTCTCAAAGCCTTTGATCTGGATATTGGCATCTGGATAGAGAAGTTTAGCAATTCTGCCACTGATGCTGTCCAGTTCCACTCCATAGAGTTTGGACTGGTTTAGATTCTCCGGAAGCTTTCCAAAGAAGTTCCCGACTCCCATAGATGGCTCCAGGATATTTCCCTTTGTAAATCCCAGATTCTCCAACACCTGATACATACTTTCAATCACAATCGGCTGTGTATAATGAGCATTTAATGTGGAAGCTCTGGCTGCAGCATATTCTTCCGGTGTAAGGACGGTCTTTAATTCCAGATATTCTGTCTCCCATGCAGATTTTGTCTCATCAAATGCATCTGCAAGACCTCCCCAGCCGACGTACCTGGATAAGATTTCCTGTTCCTCTGGTGTCGCATTGCGGTTCTCATCCTCACATTTTTTTAACAGCTGAATAGCCATAATATTGGCTCGGAATTTCTCCTTCGGTGTTCCCTGTCCAAGTTCATCATCTGTGATATGGAAGTTCGTTGCTGGAATCAGTTCTGCTATTCCGTTAATCTCTTCCAATGATTCTTTTTCTTCCAATACCTCAACTTCTCCCGACAGTTCTTTTTCTTTTTTATCATAATCTGTCCACACACGTTTAGAAATAGCAGTAAAATAGGAAGACTCTTCCTCCATGATTTCTTCCTTGATTTCCCGTAATTTATCTAAGGTATCCGCATTTACTGTTTTGTTGTGATAATGATAATAAAGTACTTCTTGTCCAAGTTTTACATCCAGACGTTCCAATTCTTGTGTTGACATCCGCTCCCAAATATCATCTTTTTCCGTATGAATCGTGAAACCTTCTCCATCATCATGATATTCTAATGTGTATTGAAGTCGATTCTCTTCTCCCTTAACTTTGCAAGCAAAATCATAGATTTTTGTTCTGGTACCGGACATATATTCTGAATCAACTAGTCGCAGATCCGTTATATCTTCCGCTGTAAAAGTATCCTGTTCCAGCTGTTCTCCTAACATCTGCTGTGCTTCTTCCAGGTCTGCCAGTCTTTGTGCTTCCTGTCGTTCTTCGTACTTTTCCATTTCTTCCGGTGACAAATAATCATCTGTGCGGATTAACTGGCGAACACGTTCTGCAACCTTATTCCACTTTAATAAAACTTCTACCTCTGGATTGCCAATCTTCCCTTTTCCAAGCTTTAATCCTTTTGCATCGTGGGATGCGTCAGAAGCATCTGCTCCTGGTATTCCGGGTGAAGAACCACCTGTTCCATATTCATTTTTCAGGAACTCAGCTGCATCTTTCATATCATGGTGCTCCATGAAATACTCATAGATTCGGTTACGTCCTCCGGCAGTAATACCGCCTCTTCTTAACACTGCATCAATTTCATCCTGTGTGATAAAGGATAGTGCCGGACGTTCGACCGTAAATTTCTGGTCTACCCAGGAACGCTCCCTCTGAAGATCCTGAAAGCGTTGGAAATATTCCGGATTATGCTGAATCTCCCAGCGGTAATAATCTCCCGGATTCTCATCCATATATTTCTGCAGCCATTCAAAACGATAGACAATCGCATCTGCTTCCTCTTGATCTGTCCATGCTCCACTCACTACATCCTGCCAGTCTGAATATGATTGTTTCTTTTCCCAGTTTCTGCAAGTATCCCGAAAATGAAGTGCAAGAAGATTGGTCATTTCTTCCTGCTCCTGTTCAATGGCATTATTGGAAATCAAATTATCCACGTAATTTCCATCCTCATACATATCCCGAATTCTGTTCGCTGCTTCTTCCCACGTAACCATGCGGTCAAAGTTTCTTCTGGCAGAGTCCCCTCGCCGGATACGGATACCATCATTGTCATACCAGATACTGATTTTCTGACCATCTATGGTAAATCCTTTGCCACCAGTTCCATATTCATCTTTCAGAAAACTCCGCATTTCTTCATTATCCAGACCTTCAATCAGTCTTGCTGTAATATGAAACAGTGTATTTTTCTGTCCGCTTCCCGTGCGGAGAATATCATTTACCACTTCATCGGAAATAAGAAAAGCGGCTGGCTGTTCCAATGCAGCTGCCGCTTTCCTTATTTCTCCTAACTGTTCCTCTTCTGTTGGGAACAGACTTAACTGTAAATAATCTCCTGAATCACCAGCTCCTCTGCCTGTGCCTTGATCTGGTTCATGTGTCTGGTCCATGCCATCCCGTCTGCCATTTTGTCCGGTGCCGGATCTTTCTCCAGAAGTTCGTTCATCAGGTCGTCTACTCTCTGTCTTGCCTGGCTGTCGATCTCCATCAGATGACTGTCCAGACGGTTCTGCAGTGTCAGAATGTTGAACCTGGCTACCTTGTGATTTCTCAGATACTCTTTCCGCATCATTCCGTACTTGCCGATGGTTCCTCTCGTCTCTTCCAGGCTGATATCTGGAATCTGATACTCTCCGTTCTGGCTGTAACTGATCTCTCTCATAGTCTGTTTCCTCCTTTTTTTCTTTTCTATCTTCTGTGTTATCTGTATTACTTTCACGCATTAACGTGTTAAATTCATTATAGACTACTTCTTTTTCTTTTGCAACCGTTTTCAGGTCATTTTCCAGATTATTCAGCACATATCGTCCAATCTGCATCAGGACTGGTCTGCTGATCTCATTGACTGCACTTCCCAGATGTCCTAATACTATCAGCTGATTAAAGTCCGTAATATGCCGAAAATCCTCTGCATCCAGATATTCCTGTGCATCCAGTCCACACCGGTTTAGTAATACATACCAGACACTATTGGTCATCAGTTCCCGAAATTCGACTTCCTGATTCTGTTCGTCCAGTTCTTCCAGAAATGTCCCTGTTACGTCCAGTCTCAGTTCTTCCAATGCATCTGGAAGCCATTCTTGCATACTCTCCTTCGCTGCCTGATACAGACTTTCAGCAAGTCCTCCTTCTGTATCTTCCAGTGATAACTGCTCCTGCAGATAATCTGCCACCAGCTGTTCTCCTTCCACCGGAAGATTCCATAACTGAGGATCCTTTCCAAGATTCCGCACTTTATAAGTGTCCTGCACATCAAATACATACCGAAGTTTCGTTTTCGGTCCGGAAGTATTGTCAATCAAGGCAATCCCTTTGGATCCCTTTTTGATCCAGCGGTACATCTTCTGATTCCAGATTTCCATGGATGCTACGGCAGTTGCTTCCGGTCGCTGTGCATAAATTAAAAGCTGTTCTGGAAAAGTGTATTTGTACAGTCTGGATGCAGTGTTTAGGAACCGCATCCATTCCTGCGGACTGGCAGCTACATCTTTTGCCACCTCTTCCGTCAGCTGTTCCATTGCATATAATTTATTTGCCATGCGCTACTCCTTTTCATAAAATCAGGGACTGCTTAGCACAGTCCCCTTAAAATCATCGTTGTTACTCTTTATAATGCTGTGGCAAGCTCTTTTGACTTATTCTTTGGCACTTTGTCTCCCTCTTTTGCCTTGATTTCTGCCTTAGCTTTCTCCAGTCTTCCATGGATTCCACCTTTTACTTCCGCTTTTTCGGCTGCTTTTTCTTTCTCCAAACGAGCTTCCCTACGCTCAGCATTTTCCATAACTGCCGTTTTCCCATCACAAAACTGAACTTTATCGGAAAGCTGCTCCTGTCTCTCCACCTTTGTCTCATTGACTTCCTGTACCATCGCATTTAATTCCGGAACCTGAAAAATGCCGTTATCAGGAAGAATCAGCACTTCATGAATGGAAGATGGGATGACAAAGTAATCACTTCCCAGGCATTCCCCAATCTGTTTACGAATATCTTCCTGCAGTAACAGGGAAGCTCCATTCATCTTAGCTTTGTTTGTCAGACAGAACATTGGGTTTTCCATGGCTTCCATATCCATTTTTTCATTCAGCAGGTTTTCTGGTTCTTCACCAAAAATCATAGATTTGATAATCTCATTCATATCCATAAGTGTGACACCACGTTTTCGGTCTGCCACCATCGCATCCGCTTGAATCTGTTCGGCAGATACTCCCCACTCGTTCATCAGAGAAACAGTTACCGGAATACTGCTGATCCCTTCTCCATTTTCCTCCAGATTTACTGCATAATAAGCTGCAAAATCTCCGTGTTCTGTGACTACTTTATCTGCAAGAAGATCGGTATTCCATTCCTTATCACAAATTCTCATCTGTAATTTGTCCTTCATCTTTTCATAATCCAGAATATCCGTAACTCCCATATCAAAAAATTCTGCTTTTCCCTGTGCCTCAATACGCATATCAGCCACATCGCCAACACAAGAGTCTACATCTTTTCCATGGATATATTCCTGGTAGAGGGAATCCAGATAGACTGTCGGTACGATTCTCTGATCTCCGTTTGGAATCGTAATACCTGTCAGCTTCAAACCGTTGTTTTTTTCTACTTCCTGCAGTTTAATTTCTGCGTCCTTGTAAGACTCTGGCAGATACTCCTTTACATTGTCTTTGACATATTCATAAAATTCTTTTCTGTTCATCATACGCTTTTACCCCTTTCTGATCATGTGATGGTTCATTCTTTTTCTGCTGATCATCTGCTCGGCTTTCTTCTGATAAGCCATCATTCTCTTTAAAGTTTTCTCCTGGTTTTTTCGTGCTTCCTGTCTTTTTTCCATTGCTTTCATCATAGTTTTCTATTCCTTTCTGTGATTTTTTTGTATGAAAAAGGGAGCCTCACATAGAAGCTCCCAATCATAACCATTGATTTTGGTTTCCTTATTTGCTTTTCCTTTTTCTGCTGATATAAAGTCCTGCCATACCTCCTGTGGAAGTTACAAGAAGTAGGATCGGCAGCCAGATATTCGTGCTGTCACCTGTTTTCGGTGCATTTGATATCTTTGTCTCTTCATGGGACTGTGGTGTATCCGGTGTGTTCGGTGTTTCTGGAACTTCCGGTTTCTCATTTATCAGATTAAAGGTAACTTCTACAACCGGCGTACTGTCATCTGCATAAGCAAATGTCACTTCATGCTTGGTCTGATCCAGTGTGTATCCGTCCAGTGTCTTTGTTTCCACCAGATAATACTTGATAGCGGTATCATATTTGCCGTTCTTAAATGTGGCAATCTCATACAGCTTACTTTCTGCATGACCGGCAGCATCTGTCTTTAAGGTTTCCAGAACTTTTCCTTTGCTGTCACGAAGTTCAAATTCTACCCCTTTCAGCGGTTCTCCTGATGATTTATCTGTCTTATTGAGAATCACTTTTCCCTTGGCAGTATCATCTTTCATAGCCACTTTCTGGATTTCTCCGGTGTCTTTCACCTCAAACGTCACATCGGCTGTCAGAAGATATCCTTTCGGTGCCTGCTCTTCACGTAAGGTATATTTACCGATTGGAAGTTTTTCGATATAGTGTGCTTCCTCTGTGGAAGTCCAGCTCTCTACTACCTGATCATCCTTATCGAGAATCGTCAGTTTCGCACCCGGAATCTCAGTTTCTCCTGTGATATCCGTCTTACTGATCTCTACTTTTGTCACATCATCTTTCATATCATGCTTCTGAACCTCTGCTGTATTCTCTACTGTAAAGGTAATACTTTCTGCAGTAACATATCCATCTGCCGGTTTTGTCTCTGTCATGGTGTATTTCTTACCAACAACCAGTTCTTTGATCACATGGGATTCTTCCGTAGAAGTCCATTCATCTACTGTATTGCCATCTGAATCCGTTACTTTCAGGTGTGCACCTGGAAGTTCTTTACCTGTTGTTAGGTCTGTTTTGGACAGCTCCACTGTGGTTGGCTGATTTTCAAAAGTAAAGTCGTAGCTTACTTCTGCCTGGTCTTCTCCGGCATATTCAAAGGTAAATTCCTGTACTTCTTCTGTTGTAACAAATCCGTCCGGCGCAAAGATTTCTTTCACATAGTATTTTCCGTCTACCGGAAGATCTGCCGTAAAAATAATCTGTCCTTTTTCATCCGTTACCCGCTGCTCGATCAGACTGTCTTTCTCAAGGAGTACCTCGCCCTTTGCATTTTTGATATCTTCACTGGTATAAAGACCGAAGACACCACCTGCAAGAACACGGTCTGTATCTTTTTCTTTCTTCAGAACCGTAACCTTTACTTTCTGACGGGCATTCTGCCATTTCTCATCATAAGTGATGACTGGTGTGTCCTGATCACGGTAGGAAAGGTCAACATATCTCGGCTCTTTGTCCAGCACATAACCATGGGCTGTTTTTACTTCCTTCACATAGTATTTTCCAGCCGGTAGATCTCCCATCTGTGCAATACCATTGGAATCTGTGGTAATGGTTCCCACTTTTTCATCTGCTTTGAAATAATCTTCACTGACACCATCTGCCGCTTTGATATCTTCCGCAGCAAATACATCGAAAGCCACATCTGAAAGGCTTCCGGTTACATACTCAAAAAGATGCTCCACGGTACCTTTTACATGATCCAAAAGTGTCACCTTATCCAGAAACTCTCCATTTTTGTTGATGATCAGAAGTCCTGTTGGAACTTCATCTTTCATCTCTACTTTCTGAATCTCGGCAGTATCTTCCAGTGTGAACTTCACATCCGTCGCTTTCAGATATCCATACGGTGCCATTTCCTCTCGAAGGGTGTATTCTTTACCCACAGTCAGTCGTTTGATCACATGTGGCTGATCTTTTACAGAAGTCCACTGATCCACAACATTTCCTTCTTTATCAAGAACGGTGAGTTTTGCCCCATCCAGTTCCACACCTGTTGTTACATCAGATTTTGTGATTTCAACTGTTGTCGGCTGGTTCTTTTTCACTGTTTTCAGTTTTACTGTCTTCACATCCTGCCCCTGGTAAGAAGCATCCAGATTCAGAACTTCATCAGAGGATACAAATCCCGCCGGTGCTTTTAACTCTTTCATATAATACTGTCCAAGCGGCAGATCCAGCGTACATGCTGCAAGACCATCGTTATCAGAAGTCATTTCCTGCAGAAGTGTATCTGCCTTTACAATGATCTCACCTTTCTCATTCTTCAGATCTTCTGTGTTATAGATGCCAAAGACAGCTCCTGCTACGGTTGCACCATTTTCTGCATCCTGTTTTTCTACCTGGATTACAACTTTCTGGCGGTCATCGCCAACAGTCACTTCCTGTTCGATTACAGGTGTATCCTGATCTGCATAGACAAATGCGACATCCGATCTGTCATGGTTCAGGACAAATCCTTCCGGTGCAGTCTTTTCTACTACATAGTAAGAACCAAGCGGCAGATTATCAGCCACTGCTTTTCCGTCTTCCCCGGTCGTTACCGTTGTTACCAGTGCATCTTTTGCATAGATCAGCTGTCTGTTTCCGTTTTCATCTTTCTGATAATCCGGTGTATAGATATTTTCAGCTGCATAGACATGAAATGATGCACCCTTCAGGTATCTTTCTTCATAAACAAAATCCTTTTTAAATCCGGTCAGCATCTCACCTTTTTTATAGATCGTCAGCTTTCCTTTTACCGGATGGTTCTCGTAGTCTACCGCAATAATGGCATCTCCGCTCTCAGAATCCATCTGGTATGCTGTATTTGCATCCACCGCAATCTCTACATAGTTCTTATTGATTGTGTACCCTTCCGGTGCGTTGACTTCCTCAATTCGGTAATGTCCGATCTTCAGATTCTTCGGCATGATCAGATATCCCTGGCTGTCCGTAAAATAGGACTTGTGAGTAGTTGTCACTGGGTAAGTTGTTACCTGCTCCACATACTTCTTGTTGTCCAGGTCATATACCTTAAATTCTGTTCCTGCAATCAATACCGATTTCTTTGTTTCATCGTCTTTTTTCACGATTTTCAGTTTTGCCTTAAACTCTTCATCCAGAAGCACTCGCCAGATCTGTGGCTCGTTTGGATGATGTTCTGTGATATTCACTTCAAAATCATCGACTGGCTTGTAATTGTGCGGTGTTGTAGTTTCACGCACTATATAGCTTCCAAATGGTAATGGAATACTGCAGGCATACCCTTTTTCATCTGTGAAAATCTCAGTTGCTCCATTTTCTCCACTCACTACTGGTTTGACAGAATCAAAATCATAGCTTCCATCTGCTTTCTTTGTAAGGGAAGATTTCAGATAAACTGTAAATCCGGCTCCGGATAACAGATCTGCATCGGTCTTTCCATTGTTGGCTGCTTTGATGATCTGAAATGGCTGTTTGATGACCTGCTCACTGGAAGTGCACTCTCTTTTCACTTCTGCTGTCATATCTCCTTCATAACTGCACGTAAGATCATGCTCTTCTGTATCTGCCAGGTATCCGGTCGGCGGTGTGATCTCTTTGATATAATATTTGCCAAGATATAAGCCATTTACAGAAGCCTGTCCTTTGTCATCGGTTGTAAGAGAAGCTACCTGTTCTCCTGCTTTATAAATAGTTCCAGTTGCTCCGTCCGGATGCACGATATCTTCACGGGCATACAGACCATAAACTGCACCTTTCAGTGTGGCATCTCCCTGTGGTACTGCTTTTCCTGTTTCTTTATCAACTTTGAATAAATTGATTTTTGCTGTCACACGGTCATTGCTGAAGGTATGGGCAAATGATACGGTTGCTTCTTTATCATTGGTATAAGAAAACTTGAACGTATACACATCTTCTGTATTTCTTACATAGCCTTCCGGCGCTTGATCTTCTTTTACGGAATAGGAATATCCAATCGGAAGATCTGCTGTGAATTTTGCAGTTCCATCTGCTCCAGTAGTTGCTTTCTCAATCAATGTTCCTTTTTTCACAACAACGGTTCCGTCTGCATTTCTAATATCATCGGATGCATACAGTGCAAAAATACCGCCATTCAGTGGTTTCTTTGTATCTTTATCCTGTTTTATTACGGAAACGTCTGCTTTCTGTCTTTCGTTGTTAAAAGTCACATCTGCAAATACAACTTCTTTATTCTGTCCGGCATAAGTCAGAGTCACTGACTTTTCTTCGCTGCCGTTATAGAAATTGTCCGGTGCTTTTGCTTCTTTCACCACATAGCTTCCAAGATGCAGGTTCTTCAGTGTAACAGAACCATTCTCACCTGTTGTCAGATTTTCTTTTACCAGGTCTCCTTTGCTGTACACTTTTGTGCCATAAGCAGTTACGATATCTGCCCCGGCATACACGTTATACACTGCATTTTTCTGTCTGCGGTTTTCATACTGAAATACCGTTCCATTTTCACTGACATCTGCTCCAGAAAGCACCTGTCCTTCTTTGTAAATGGTAAGCTCTGCAAGCTGTTCTTTATTTTCTACAGTCACAGAGGAAGTCTTACTTGCTACCAGTTTTACATTTGTTGCCGTTGCATTTACTACATATCCCTGTGGTGCTGTGATCTCTTTCAGATAAACGGTATCCTGTGTCTTGATGATCGTAACAGAAGATTTTCCATTCTTATCTGTTGCCGGCATCTGAGTGATCAGCTTTGTACAAGCCTCATCGCTGTATACACCGAATACTGCACCTGCAAGATTGACATCCGCTGTATCGTCTTTCTTTACGATTTCGATCGTAGCCTGTTCAATCCAGGACACCTTTAAGCTTACATATTTTTCATCAGCGACACCTTCTCCAAACACAAATGCCAGGTCCTGAACACTTGCATTCGTAGTCAGTTTATATGCTGAATAATCTTTTGTAATACTTCCCTTCATCTTTGCAGAAAAAGTAGCACTTACATCTTTTGTCTGTGTCAGAGGAGCCGAGAGATAAAACGTGGTTCCTCCTCCAATTGTTACGCTTGCACCTGCCGCACTTACATTTCCAGTAGATACATTATGGAGCTTTACTCCCTTTGGTAAGTCCATTGTAATTTTCTGCTGGGAAGATGCGTTGAACTGAATGTTCTCCGTTCTCTGAACATTTCCATCTACATAAGCTTTTACATTCGGTTTGGAAAATGACATCGCTACATCTGGTATTTCCGGCTTATTCACACAATAATTATAGAGTTCTTTTGCCAAAGCCTCGCCTGTAGCATTTGTTCCATAGAATGCATCACTGCTTCCATTGGCATAAGATGCAGCCATGTGAATAATGATGAATCTTTTTCCTTCTGAAAAATCTGTGTGTTTATTCGCGAAAAAACTTTCGCTTCCTGCGGCATCTGTACCGTAATAACACACTTTTGCTAACGCCTGATTGTCCCCGATCTTTGTGATTGTATAATTTCCAGATCCTGGTCCTGGTTTTGCTGGCTGTACACAATACGCAGTTGCTCTGACGCTTCCGTAGCTGATATAGTACGGCTCTGTCAGATAGGTTCCAAGATTATAATCTGCATATCTATACAGAGGTCCTTTTTCAATCGTTACCTGCTGTGTAGTTCTTGCTGAATAAGCCGAAACTGCTTCAAATGTTGCAATCTCTCCCTCTTCCATAGAATCAAGATCCACACCTTTGTCTCCTGCCTGTTCCAAAACATCGTGAAGCTCTAACCCTGATTCTTCATCATAGGTATCCTGATTCTGTGCCTGCTCTACTAAATCATCAAATTCATCAGCATCAATATCGGTAATTTCCGAGTCTGATTCTGACTCCTCCGCTTCCTCTGTCTGCTGTTCACTGCCAGCTGTTTCGGATTCGGTTACTGCTTCACTCCCTGCAGTTTCTGTCTGCGTTTCTGTTTCTTTCTCACGCACAATCAGCTTTCGGCTGATCTGATACTTCGGATGCTCCTGATTTACCGGTTCCACATAATAGACCGCTTTGTAAGTGTCCGCATGATCTGTCGTAAAATCCTCATCCTTGTCGTTCTTTGCTTCCTCAAATGTGACTTTAACCTTGTCATCATCCTTGATTTCCAGTCCTGTGTAGTCTGATTTCACATCAAATACACTGCCTGTTTCAATTTCATAATCTTTGGCAGTCACCACTTCATCTTCATCCAGAAAATCTTTCACATCCTCATAAAGTGGAGGTTTTTTCTCTGGCTGAATCTCCGCTGCATATGCAGTCATCGGAGATAACACTGTACTAAGCATTGTCATGCCTGCCAGCAATCCAGATACTACTTTCCTAAAATTACCTTTTTTCTTCATGCTAAGGTCCTCTCTTTCATAATATTTGTATGAAAACAGACAGTCCTTAGACTGCCTGCAATACACTACTTATCGTTGTGGGAAAATCAGATTGAACTGCACATTCCCCTCGCCGGGATCAACCATTTCCACAGTTGCTTCATACTGTCGCCCTGTTTTTTTGGATACCAGATCCTTATAATGGATTTTTCCTTTAGACAGGAACTTCTTCGCTGCCGCCTTATCCATCTTTTTCCCCTGGCTTGCAAGGAATTTATCATTCTTCCACAAGGTAAAAGCACAGTTCCGGTCAGAACAGTAAAAGTTTACTTTTCCTTCCCTGACATCAGCTCCACAGCGGGGACATTTGCCAATGACTTCTCCTTTTGCTTTTCCCTGAAACTGCCCTTTCTTTTCTTCTGAAATACCCTGATATCTGGCAACCAGTTCCTGCATCAGCTCTGTAATCCCATTTAGGAATTCATCTGCTGTCTCTGTATTCTGGGCAATGTGATTCAATGCCATTTCCCACTCTGCTGTCATCTTCGGGGATTTAATCTCATCCGGCAGAACCGTAATCAGTACATTGCCATCATCTGTCGGCACCAGATTTTTCTTTTCCCTTTTCACAAAACCAGACTGAATCAGTTTTTCAATGATGGCTGCCCTTGTTGCCGGAGTACCAAGTCCTTTCTTTTCCGTATCTTCGGTCAGTTCTTCATTCCCTGCACGTTCCATTGCAGAAAGCAGGGTATCTTCTGTATACTGTTTCGGTGGCTGTGTAAAATGCTCCGATACAAAAGAATCACAAGGGCCGTAATGCTTGCCTGCCCAGATATCCAGCTCTGGCTCTTCTTTCTCAATCTTTACGCCAAAGAACTGTTTCCATTTATTTTCGATTGCCTTGAATCCTTCCTGCTTTGTTTTCTTTGCCGTGAGATAAAACGTATGATAATTACAGGTAATCTGGCATTTATGACTCTCATAAATATAAGGATCTGCAGTTGCTGTCAGCACCCTGGCACTGATCAGATACAAAATCTTGCGGTTTCGCTCTTTCAGTTCACCAATATCTGCTTTGGCTACTTCCATAGTCGGGATAATCGCATGGTGATCAGATACTTTCTTTGAATTTAATACCTTACTCACGTCTGGCTGATATTCCAGACCTTCAACATAAGGCATTTTCCCAAGTAACATCTGAATCAGAGTTTCTGTGCTTTCTTCCATCTCATCTGTCAGATACTGGCTGTCTGTTCTCGGATAAGTGACAAGCTTCTGCTCATACATCTCCTGCACGGCATCCAATGTCTGCTGTGCGGTATAGCCAAACATTCTGTTTGCTTCCCTCTGAAGAGTGGTCAGATCATAGAGTTTTGGAGGGCGTACCGTCTTCTCTTTCACATCATCCTTTTCCACTTCGCACATCCGCTCCAGGCAGTCCGCAGCCACTTTATCTGCATCCTCTTTTTTCTGAAAATGCTCAGTAACCGCATCCATATCATCAAACTTGATATGAGCCATATAATATTTTTCTTTGGTAAATTCCTTGATCTTCTGATTTCGATCCACGATCATGGCAAGTGTTGGTGTCTGCACTCTTCCGACTTTCAGATTCTGGTTATACAGAACGGAAAAAAGACGGCTCGCATTGATTCCCACCAGCCAGTCTGCCTTTGCCCTGCAAAGTGCTGACTGATAGAGACTGTCATAACACGAACCGTCTTTTAATGACGCAAATCCATCTTTAATTGCCTGTTCCTCCATGGAAGAGATCCAGAGCCGCTTCATCGGCTTTTTGCATCCTGCCTGCTCATACACCAGGCGAAAGATTAACTCTCCTTCACGTCCTGCATCAGTAGCACAGATCACTTCATCTACATTGGAATCTCTCATCAGTTTTTTCAAGATTCCGTACTGCTTCTTTGTTCCATCCAAAACCTTGTGTCTCCAGCATTCCGGCACAATCGGCAGATCTTCATATCTCCATTTTTTATATTTTTCATCGTATTCCGATGCATCGCATAATCCAACCAGATGTCCTACGCACCAGGAAACGATATAACCGTTTCCCTCCACGTAGCCATCTTTTCTTGTTCTGGCTCCAAGCACGGAAGCCAGTGCCATCGCAACCGATGGCTTTTCTGCAATCACTAATTTCATTTACTCCTACTCCTCTTCTTCATCTTCCAGCACATTATCGTCAAAATCTTCATCTCTCAGGATTTCCGGTTCTGTACTTTCTTCCTGCTCATCTGCATCGTCTACTTCCCGTTTTTCTGACTCTGAATCTTCGGATTCATCTTCATCCTCTTCCATCTCATCCTCGTCATCATATTCATGCTTTGGTTTATAGACTTTGAAGTAATATCCTCCTGCCGCAGCTCCGACTGCAACCAGTACGATCAAAAGATACGTTCCAAATGAACTTTTATCTTCCGGCATCTGGATGTCATCCTCTACCTTATCTTTCTCGGATGACTCTGTCGTTTCCGGCTTTTCTTCCTCTGCTTTTTTCTCTGGTTCTGCATAAACCGTATCCACTTCCGGAAGTGTCACTGAATTAGAAAGTGTGAAGTTCATCAGATCTTTCTCACTGACTTCGGTAAGGAAATACACATTATCCTGAGATTTTGAATTATCAATAATCAGATAGAAAATCTTACCACTCTTCGTTGAAATGGTATAAAACTCTTTTGTGCCTTCCGTAGCTGTTTTTGTAACGGATTCTGCCGTCTCGCCTTCTTTATTAAGCTGTTCCTCAATACCTGTCACTGTCCGATCATCCACGGTTCCTTTTGCATCTGTCGGCTCAGAAGCCTGTGCATCCTGTGGAAGCGGAGAAGTCGTTGTTTTCTCAGTTCCCGTTGCATCTGCACTGGTCGTAGTTGCCATTGCACCATTGCTGTCACTGGAAGATTTCTGTTTTTCTGCCTGCTTCTTTGCCCATTCATAATAAGGATTCTGCAACACATACTTTTCAGAAGTATTTCCAGCTCCGTCTGTTACCGTAATCTCAATCTGTTTTGTAGTAAAATCTTTCTGTGTCAGTTGCACTCTCAGCATTCCATCCTTCAAGTCTGTATAAGTGGTGCCATTGACAGTTACCGCAGTAATCCCGGATACTGTATCATTCCCCTGAATCGTCAGCACACCATCTGTCAGAGAAGCAGAAAGTGTCGGCTTTTCCGTGTCATAACACTTAATAGAGCGATTCTGCTCATAGACCTTTCCCTCACCATCTGTCACACGCACATACACTGTCTGATTTCCAGTGATCGTGATACTTCCGCTTCCGGTTACATCCTGCCAGCTTCCATCTTTTCCTGCTTTTGCTTCAATCTTTGCTATTGAGAAACCTTCCGGCATATGGCTGGCATCTACCGTAACAGCAATGGTTGTTTCTCCCTGCTTCCAACCATCCGGTTTCTCAATCGTGATTGCAGGTGTGGTATTCTCAGCTGCATAAGCAGTCTGTGTCTGAAGCAAAGGTGTTGTCAGCCAAAGAAATGTCGTTGCTGCAAGCAAGCCCTTTTTTACCCTGCTTTTAGTAATTGTTCTCTTCTTCTGTTTCATTTTTTCCAGATTCATCATCGGCTTTTGTTTCCTCCTTCTGTATTTCCACCCTGCCGGGCAGTTCATTTTTCATTCTCTTTTTGAAAGCTTCCAATTCAGGAATACTCATATCCATTGCACGGATAATTCTTACAATTTCCAGATTTTCCGCTTCTGTTTTTGCAATCTCCGCAGCCTTGAACCGCTTTAAGTCTGCTTCATATCTGGCTTTGGATGCTTCCATTTTTTCCTTGGCTTTCTCATAATCCGCCGTTGCTTTTTCAAGACTTTTCATCGCTTCTCCTTTCCGGGCGGCTGTTACACCGCCCTGTTTCTTTACCAACGTCCAAATCCATAAAAATGGCTCTGCCAATATGGTGAATTGATGGACGTGTACTGCACCGGATGACCGCAATGGATCATCTGACCATTGCCTACATAGATTCCAATATGCGTTACCGGAACTCCTGCATCATAAGTGCCTGTAAAAAAGATCAGATCTCCCGGCTGTGCTTCTGACTGAGATACCGGCGTGCAGATGTCATACAGTCCCTGTGCAGTCAATCTTCCTGTATTCCTTACACCAGAGTTTGTCAGGCAGTAACTTACAAATCCAGAACAGTCAAATCCACTTGGAGAATATCCACCCCACACATACGGTGTTCCTAGATATCTCGCTGCTTCGTTCAACAAACGCTGTGCCGCTTCACTGGTGTATTCATTGCCGCCAAAGCCTGCCCCTTCTCCAGTTTCCAGATAAAAGATCGGGTTTAAGCGCTCTCCATTTTTCAGAAGTTCAATATGAAGATGGCTTCCTGTAGAATTTCCAGTATTTCCTACAAGACCAATCTCATCACCTTTCGTGACGGATACACCTGCAGATACACTCCGGCTGCTTAAATGTGCATACCGCAGTTCATAGCCTTTACTGTCCTTGATCACAACATAATTGCCATAGCTGTCGTTATAAGCAGAAGTTGTAACCGTTCCGGTCAGCCCTGCCATTACTTTTGTTCCCTCCGGCGCTCCGATATCCATACCATTATGAAGCTGATTTGCTCCTGAAATTGGATGAATCCGATATCCATAATAACTTGTCACACTGGAATACCAGTTAAAATCAACCGGTGTCGCAAACATCTGTAAATTACCTTTCGTATCGTTATAGGCACTGAACAGTTCTTTCTGGAAAAATCCCAGCCTGTCCTGACAGATCGACATCAGATTTCCGCTGTTTAAGGTGACATTCAGCACATCTACATCTCTTGTCCTGGTCACTTCCACTTCCTGGCTTCCATTATCATCTGCCAGATAGCATTCCCAGGTCTTATGACCATGTGCGGATGCTGCCGCATGACTGTCATAATAGACATCAAACTGTACACCGTATCTTGCGAAAGCTCCGGTATCTTCTACCGTATATTCGACACCATTCATGACCACCTTTGTTCCCATTGGAACAAACGGATTGGAAGCATCTACTGCTAAGGTATGATTGGCAGTTGGATATGCTCCACTGGCAGTCGGTCCGCCGCTCCAGATGCCACAACAGATTGGACAGTTACAATACCCACTGGTAACAACTTGTCCCAAAGATTCTCCCACCCTCACCGTTGCTGTCTCCGTCACGGTTTCATTCACTGCTTCCGTAGTCAGATGGTATTGCTCTGCAAACAATGCATCCAGTTCCGGCTTGACCTGTTCAAAAGTAAACTCCTCATACTTTGCTGACAGATAACTGATCAGGATAAACGGATCATGCTCAATAGGTCCGATGTTATATCGGTATTCCTCATGTCCCGGTTCTTCAGATTCCATGTTGTTAATCCGCTCCTGCAGATTAGCTTCCAGCTGTGTATAATACAGTTCCGCTTCCCGGATTGCTTGATCCGATGACAGATAACTGGTTCCCGTGTAAGTGATCACATTTTGTAAAAACACTGCAGAGCATGACGTGACATTCGTTATAATCAGAAACATCAATCCGATCAGAACTGCCACACTGATATACACCTTCCGGTTTTCTTTAAAGAAATTGGTGACTTTGCCGCCAATCTTCTTGATATAATCAATCGTACCTTTTGTAGCTGTACCTACGGTCTGTTCACTTCGCTTTGCTTTGGCATAATCCCGTTTGATCTGTTGCTTCTGAATCTGTTTTTTCAGTTTCTTCTGCTCCTGACGGGTTGCCGCCTGTGTCTGTTTCTCTTCCTGTCTTTCAAGTCTGCTTCTTTTTCTGGATGCCCTCTGTTTCCTGCGTCTGGCACTTCTCTGTTCCAGCCGGTAAACACCTTCGCCGCTTTCTTCTAACTTATGGGCACCTTCTACCGCCGCATTATCGTCTTCTTTTTTGCTGATCTCACGGTGCAATGCTGCGGAAGTTGCACTTCCTGCTTTCTTGACAACAGAAGCTTTTTCTGTTGTCACAGATTCCCCTTCACCAAACTTCAAACGGGATTTTTTCTTTCCAGGAGATTCTCCTTCATTTGCCTGATAGACCTGTGCTTTCTTGGAATGCTGCTTAGCTTCCTTTTTCTTTCTTGCTTCTTCATAAGAAAACTTTTTGGCTTTTTCTTTCTGTTTCTGATGGCGGAAATTGACTCCATCCGTATCCATCTGGTTCAATTTCTCCATATCTTTGTCATTTTTCACAGAAGCACCAGTCTCTTCATAAGCAAATTTCAGACGCTGTTTCTGCTTTGGTTTCTTACTTCCACCATTCTTCTTACTCCGGCTGTCTCCTCTGTTTTCTGAAAGATCCGCACGTTTTTCTTTCAGTCTCCCTGACTGGCTGGCTTCAGATTTTTCCGCAAATCTTGATTCTTTTCTGTTCTCAGCACGGATTCTTTTCCGGTTTTGTTGCTTTCTATTTTGTCCAAAATCCTCACTTTGGTTCTCCGTTCGCATCAGTTCCGGTGCATCCCTGGATTTTTGCACAGAGGGACGAATATTTTTCCCACTCCGCTTAGACTGGCGGGGAGACTTATCCACAAGGTTTTCTTCTTTTTCCCCCTGTTTTCTTCCCATCTGCACATCACTGGCACGGTTACTGACACGAACAGAAGATTTATCTGTCAGGTTTTCTTCCACCAGACCATCCTTGGTCATCTTTTGGACTTTCTTGTCCCTGACTTTCATTCTCTGTTCTGCCACTGATTACTCCTCCTTCTTCGGATACCCTTTCCCTGCCTGTAATAAACAGAGAAAAGCGATGCCAAATACAGCACCGCCACTAAAAGTTAATACATATGAAATTGCTCGTAACATTGTCTTCTCCTTTGATTTAACCTGCTTCGGAAGTTTCCTCTAAGCGGGTTGTCATGATTTTATAGAGGGAATTTTTCGGGAATCTGTCTACGAACGGGATAATGACATTTCCATAGAACAGAAGTCCTTCCCCCTCATTACTGTTGGTTACATAGGACAGCTGGGTTGGTGAGATATTCAGCTGTTTTGCAAGAATCTGCCGGTCACCGGAAGCCTGGTTGAGCATATAAATAAAATCTGAATTTTCAAATATATTCTCTATCTCCCTGGAAGACAATAAATCCTTAATATTCTGGGTGATACCAGTTGGAATACCACCCCATTTACGAAATCTCTTCCAGATTTCCACACTATAAGCTGCAGTCTGCTCTTCCTTCAAAAGAAGATGGAACTCATCCACATAGTATCTGGTGGACTTATGGGCAGAACGGTTCATCGTTACCCTGTTCCAGACCTGATCCTGGATTACGAGCATCCCAATCTTTTTCAGCTGTTTTCCCAATTCTTTGATGTCAAAGCAGACAATGCGGTTATTGATATCCACGTTTGTCTGATGGTTAAATACATTCAAAGAGCCTGTAACATAGATCTCTAATGAAGTAGCCAGCCGCTGTGCTTCCGGCTCTTCCTGTTTTCTCAGAAGGTTGTATAAGTCCTCCAGGATTGGCATCTTCTCCGGTATTGGATCGGCAAGGTATTCCTGATATACTAACCGCACACAACGGTCAATAATCGTTTTTTCTACCGGTTCCAGTCCGTTCTTTCCACCAACGATCAGTTCACACAAAGACAGAATAAAATCTGCTTTTAATGACAGCGGATTGTCTTCCTCGGAATAATTCAAGTTCAGATCCATTGGATTGATATACTGGTCAGATACCGGAGAAACCCGTACCACCTGCCCATGCAGTGCCTGCACCAGTGCCGAATATTCGGCTTCTGGATCACAGACAATGATATCGTCCTCCGTAATCAAAAAGCAGTTTGTAATCTCTCTCTTTGCTGAGAAGGACTTACCGGAACCTGGTGTACCAAGAATCAGTCCATTCGGGTTCTTCAGACGTTTCCGATCAACCATGATCATGTTGTTGGATAATGCATTCAATCCATAATAAAGAGCTTCCCCTTCCTGAAACAACTCCTGTGTCGTAAATGGCACGAAGATCGCTGTTGAAGATGTGGTAAGCCCTCTCTGAATTTCAATTCGATTGACTCCCAGTGGAATACAGGACATAAGTGCTGCTTCCTGCTGATAATCCAGCTGTTTTAAGGAACAGTTATATTTCTGTGCGATTCCCTGTACCTGGAAAATATTATTCTCCAGCTTCTGCCGCTTCTTTGCGGTATTCATAACCAGAACCGTCACAAGGAACATTCGCTCATTTCTGGACTGCAGATCTTCCAGCAGATTCTTCGCCTCTTCTCCATAAGTCACAAGGTCCGACGGAAGCACGTCCATATCATAACCGGAACGTACCGCTCGTTTCTGCTCTTCGATCTTCATCTTATCCAAATCTGAAATCTTGCTCTTGATCATTTTGATTGCTGAACTCTGATCAATGGACTGGATATGAATGTTGACATTGATGCTGTCATCTACATCCAGGAAGTCTGCAAGCATTCGGTCTGTCAGCTCCGGTGCAAGAATCTGCAGATAACTCACACTTCCCATCGTTCTTCCCATCATAAATGTCTGATTCTTGGAAAAGTTAAAGGAAGTCGGTGCAATAAAATCTTTGGTCTTTAATCCTGTTTCCGGAAGCATCTTATACTGGAACTTAAATGGTTCAATCCGATCCTGGTTGAACACATGATACATAATCTCCAGCCTTTCCAGACCATTCAGTGAATGTGCCTGTGCACCCAAAACCTTAAAGTTATTTAAGATATCTGTTTCGATTCTTTCAAGCCTCGGTCTTGCTACCTTCAGACTCTCTGCTTCAATTCCAAAAGTGATATACTTTGTCTTCACCAGACCATTATTTCCCTTGGAAAGCTGATTCTTCAACATGGTACGGTATTCTTCACGAATGGCATTGAAGTCATCGTTCTGATCCGGAATATCAATACTTTTCTCAAATTCTGCCACATCCACCTGCTGATTGATAAAGGACAGCTGCACACTGATGGAAGAATCAAAGTAATTTAAGAAATCACAGTAATTTTCAAATATCGTGGTCTTATCCTCATTTAAAGCAAGCTGATAGTTGATGTCATAAAACTGAATTGTCTTAGAGAAAAAGGTCTTTGTCACCTGGCAGATACCATCCTGCAGCATCCGAATATACGGAATACTCTGCTGTGCAGTTGTAGGAATGTTTTTCTGTTTCCTACGATCCCGTTCCTGCTTCTTCCTACGCTTTTCCTGTTCTCTTTCTTTTCTGCTTTTTTTGTTTCTTCTTTCCTGACGGTTTCTTTTTTCCGCCAGGGACAGACGCTCCTGCTGAGCCTCCTGCTTTGTCTTTTTTGCCATCCGGCACACCCTCCTTTTTTACAAGGGTGGAAATCTCCTGATAAAAATTTTCTGTCTTATATGGTCTTACCGCCGGACAGATAAACTTCTGTCGAATGATATTTGCCACCACTTTTTCAAAGGGAAGTCCGTCTTTTTCATACATTGCCATGAAGAAAAACGGAAGCATGATCGTTACCATCAGGATGGCTGCGATACTGGAACCAATTGGTTTTCTCATGAACAGATAAAACGGAATTCCCACAACTGCGGCAAGTGAAAAGAAAATCAGCTGCCGCTTTGTCAGATTTAACGCTACTTTTGTTTTGACCTTGGTAAGGTCTTTTGGTACTGGTACATACGCCATGGTATGCGCTCCTTTCCTGCCCGTTAGTGGGCATTAAATATCGATTTGCTAAGGCTTCCGGTCTTGAATAATGAAAATGCAAGAATCACGGTATAAGCCGCTACTGAAAACATAGCTGCATGAAGATCACTGGATATGGTCATTGCATTTACTAAAACTGCATAAATTCCCACACAGACCATCATGAAGAATCCCTGAAATGCCAGTGCGAACAAGCCTTTTAAATAGTTGTTTCCGATATTGCCCCATTCCTTATTGGTCATGGTGGCAAACGGAATTGGTGCTATGGAAGTATAAAGGTAAATTTCTATCATTCTTCCGTACAAGATTACCGTAATGATAATTGACAGAATGTGCATGGTAACACTGATTAACATCGTTTCCATGGATAGCAGGAACAAATCCCCTAACTCCATATCCTCCAGGGCATCCACAATCCGTGAAATTGCTTCTGTTGCATCCACCGCAGTGTTTCCTGATATCACCCCGGCGGCATTGTTGACCACATGCTGACCAACATCAAAGACCGCCATCGTGATATTGAACGTATTTGTCACCAGATAAATGGCTACATACGCTTTGAAGATCCAGAGGAAAATGTTATAAGTCTCAAATTCATGGAAATTGTTTTTCTGTGTTACCATCGTGATCAATTCATAGCACAGGACAAAGGTGATGATCAGTCCCGCAATGGGGACAATCACCGTTTGGGATATATTCTGAATCAGATTAAAAATCCCTGCATTCCATCCCTGCGGTGTCTGCCCCACCTGCCCGGCTATGGTTCCCACCTGCTCATTGACAGACGTGAACATGTTATCCAAACTTGACTTGATAAGCCCGATCAGGATATCCTTTATCGCTTCCGTAATTCTCTCAATGATGGTGTTCATCTACCACTCCTCTTAAGAGAACAATGTTGCCAGCTGTGGAATCAGGGTAGTTCCCAGCAGCATGATTCCGGCACCAGCCATCAGCTGTTTGATGCCCTGGCTCTTAGCGCCGGGATTGTCATTTCCATATCCTTCCAGAAGGTTTACGACACCCCACACGCCAAGACCTGCGCCGATTGCGACTACAAGAGTTTTTAAAGTTGTAATTGCACTGCTAAAAAATGCCATATACATTCACCAAAACTGACTTCTTTCAGGTGTTTACGGGAATGAAAAAACACCGACTAAAAAGCCGGCGCACCTAATGTCAGTTATTCCTTTCCTCATTATTTTTCGTTCATTCCCATGGTTACTCCGACAGCTCCACCTGAATTACCTCCACCTCTTCTTCGGGTTTCGGTGTGTACTGCGGATTTAACTCTTTTTCTACTTTGTATCGGTTTTTCTCATTTTCATCTGCAAGAAACCGATAATTTTTGTGTTTCGTGATATCATATTTGTCTGAGAAAAATGGTCTGGCACCACGAATCTGCAGGATACATTTTCCTCCATCCATGACTGCAATCTCATCTTCTGTCATCAGCTGTTTGCCTGTTTTCTGGTAATTCAATCCAAAGGACTTCTGATTGCTCCTCGTTTCCGAAGTGTTATACAGATCAATGGTTTCCTTACCCAGAAGTTCACTCATTTCCTTTAAGGTAGTTTTCTCTTTTCCACCAAGAAATAGTGTAGTATCACAGTTACCCAGAATGGTATCTGCACTATCCTTGTACATTGCCTTTAGCTGACTCTGTGACTGCAAAATAATAGAAGCAGAGATTTCCCTGCTTCGGATAGTTGCAATCAGCTTGTCAAACTGAGGAATTTGCCCGATGTTGGCAAACTCATCAGCGATGACACGCACATGCACCGGAAGTCTTCCACCATATTCATCATCTGCCTTGTCACAAAGCAGATTGAAAAGCTGTGACTGTAACATGGCAATCACAAAGTTAAAGGTTGTATCTGTATCGGACATAATCAAAAACAAGGCTGTTTTCCTGTCCCCAATCTTATCCAGTTCCATTTCATCATAAGACATGATCTCACGAAGTTCTGCGATATCAAATGGTGCCAGCCTCGCACCACAGGAAATAAGAATACTTTTGGCAGTTTTGCCAGCCGCCATTTTGTATTTTTTATACTGTCTGACCGCAAAGTGCTGCGGATCTCTTTCTTCCAGTTCCTGGAACATCATATCCACTGGATTCTGGTAAGTTTCATCCTCTTCACGGGTTTCGCTTTCATTCAAAAGATCCAGAAGGGTATTCAGATTTTTTTCCTCTTCATCACCTTCATACCAGATAAAAGCAATCAGTGCTGTGTAGAGCAATTTCTCTGCTTTCACCCAAAAATCTTCGGAAGCTTTTTCCCCTTCACCTTTGGTATTAACAATGAT
>OGGP01000511.1_pt1 | contig 24336 bp, 25 predicted proteins | sample 1571261 | NCBI WGS metagenome assembly OGGP01 (sample SAMEA2581968, study PRJEB24529) | metagenome | biome: Human gut stool | place: China | collected 2011
GGGCAATCGTGTCGAAGATAAGTCCGGCGCATGTCGCATGTCCACTAAGCTCGGCAATCGCCTGCGCTGTCTGCCCTTTGACGAGAACCTTGACGATTGGATCGTCTGGGCCAGAGAGAACAAAATCGATGAAGTACTTATTAAGTTTTTGCAGTTTCAGCCCAAACTCTTATCTGACTTCGACCCCACGCGTAAAACCAATCCCACTCCCCGCTCCTGGGCTTCAGTGAGTTTAATTCCGGAGTTTGAAGGCAGCGGCAAAGCCAAAGAACGCTTATTTCAGGAAGTCGTGGCGGGCGATGTGGGAGAAGGCGCGGCGGCAGCGTATTGCGCTTTCCGAAAGATGTATTTGAATCTGCCCAATTTCAATGATCTTCTGGCCAATCCCAAAACCTATCCGGTGCCGCAGGAGTTAAGCGTCCGCTGGGCCACCGTCATGAAGCTTGTTGATTTAATCGCCTCAGACACTTGTTCGCAAACCGCAGCCGATGCCGCGCTCACCTATATCGGTCGCGTGCCTTCAGACATGCAGGCGATGGCCGTGCGTGAACTTTTCAGAGGCCGGGGAAAGACGAGATTAGTCGCCAGTCCCGTATTCAAAAATCTTGCCACTAAAATCAGTAAGGCCCTGTAATGACTGACGCCATCGATAAACTCACACAAGCGAAAACTCGGCTGTCGCTCAAAGAACCGTTTTTCAGCACCATGCTCTACCGGTTCCCCCTACGGGCGACTGAAGAGGTGCCGGTCGCGGCAGTCACCCCGCGAGGCGTAATTCTCTATAACCCCAAAGCCATCGAAACGCTTTCCGTCGAGGAGATTGTCTTTTTGCTCTGCCACGAGGTTATGCATGTCGCCTTGTCGCACGCCACGCGCCGAGGCGACAGAAATCACATGATTTTCAACATCGCGTGCGACGCCGTCATTAATGAAACTCTCATCGAATTAGGCATCGGGCAATTCTTAAATAACGGGGTGAGAATGCCCGGGGCACAAAATCGCCATTCAGAAGACATTTATGACGAAATCTTCAAAAAGACAAAAATCATCACTATTGACCTCGATCTTATTTTTTCGGGAGATAAAACAACCCCCGACTTTAAAGGCGACACGCTTGGCAAGGCGCGTCGAACTTATGGAGAAGCATTGGATGAAAGTGAAGCGCGGGAAGTTGCCAATCGGATAAAGCTTGCCGTGGCTGAGGGCATCACCAAAGAGAAAATGTCAGGCATGGGTCATCAAAGAGGGGCATTTCTTGAGAAACTGGAAGCCTACGTACTCACGGAAAAACTTCCCTGGCATCAGCTACTAGCTCGCTTTATGAATAAATTTGTCTCACAAAATGAGAGCTGGCGAAGACCCAACAAACGATTTAACGATGTGTACCTACCCTCCGTTGATAAAGAAGCCCGCATGGGCACTTTAGTGGTGGGAATCGACACCTCGGGCTCCATTGACTCCAAGACGCTTTCTGTATTCGGTAAACACCTCTTTGATGTCATCGAAGAGTGCAAACCGGAAGAAGTGATTGTTTTGTGGTGCGATGCCGATATACAAAATGTTGAGCACCACGACTGGGAGGAGGTTCCGTTTGATCTTGAAGCGCCGGGCAGAGGCGGCACCGATATGACAAAAATCACGCATTGGGTGACCGATCATGCCGAAGAGGCCGATGCCTGTGTTATTCTGACCGACGGCTACACGCCTTACCCCACGCCGGGTGAAGAAAAAGTCCCGACACTTTGGGTCTTAACCCATGAGAATAAAAGGATTCCTCAACACATCAATTATGTGATTTTTGAAACGGATTAGTCATGGACTGGGAAAAACAAAAGCAAGAGCCGATTACCGAAGAGGCTATTCAAGAACTGGATCGGGAAATTGAGGTCGTTTTTAAAGAGCTCGACAGCGTCAACAAGGAACTGTTTGACAAATGAAGCACTTAAAAGCCTGGGAATTAATTCGGTTAAACGAAAAACTTTTGAGTCAATATGGAGGGCTCAAAATCACGCGATCATCAAACCAGGACGCCCGCGTTGAAGCCCTTTGTTGCCGCATCCGATCGCTTTTTGAATATGGCGATGATCACACTCTTGCCGGCACGGCGGCGCTTTATTGCGAGGTCATTGCTCGCGGTCATGCGTTTAGCGATGCCAACAAACGAACCGCCGTTAATGCGTTGTACCTCTTTTTGCATAGAAACAGCCAAAGCACTCGAGTGCCGGCAGGATTGAGCGATGTGATCGTCAAAGTCGCTACCGGAGAAATGACCCGAAACCAATTAACCGATTTTGTTCAACGGGAAATTATAGATTCCAACTCTTCAATCACAGCAACCGGTCATTAATCATCCTAAAAAGTTTTGAGGGCAACTTTCTGAAAAATCGCCCTCAAATGCTTTGCTTTAAGTGTTTTTTACTGGCAACCAAGTTGCTCAAATATTCTCAATAAGTTGTCCGACCTCTTTTAACACCATCGGCACAAGGCCAGTAGCACTACCCAAGCGAATATAGTTATAGGGTCCGAATTCCTCATCCATCATGGCGCAGTTAAAAGCCATCTCTTCGGGCGCCTCTTTGTTAAGAAGCATACGGATGGGGGCACCTGCCGCAGCCGCCATCGTCACAAAGTCTGCCGCCGGGTAAACCGTGCCGATTGCAATAAAAATATCCACTTCTTTTAAATACGGCACGATCCAATCGAGTCCGTGGGGCGTTTCGCCAAAAAGCACTACGTCGGGACGAACATTAAAAAACTGAGCGCCGCACTTCGGGCATACGTTGCCTTCCTTGTAAAAACCTTTGCGAGGGAAAACGGCTCCGCACTTTCGGCATAGGCTGCGGTTAAGCGAACCGTGCAAGTGGAAAACTGACGTGTCACCTGCCTCTTCGCACAATGAATCAATGTTCTGAGTCACATGGACAATGTCCGCACGCAAACGATACTTTTTCACAAATTCCGCAATGGCGACATGAGCGACGTTGGGCTTGCAGACGTCAAAATCCTGAATGCGCTGATTGGTTGCCCGATAAACCCGCTCAGGCATCGCCCTCATATAGCCGGCCGACAGGCTTGTGCTGTCATTATCGGGGTCGCTCCCCGCTCCCCGATACGTGGGAATACCGCTTTCCACCGATAATCCCGCCCCGGACAGAATAAAAATATTCGGACGCTCTCCACGCCACTTTTTAATCATCGTTGATAGCATTTTTTCTCACTTAGCTTTTGAGATATTTCCTAAACGTGTAATACTTCAAATCTTCCCAGGGATCGCTGAAATGCGTTTTTTTCAGTAACTTATCCACATTCATACGCGAAAAAATTCGGAATTTTTCGCTCACGTGGAGCTCATCTCGATACCAGTAATAATCGGGCATTGCCTCTGTAATCGGACTGATGATTTGAATCTTCGCATCCGGATAATGGATCCCCACCAACTGAACCAAACGCAAAAGTTTGTATTTTTGCCAGGGAAAGCTTTTCAGCCTGAAGTGCTTGGGTACCTTTAATAAGCCCGTCCAAGGTTCTTTAACGCCAAAATAAAAACCTGCGCAACGGGCAATTTGCACAATTTCGTCCGCTGCTGCTTCGCTTGGCGCTTCAATATCGTAGATATCTCGGTTGAAATCCCGACACGGGGTATCGTATTGCTCCTGTTGGGCTAATTTTTCAATTGCTTCATAGAGTTCCCAAGAGTACTTTGAGGGATTGATCGCATCTGAAAAGGCATACCATTTCTTAAAAAACGAGTGTACGACGCGATAATCCCAACCCAAAGACTCCCGTCGCATTTGTCGGCAGTAATTGCTAATTGAATCTAAGTACTGAAGAGCGACGCCACCCGCCAAAGCTTTAACTTCTTCGGTCAAAACCGGGCGTTTATCGATCGTATTAAATGATCCATCCAAAAGTGCCTGAACAATCTGAACCTTAGAATTTTCTTCTGCAGTCAAAAGCTCGGATACGTTTAAGCCAGAAGCGGCCACCATCGCCACCATAATTTGCCGCTCCGGATAAACGGCACGGTAGAAAAAACTTCCCGCTTCAAGCGCAAAGATCAGTCTGTCGGAAGAGACCTTTTCATGAAGTTCACGGACTAACGAAAGGTAATCCTGATTCAAAAGTGCTCGAAATTTGTTCCCCGAGACATAATCAAAGGGATTAAATGCTTTGTTGGTTTCCATCTTGGATTTCCTTTATTCACAATGACAGGATAAAGGCGACTGCTTCAATTTATGAATGTTTGAGCGCTTCAAAAACTGAAGGTCTGAAAGCTAAAGTAACTCTGAAAGAAAATTTCAAACGGAGGCAAGAATGCTTGGGGCAATTGTGGGCGATATCGTGGGTTCACGCTTTGAATACAACAACATCAAAAACAAAGATTTTGAACTTATGACTGATAATTGTTTTGTCACGGACGACACGGTCTTAACGCTTGCCGTCTGTGATGCGCTTTTAAGCCGTGAAAATGATCTTGAGTCTGCCGCTGCTCGATCTCTTAGAGCTTTTTCACGACGCTACGCCGACAAGGACTATGGCGATGGATTCAGGCGCTGGATGATGCTCGACGACAGCGCCCCCTACGAAAGTTTCGGCAATGGCGCGGCCATGCGAGTTTCTGCCTGCTCCATTGCCGCGCAAACCTTGGAAGAAGCAAAGCGCATGAGTGACGCGGTCACCGCCCCTACGCACAATCATCCGGAAGGCATGAAAGGCGCGCAGGCCACGGCTGTCGCGGGCTTTTTAGCGAAAGCGGGGCTCGGAAAAAACGCTATTGAAAACTACATTAACCAAAACTACTATCCAATGGGATTTCGTCTGGACGATATTCGTCCAACTTATCGCTATGAAGGCAGCTGCCAAGGCACGGTGCCTTTTGCTTTGAAGGCGTTCTTTGAGTCAGACTCTTTTGAGGATGCCATTCGAAACGCTGTCAGCATCGGCGGCGACAGCGACACGCTGGCTGCAATCACCGGCGGCGTTGCCGGAATCTATTATGGAGTCGATGATTGGATCGCAAAAAAAACGCTGACCTATCTTGACGATTTTCAAAAAGACTGTTTGAGTCGATTTGAAAAAGCTTTTTATCTTGGAAGATGAATCTCTCCACCTCAGAGATTTTGGCTGTTTTTAGTAACTTTCTGCGCTATTTGAAGGCAACACAGTGCTTTGTAGCCAGATCCTCAAAGCTAATTCGCAAAAAAGCCTCAAACTTTTAGATGCAGAGAAATAATTTTCGAGGGTGGCGTGGCTAACCCCTGCCACCCATTTTGTCGTTGCGCGCTTTTGTGGCTCTGCGAGCCAATAAGATCTGTCTCCCCGAAAAATTTGATAAAGCAAATACCTGATCCCAACGCCTCCGCCCTATTCGTCGATCTGCGGCGCGAATAATATCCACAATCCCCCAGGGATCTGTTATCGTCATTCGGGCTTCTTCTGGAGCATTTAAATATTTCGAGATGGCATCCGAAATGTCCGAGGCTCGGCCAAAAAACAGGCAACTGATATCCAATTTTCCACAGTTGGAATCACCCAATGGATAATCTTTCGGCCAATCAAAAATTGTTTTACCGTCCAGTGTCACAAAATACCGCGGGAATTCCTGCATCCCGCCGTGACCCGGCACTCGATACTTCACACAATGGATCTGAAAATCCAAAGCCGGATCAACCAGGTCATCGATTTTCTTTTGCAGTTTTGACCATCGTTTGCCCATGTCTTCACCATCTCCCTATTTCACTAGTGGATTTGCAGGTCTGTGTTGTTTTGATCGGACTCATCCTCAGCAGACTCCTCAACGAGATTTTCAATCTCTTCGACCTCATCCTCTTCGTCGTCAAGATCTTCATCACGCGCTTTGCGCATCACCTCGTCATCTTCCTGAGTTTCGCTCCAGTCCCACTCTCAAAGATCGACGCCGAAAACATCGCCGATCAGCTCAAGATCCCTGTGATCGAGCTTACGGTCATACAACAGTCCTAAAATCTCATCGATTTTCCACACATCCTTGTTCACATCAAGCAAAGAATCAATCACATCCAAGGGCAAACGGGTGGAAACCTTAAGATTTTTTCGAGCTTCCGCCTGAGAAAAATCTTTGACATCAATGCGAAAATCCGCATCAAACTCATTGGCCGCATCGCCCGGCCGCATCATCCATATCAACACACCTTCTTTACCGAGCATGTACGGTATCTCTATTCGCAGCTCCTCAGACAAGCAGTCGACGACCAGAATCTTGCAGCGCTCTACAAGTTCTCCCAACTCGTTATCCACGTTCATCGTGTCAGTGCGGTAGGCATCTAAATAACCGAGCATCACATCAACCGCCGCTCTGGCGGCTCTGCCATTGTAACTGGTCACCAAAATCTGAAGCGGACGCACAAAAATGCTGTGATCTGTTTCGAGATACCTCGAAATCATTTCGTTCGCTGTGTCAACTTGACCTTGGTTTGAGGCCGGCAAATCAATGCCGCAATTGTCGTTTTTCACATATTCAGGCACATCGATCATCCACGCGGGTCTTCTCATAGCCATAATTTTTCTCCTTAAGATGAAATTATTATGACCATCATTCCATCAATTTATGATATTAGAAAATCAGCGTTGAACATTAAAAATCGAAAATGAATTCACTATTTGTGGAAAAATAGAGTACACCCTTATTCATCTTCACATGAAGATATCCTACATATGAACCTATTTTTTGTTCATCCGCTAAACCCATTCTTATGAGGATCTTCCCAATGAAAAAAACAGCTCTCGCAGTATGCCTCGGCGCTTTACTGGCAGGCGTCAGCTTCTCTTCTCAAGCTTGTTTCACTGTGATTGTCGGCAAAGACGCTTCAGCCACCGGTGAAATTATCATCGGCCACAATGAAGACAATGACCGCCGCATCATCACGAATCAATATTGGGTTCCCGCGGCTGAACACAAGGCCGGCGAAATGATTGAATTTGAACCGGCCGCCGCCAAGATCCCGCAGGTTGCAAAGACTTTCGGCTTCTGGTGGACTCAAACATTGGCTCCGGAAGGCTCAAGCTTCTCCGATGGCTTTATGAATGAAAACGGCGTGGTGATCGTTACCAACAACTGCAACTTCACTATTGAAGAAAAAGAAAAATTCAATGACGGCGGCATCGGCTACGGTATTCGCCGCTTGGTCGCCGAACGCGCGACTTCTGCCCGCCACGGCGTAGAAATCGTCATTGAGCTCATGCAAAAATACGGCTACTTCCATATGGGCCGCACGTACACCATTGCCGATAAGAACGAAGCTTGGCAAATCGCGTTGCTGCGCGGTCATCGTTATTTAGCCCGCAAGGTTAAAGACAACGAAGTGGCCTTCATGGCAAACGCTTTCTCGTTGGATAACGTGGATCTCAACGATAAGGAAAACGTCATTGCTTCTCCCGACTTAGTGCAAAACGCAATCAACAAGGACACCTACAAGCCTGCCAAGGCCGGCGACTACTCTGACTTCAGCTTCCGCGAAGCCTATCAGCCTGAAGCTCGCCGTGTGTTCCCGCGCAACAAGGAACGTGTCTTCACGATCCTTGAAATGCTCACCGGTCAAGAATATAAGAACGTCAATGACTACCCGATGGCCATCGTACCGAAGAAAAAACTCACGGTTGAAGACGTCAAGGGTTTTATCCGCGGTCATTCTAAGTTTGAAAAGCGTGAAAGCGGTTGGCACCATGAAACCATGCAGGATATCTGCAATATCGGAACATTTGATTCCGTTGTGTTCCAATTGAACAAAGATCCCTTGATGACGATTGCCTGGCGCGCCGCCGGCCGTCCGAGCGAACAGTTCTACGCACCGGCTTTCCCGTTGGCTGGCCCCGCTGAAGCTCAGAGCTACATGGACTGGGAAACGGGCACGAAGGCTCAATTCCACGCGACACCCGAACAAGTAAGCTACAGCCCGGATCGCACAATCTACACATTCCTGGCCATGCAAAACTTCCTGGATTGGATGCCCAAAGAACGCGCCGCCTTTGAAAAAGATCGCGTCGCCTACGAAAAAGCCGCCAACAAGGCCGTCGCTGAAGCGCAAGCACAGGCAAAAGTCATTGCCGGCGTTGATCGCGAATTCATGCACGCCTTTAACGTCGCCTCCTTTAACGACGTGCTGGCTAAGACGGGCGACTGGGTAACTCGACTCAACAAGCACTCCATCGTCATCACGAAGGACACGTTAAGTCAGTCTGATACCGGCACCGTGGATGTCGTCTTGCTCTCTAAGAAGGGATTTGACGCCACCAAGCTTGACACCAAGAAGACTCACTTCATGTCTCCCTATCCTGACGGCTCCATTGAATTGAATAAGGAAATGGCCAAACCCACGAAGGTGACGGCTAAGGATGTCAACGGCGACGGACTGGCTGACGCCGTCATTACCTTCCCGGTCAAGGGCGCCACAGCCTTCTCGTTTAAGGATGTTGTCTCTGAACTTTATCTCTTTACGAGTGTCAACGGTCAACCGGTTGCCGCCTTTGACACGGTGAAAATTGTTAAGTAATTAACTCTCTGTGTACTGCCCGTCTGCGCTCCGCAGGCGGGCATTTTTGACTATTGGAAAGCCCATTAGAATAAACTTGAGCACCTTAAGCGACTTGCGCGATGTCTCTTTGTGCTCACTCAATCTGGTTTTTATCTCATAACCAGATCTTTGCCTTCACGCACAGAGGCCTGCACCTCATCAAAAATATCTTTCATCGCTTGAGAGGGTTTTTGTCCGATCAGAGAGAAGATAACAATAGCCAGCAGCGCCAGGAAAAAGCCGGGAATAATTTCGTAGAGTCCGAACCAACCGAAAGTATTCCAGATAATTACAGTCACCGCGCCCGTAATCATGCCCGCCAATGCGCCGTTTTTCGTCATCCTCTTCCACCACAAACTCATGATGATGACCGGCCCGAATGAAGCTCCGAAACCTGCCCAGGCGTAACTGACCAAACCAAGCACCTTACTTTGCGGATCCATGGCAATCAATATGGCCACCAGGGACACCATCAAAACCATGGCCCGCCCGAACCAAATCAGTTCCCGAGTTGATGCCTGAGGGCTAATAAAGGCTCGATAAAAATCCTCTGTAAGCGTAGAAGAGCAAACCAAAAGCTGGCAAGACAGCGTACTCATCACCGCCGCTAAAATAGCCGACATCAAAATACCAGCAATCCACGGATTGAAAAGCACTTGGGTTAAGACAATAAACACCAATTCCGGATTGGCGATCACGGAGGCGCCTTGAGTGATATTTCCTGCAAAATAGGCGCAGCCGAAAAAGCCCACACTCACGGCGCCCACCAAACAGAAAAGCATCCAGACAATGGAAGTCCGACAAGCGGTCGGAATAACCTTGATGGATTTTGTCGCCATGAAGCGCACCAACAGGTGGGGTTGTCCGAAATAGCCCAATCCCCAGGCCAAAAGTGAAGCAATGCCGACAGCCGTTTGCCCCTTAAACATATCCAGCATGGAAGTATCAATGGGGCTGACCTTGCCGATCGTTTCAGAAAAACCGCCTAGCTCGGTCATCACCACTATCGGAGTGACGACCAACGCCACGCACATCATGGCCGCCTGCACGGTATCGGTCCAACTGACAGCCAGAAACCCGCCGATAAAAACGTAAAGAATCGTGGCAGCAGCGCCGATCCACAAAGCACTTGAATAGGAAATATCAAAGGTTGACTCAAAAAGTCTTGCGCCGGCAACCATGCCGCTTGCCGAGTAGATCGTAAAAAAAATCAAAATGACTACGGCACAGATAATGCTCAATAAACGCTTGTCATCATCAAATCGGTGACTTAAATAGTCCGGCAGCGTCAACGCATTTTTGCATCTTTCCGTATACACACGAAGTCTTGCCGCAACAATCTTCCAGTTCACAAATGAGCCAATACACAGGCCGATCGCCAACCAACTTTCCGAGATGCCTGATAAAAAGACAGCTCCGGGCAACCCCATCAAAAGTCAGCCGCTCATGTCACTTGCGCCGACGGACAAAGCGGTAACTAGACCTCCCAAACGTCTTCCGCCCAAGACATAATCATTGAAATCTCGTGTGTAGTGCCAGGCAATAAAACCGATCATTACCATAAGCAGCAAATAGCCGCAAAAAGTGATGGCGATGGGATTAAATGCTGTCATTTGTCTTATTTTCTTATTCTTTTAAATGGAAAGAACCAGTTTAGTCAAAGCGACCCAGAAAAACCGTTTTTTATTAATATGAGTTCCCTAGAAAACCGCAGATCCGCATTGAATCTCTGAATCGACCGTTCAGTGTACCATCAGAGTCAAACGAAGGACAGATTTTACCTTTTGCTGTTTAGTTCTGTATCGATAAGCGTTTGCAGCTGTCAGCGACGAGGCGTGTTTTAAGGATGCGCCGCTTGCCAAAAAAATTCGGGCACAATTGAACGGTCTTTCCCCTGTGGAATTTTGTCTCAAAAATTATCAGAAAACTGTTACAATTTAAGGGGGTAACTTGGGTGACGCTTGACAGAGAAAGGCTATCCGTTCGAAATAATTGTTTTACTGATATCATGACGATAACTAAAAAGATGTAATTACTGTTCACATCAGATATGCAGTATGAGGCGATGAAACTGTATGGCAGAAATTATAAGTGTTGATAACCTATTGAAAATGAACCTAGACATTCCCCATTATCAACGCCCTTATAAGTGGGATATTCAAAATATTAAGGATTTGTTTCTAGACATCACAAATGCCATTAACGATGCAAAACAATACAAGAATTTTAAATATCGCATTGGAACTATTATTCTTCATAAAACCAACAACGGTGTTTATGACATTGTCGACGGGCAGCAGAGAGTTATATCGTTAATATTACTGAGGTGTTGTCTAGAAAAAGACTTTAGCTGTTCTATTCTTGATAAAGATTTCAAAAATAAGATAACTCAGAATAATATCCATAGAAATTACGCATTTATTCGCGAATGCTTCTCCTTAAAAAGCAACGATAACAAGGTAGCATTCAAAGAGGCATTCGAAAAAATCTTGGAAGTTGTCGTCATTTGTGTTGACAAAGTTAATGAGGCTTTTCAACTTTTTGATTCTCAGAACACTCGAGGTAAAGCTCTTGACCCACATGACCTATTGAAAGCGTACCATCTCCGCGCAATGAAAGATTGCCCTTATGAGATGCAACACGCTGTAACGAAATGGGAAGCGAAAAATACAAAAAGAATTAAAGAACTATTCGACCTCTATTTGTTCCCCATTTGGAATTGGAGTCGTGGATTTAAAAGTAAACCTTTTACACCGAAAGAAATAGATACCTATAAGGGAATCGAAGAAAATTCGCCTTATACATATGCGCGAATAGCCAGTAGAGCCAGACCGTATTACCAAATAACAGATCCGTTCATTGCTGGTAATGATTTTTTTGAAATGGTCGATCACTACATAAATTTGTTATGGGATATTAAGTCTGAAATCTGTAGCAATAAGCAGTTTGCAACAATCAAGTCTGTGCTAGTCGGTAAAAATCCGGTTGAATCTCCTGAAGAGATGGATTCCATTAAATTCGATTCTGTTGGATTCGTGTACGCCAAAAACTTGTTTTTTTGTGCACTCCTTCATTACTACGATAAGTTCCACAACTTTGACGAAATGGCTGTTAAAAAACTCTTCTCCTGGGCATTCATGCTTCGTGTAGACATGACCAATTTAGGTTTTGATAGTGTTAACAAATACGCTATCGGCGAAGAAAACTCAGCTTATACAAATAAGATAAGGGTATTTTCTAAAATTAATTTTGCTCGCATGCATTATGAAATTTCTAGTTTACAAATCAAAGTATTAAGAAACCCAGACAATGCAAAAAATGATCATAGATGGGGGGAACTATATAAAACCATCAAACAAATCAATGGATATGGGGAGCAGAATGAGCGAACAGAATCAAAAGAGAAAAAATAAACAAATCTCGGAACTTCACATCTTCGATGGTAATAAAAGTATTTTTGATATGGGAGATAAATATGTTATTCCCCTATATCAAAGAGCATTTGCTTGGAAAGAAAAGCAGCTTCGTCAACTAATTGAAGATATTTGTGATCTGGCAGAAAATGCCAATTACTACATTGGCTCTCTTGTTGTGTCAGAACAATCTGGCAAATTTGAAGTCGTAGACGGACAGCAACGACTGACCTCGTTATATTTATTATTAAGTTGTCTTGACCTAATTAAACCCGTAAATAATAGGGAACCTCCTAATGAAAAAACGCTAGCTCTTACTTTTGCCTGTCGTGAAAAATCTAACTATACATTGGAAAAAATTCATGCTCTTCTCTGTGAAGAACAGACAAATTACGATACCGATCGAATCGAACCCAATATCTTAGAGGGGCTCAAAATCATACAAGATAAACTCGAATCCCCCGATTTTGATAAAAACTCCTTTTTAAAGAAACTCACTAAAGTTATCATTTACCGAATTGAAGTCCCTGAAAATACTGATCTTAATCGTTATTTCGAAATTATGAATACGCGAGGGGAACAACTAGAACAGCATGACATCCTCAAAGCAACTCTAATGAGTTATTTGGGAAATGAAGGGGAAAGGGAATTGTTTGCACAGATATGGGACGCTTGTAGTGACATGACCGGTTACATACAGATGCACCTAACCAGTAAACTTAGGGAGGCAATTTTTGGTGACAAGTGGAATGAACTACCTTCAAATAATTGGAAGGATTACAGAGATATAGCAAAAGATATTAAAAATGAATCTACGGGTAACAATATACATGCATTAATTGACGAAAATTTTAAAGTTACAGAAGATGATGGCCATGTTAGAGATAACATACCAGTTCGTTTTGAAAGCGTTATAGAGTTTCCATTCTTTTTATTACACACACTCAAAGTCTATTTAACCCTTTATAAAATAAGACATAAAAATGGTCAAAAAATCGTTGATGATTTATTAGATGATAAAAAGCTTATCGATGCCTTTAATCGGGTAGTCAAGTATGGTGTTCAGAACGATACATTCCTTGAGAACAATACTGGAGACTTTGTTCGCAACTTTATGATGTGCCTTTTACGGACTCGTTTTTTATTTGACCAATATATCATTAAGAGAGAGTTCGCCAGAGACACAACAGAGGGCGAATGGAGTTTAAAGAGATTGGAAGTTTCTGAAAAGAAACCTTATTACAGAAATTCAAAATTTACTAACTCTAATCAAGAAGAAAATGAAAACACATCTCTAACTAAAAATAACATAATGATACAGTCAGCCCTTCGTGTGTCATACACTTCACCCAAAGTAATGCATTGGATCACTGAACTACTATATTGGTTATCAGAGTCCGATTGTCAACATTGCAAGAATGATGACATAACGACTTTTGACATAAAGGCAGAAAATATCGCCATTAAGGCTGTCAATGATAATTTCTTCGATCTTACTGAGCGAAACCCTTATATGCTTGGTGTCCATACACCACACATTGTTTTCAATTACCTCGACTACTTGTTATGGAAAGAAGATAGCCACGGAGAAAATCGCTATAAAGATTTTAGATTTGAGTTTAGAAATTCTATTGAACATTGGTATCCTCAACATCCTTCTGAAGGATCTTTCAGTGAATGGAAGAACGGAGTAGATCGTTTTGGTAATTTGTGCATTATTCAAAGAAACGTTAACTCCAAATTTTCCAATATGTCGCCTGAAGCAAAAAAATCCACGTTCGTAAACATGATATCTAAGGGCAGCCTCAAACTTCGGATAATGAGTAATATGACTGAGTTTAATGAGGGACGACCCGCAAGTTACTACTGGAAAGAAAAAGCTTGTGAGATCCATGAAAGAGAGATGATTGAGAAACTTAAAGAAGCTTGTCGCCGGACTGAACCCAAATAATGAAAATAATTTTTATTGGGGGTCTACCATCTCAATAATGACTGACACTGCCCTTTGCATCTTCATGGTGGGGATCCCCTATTCGGGCAAGTCCACCTTTATCGCCAAACATGCCTGGCTGTCTGGTATGCCGGTGTTGTCACTCGATGAGGAGGAGATGGCGCTTGCCGAGGGCGACTATTCACGTTGGGCTGATGTTGTTTGTCTAGCAAACGAGCACCTGGAAGAAAAATTTAATCGATTGATCACTCAAGGACGTTCTTTTGTGATTGACAAAACCAATGTTTTAAAGATTGAACGGCAAAAACTCATCGATCGCCTCAAAACAGCCGGTTACCGTTTGGCCGCCATTGTGCTTGATGCGCCTGACGAGGCTACTCTAAAACAACGCATTCTCAAGCGTACTGACAAAAAAATCCCAGCAGAAGTCATCGAGCAGATGAAGCAAAACTATTTTAGTGGTTTAAACAGTCTGACAGACGAATTTGACTCCGTGCTCTTTGTTGACGCTCAAGAAAGAATTCGGATTATCAAGTAAGCACTGACATCAAGGTCTACGTCATAAGTTTTCCTCCGGACTGACTCAAAACTTCTTTAACCGTCTCGCAGCAAACCGCAATCACCTCTTCAGCGATTAACGCTTTGTTGGGCCAAAAAGCCGAAATGATGACCTGCGTTTCCGGCTCAAAAGGAATCACCGAGGCGTTTTTCAGACAAGCCGAACGCGCCCCGAGAGCGTCCGTGACATGAATCCCCATACCGCGGGAAACCATGGCGAGCGCGGTCGAAGTGTTGGTGTCTTAGCCTGAAAAAAGTTGACACCTTTTGACCAACAAAGGAGTGTCAAATGACGTATTTCATCGATTCAACGGATCCAAGCTACCGAGACTATTGTGCAAAGATTGTCGATGCACGGTCGCGCTTTAGCCAAAAAGAGCGCAACCAAATCGCTCTGGAATTTTTGCGAAAAGGTCTTGATGCGAAAGAAGTGGCGGCAAGGTATCATCTCAGTAGCGCTCATGTCTTGTATCAATGGGTTGGGCGCTACATCGAGGAGACTCAGATCATGCGTCAGTCACACGACGGTATGGATGATGAGTTCAAGGCGATGAGTCCTCAAGAGCAGCTTCGAGAGCTCAAACGCTTGAAAAAGGCTCTTGAACTGGAGAAGATTCGCAGCGAGGCCTACAAACATATGATTGAAGTGGCTGAGCAACAATTCAACATTCCCATCCGAAAAAAATCTGGCACCAAACAGTAAGCTGGCTGTACGGCATTTATCCGCATATTGGCTTGGGTCAGTGCTGTGCGCTGTTTGGTTATAGCCGCCAATCTTATTACCAACACGCAAGCGAAAGCGACTTCTCAGAGCAGGCTCTCAAAGAGCTTATCGTACAAACGGTGAGAACTTATCGAGAACAAATGCCGCGTTTGGGCTCGCGTAAGCTTTATATTCTGATCAAGCAAAACTTTGGCTCTCAAGCGGGCTTGCCCGGTAGGGATAAGTTCGTGGATCAATTATCAGAACAAGGTTTGTTGTTACGCATTAAACGGCGTAAGCGTTACCGAACCACCGACTCTGATCATCCCTTCAGGCGTTATCCGAATCTTATCCGGGATAAAGTCTTTACGGCGCCCAATCAAGCTTGGGTCAGTGACATCACCTACATTGAAACTCGTGATGGTGTTTGTTACCTCTCGCTGATAACGGACTTGTACTCTAGAAAAATCGTTGGTTGGGCACTGGGGAGGACTCTGCAAACTATTCATTGTCGAAGTGCATTGCAGATGGCATTGCAGACCTTGCCTTATCCACAAGACTCGAGAGGGCTGATCCATCATTCTGACCGAGGCTGTCAGTACTGCAGCTACGACTACGTGAACGATTTAAAGTCACGTGGAATGCGCATATCAATGACCGAGAGTGGAGATCTGGAATAGAGTTGGAGAACAGGAATTTTGAATCTCTATTGAAAGCCTCATTTAACCGAGTTCAGAAGCTGAACGTAGTATTCATTGGGTGATTGCATCCCCAATTTTGAATGCGGCCGACGTCCATTATAGTAGTACAACCAGTTCTGCACCTGTCTTTTTGCCTCCTCCCGTGAATTAAAGCAACCGTTTAACGGAAGCGCCTCCCGTTTCAAAGTCGCCCAAAAAGCCTCTGCTGCTGCGTTATCCCAACATTGTGCGCGTCGACTCATTGAGCTACGAAAGTGAAAATTTTGAAGCGTTTCTTGAAAAGCTTGACTGCAATATTGCGAGCCTTGGTCGCTATGAAAAATACAACCGTCGTTCGGTAGCTCATTTTCCCAAGCGTTTGTCAACGCATTGATAACCAGTTGCTTGGTCATGTGTTTGTCAAAGCAATAACCGACCAGCCTGCGCGTGCCCAAGTCGATCACCGCGGCCAAATACAGCCACCCTTCTGCTGTTGGGATATACGTAATATCTCCGCACCAAGCTTCATTAATTCCAAACTCATCAAAGCGCCTGTCAAGTAAATTTGGGGCTTTTGGCAAATCGTGATCACTATCGGTTGTACGCACATATTTGCGGTGGAAACGATGAAATAAACCTTCGGCCCTCATGAGGCGCCGCAAGCGTTTGATATCGATACTCAGGCCTTTTTGTCTGAGGAACCGATAGCAAACAAGCAGGCCCGGGATATGACCATTGCAAGCGGTTTTGATTTCTGCCTTGAGTGTTTCAAGAATGAAAGCGTCCGTATAAACGACCCCAAATCGATGCTCCTTGTCACTGTTTCTCCAAGCATAAAAGCCACTAATGCTCACGCCCAGTAAGCGACAAGCACGGGTTATGGGCAAGCCGACGTGCCGACCGATTTCCGCAGCATTAATGCAGTGTTCAAGAAAGGCGTACCTCGTTACGGCATTTTTGCGAAGTACGCCGCTGCTTTTTTAAAAAAGGCAATTTCTGCTTCGCGTTCTTTCAGTGCCTTACGCAACCGGGCATTTTCTTCAGACAACGAAAGAGTGCCTGAAGACATTTCATCTTTAGCCTTCACGCACCAACGATTTAAAGTTTTGAAACTAATGCCAAGACTCTTGGCAACATCGATTTGCGTCTCTCCGTTACGAACACGGGCGATAGCAGATTTTTTGAATTCGTCAGAAAAACGTTTTTGCATTTTGATCCTCATCTAAGTTCAGTATTTTAAAAAAGTGAGAATCAAAATTCCGAAACTACAACCTTATTTCAAAATACAACCTTTACCCGGTCATCGCCAAGTACTTGCCACAATACGCATACATCTATTCCGCTCCGGCTAAGACAAAGGAATACACCTACCGTATGCCACCAATGATCTATGAGAAGAACAAGACTTTGTTCTTTGTTAAGCCCCAAAGATGATTATTCTGAAAAATCAAATTACCCCAACTCATCTTTATGACTAAAACCTAAAATGCAGTTGCAAAGTGTTTACTTCTCATTTTTTAACGGGCTATAGCTGAAGATTTTTTGTAAAAAGTTTTTTCCATTTGATTGAACATGGTGAACATGATCAGCATGATCAGTTTAACGATTGATCTATCTATTTGTTTATATTGATACTTTTCTACATGAACCATACAATTCCCTCAAACCTCCGATCAATTGATTGGACGTTATTAAGCCTGTAAGCAACGTTAAATTCAGGTGAGTTTCCGTTCATCTCCTCGCGATGACAAAAAACGGCAGTAGTTGTTGTTCAATTTTTGAACAACCATTAAGAACCCAAGAGTAAAAATCTTGCTGCCTCATACACAGAGACGCAGAAATCTAATAGGAATAAAAACCTTGGATATCAGGCGCTCTGTAAAAAATCAGATAGTGAGTTCACTCACTAACGGTGATGAGAGGATGACTGGCAACGCCTTGAACCGACTGATTTTGAAACCATTGTTCAGCACTTCTTTTAAGTGCAAATAACACTAACCTATTTTTTTGCCACGAGGGTTGTATGAGGAATAAAGGCTGGGGAACCCGGTCATTGCGAGGAATCGGGGAAATTGCATTAAAGCGCGCCGTTGAACGCAAAGAAATTTCCTTCTCCTCCCGTGCTACGCATTTTGAACATTGGGTTAAGTTCTGCGACTACTGCAAATCTAAGGGTATCGGTCGGCTAGAAAAAATCACCTCAGAATCTCTGATTGACTACGGCCGAACCCTAGCAGAGCAATCACAGCAGAAGCAACTTTCTGTAGCCTATGCTCAAAATTGTGTTTCCTCAGTCAATACCATTATGCGACTGATCATTGGAACACAATGGAAAAGAATCTCACCGACAAAAGACTGTGGCATTGGTCATCGATCTTTTGTACGAACAACTCCTCCCCCTACCGACGAATTGATCTGGGAAGCCATTGCTACCTTATGGAATCGCCCGAGAGAAAAAGCACTTGTTTGGCTGTGTTTTGCCTTTGGCCTTAGATCGAAAGAAGCTTCTCTTTTATATATCCGTCAGGCCATTAAAGAAGCTGAGAAAGAGCAACAAATTACCGTTGTTAAAGGTACTAAGGGCGGTCGGAAACGGATTGTCCGTATTTCCAATGCGAATCAAATCGAAGCATTGAAATTTGCACTTTCCAGTATCGAAAACAGCGACTTGTGTTTAGTACCAAAACACAAAGCTTACAAGCAATGGCGAGAAGGAGATATGAGGCATGCAAGAGAAATTGTGAAAACAGTAGCCCAAACCACTGGGTTACACGCTCTTAGAGCTGCTTATGCCTGCAATAGATATCAAGCACTATCGTCATTTGAAGCACCTGTCATCAGAGGCAAAAGAAGTGCTCCCAAACTGCTTGATAACTCGACCAGACAAGAGATTACAGAAGAGTTAGGTCATAGTCGCCTATCAATTACTAATGCTTACTTAGGGAGTAGTAAATGAACCTAAGACAAGTGGCCTGGGAAGCCACAGCCGGCCACCGAAAAAAAGGTGCCAAAAAGTACCGGCATCTTCAGTGCACAAGGTTATTGAAATTTGTCGCCTTTGCTCAAAAGCGAGGTGCAAGGGACTTCGGCCAAATTGGCAAAAGGACCTTCATCTCGTTCTGCAAAGAACACAAACTTTCAACCAAAACGGCTGAAGAGTACCGGAAGATTATTTCCTTTTTCAACCAACTGGTTGATGGGAAAATTCACATTTGAGAGGTAAAAATGTTAAAGCAAGCATTTAACATCGATCAGGCGGTCATTTGCACTGCCATTGACAGCCATCTTGTTGGACTTTATCCAATAGCTGTTACGCCCAATCTGGCTGACGATTTTGATCTTGAATCCATCCACGTCGATCTGGATGTCCCTGAGGATATGCACATTCACTATCGTCCTTGCCACATTTCAACGATTGGAGCTAAAGCAATCGAGCCGGCGATAGGCGAAGAAGTCTGCAAAGACTTTTTGTCTGATCGAATTGGCTTATTCGTGCCGTTTGACGACAGTGAATGTCTTAGCGCTGATGGATATGAATCTATTTGCTCAAGAATTGGAGAGCTCCAAAGCATCTTCAATTTGAAAAATATCATTCGCATGAGTGATATCTTTCCTAGAGTTGAATTTGACCTCCAACGTAAATTGAACGATGGAAGCGTTGGTTGTGTATCAACTGGCGTTTATTCATTACTCATGGAATATGTCGGAGATTCTTTCCCGGCGTATCAAGCATTGGTGGCTGAACAAACGGAAGTATTCAACTCACTGTTTTCGTGTCAATACTTGCCCTTACACTCAATCCCAAACAAAGTAGCCAATCAAATTGGTGCTGCAAAAGTTGATGGGATTGGTTGGTGTGTCGACCTGTTTGAGGAAGGGACGTTGGAGCCATTCATTACATATTTGGCAAAATCGCCCTCAATTGCTGAAATTGTTAAGCAACATGAGATCTGGTGCCATTACCGTCAAGAATCTTGCAGACGTCTCTTGAGAGCTTACGAAGAATTGATGCGTGACTATCAAAAATGGTCATCCGATACTAAACATTAACATCAAAACTAAAGGTGATTCACAAACGTGTTTCACCTTTCAACTTAAATATACGTTGCGCAAAAACCACAAAAAAAAAGCTAAAGTTTGATTTAATACGTTAGTAGTCTCTTTAGTAGTTTGATTTTGAATTTCTTTTAAAATCAACGAAATAGACACTTAAAAAAAAGAAATGGCGAGCCTTATCCTCGGCACTACATTCACTTCGCTGTGGCTGCTCCGTTCCCGGCCTGACCAGGTTCACGACGAATGCATGCGAGGGGACCCGCCGAATGCGCAGTTTAGCACAATTGCAAGAGAGTTTTGCGCACCCGTGAGAGGCGTTTTTCTTCTTGCGACACTTCAATAAAACGATCCGGGCACAATTTGCGAACTTCAGCAATGGCCTGACGCAACACTTTGTCGCGACCGAAGCGATTGCCCATGGCTTCGCAACGCTTTTGCGCCTCCTTAAGAATCGTTTGAGCCTTTTCAGGTAATAGGTGATGTTCGAACGATTTCATTGTCCCCTCCTCTTAGAGAGCAGGTGCAATCTTTTTACCAAAAACATAGTCGTTATAGACTTCTTCGGCATCGGGCAAATCCCACTTACCGTTTTCAAGCTTATAAGTCGTCTCTTTAAGACGATAGGTTGTGGCGCCGCACGTCCAAACGTTATAAATCTTCATGTGGGTGCAAAGGCAGCACTTGCGTTCATTTTCAGGCACCATCACCTTTTGCGTCATCTGTTGCATCCATTGTTTCAGATACGGGCATTGTCCGTCATGCAAAAGATAACCGTATGCCTCGCAGTTAGGCGGCACACGAAGTCGCTTGGCCGGGGTATTTTTCAGCATACGCATCAAGTAGCCCGTTGCCGACAAGTGATTGACCTCAATGTCTTCTTCCTTGGCGTCAAGGTAGGCATACTTCGCCACTTCAGGTAAGCCGCTTTCCTTGGTGATCGTAAAACGCGTGGCCACTTGCACACCATCGGCTCCAACGTTTTCAATCATATTGACGGCATCGTCTCCAGAAAAAACGCCACCGGCGGCAAATACCGGAATATTTAAATTCTTCTCAGCTAAATAAGCTTTGACTTCACGCACGATCGTTGCCAAATCATGCTCAGCCCAGTCTTCTCCAAACCCTAAATGACCACCGGCCATGGGACCTTCCACCACGACATAATCGGGCAAACGGTCAAGCTTTTCCGTGCGCTTTAAAAACAAATTCAAAGCACGTACGGACGAAACCACAATCCCGAGTAAGGCTTCGCGGAAGCGCTTATTTTCACTCATTAACTTAAAGCTCGATAAGTGAAGGCCGGCCGAAAGTGTAATGCCGTCAATACCGGCATCAAGTGCGGCATTTAAACGCGTCTTAAGCGACTCAATGGGGTTATTGAACGTTAATTTTTCCATGCAATTGATAAATACCAGTCCCTTACCCGTAGCGCGACTCATCACGTCACCCACGTAGCGCATCGTGGCTTCGCGCAAATTTCCGAAATCAAAGTGAACTTGAGATTTATCCCAAGAGGACTTGTGCACGAAATTAACCTTGGCTTTATCGGCACCGTAGTGAGTGCCGTACACAGTATCGACCACATCGGGAAGCATGGCGTCGGATAAGTGTGCAATGCCACCTAACTTTTCGACCGCAAGCACCATTTCAGCGGTAGAAATGTTCGCTCCCATACCGCCGACCATTAACGGCACAAGCGATTTACCTTTGAGCATAATGCGAAAATCATTAAGGCATTTTTTGCCCGATTCGGTACAAGTTGTCATGGTTTTTAAGACCTCGATTAATCAATGAATGCCCGTCAGTATGTCAGTCAAAACTGTAAAAACCGTTACGAAAAATTAGGGTAACCCCTTAGAAAAAGCCTTATTGACGGAGCTTGCGTCAAAAGCTCAAGCCCTGATTTACGAGCGTCACGACAGCGAAAAGGCTTATGAAACCGGTCCGGAAAATGTGAAAAACTATAGTTTCATTAGCTATTTTCAAATTCCTTTTTCGCATCAAATAAGTTATTCTCACTAATAACTGAGGCCCGATAGGGGCCATTGGCAACGAATTTGTTGTTTTTTACTTTTAAGGAAATGAACTATGAGCGATATCATTCACTTGAATGACCAAAACTATGAAGCCGAAACGGCAACCGGTGTTGTCCTTGTGGACTTCTGGGCTCCGTGGTGCGGTCCGTGCCGTGGCTTGGCTCCGCACTTGGAAGCCGCTGCCGTGAAATTTGACGGCAAGATCCGCATTGCTAAATATAACGTCGATGAAGCCAGCGACTACGCCGCCAAGCTCGGCGTGCGCTCCATCCCGACCTTGGTTGTTTACAAGGACGGCGAAATCGTGGCACAAAAAGTCGGTGCCATGGGCCAATCTCAACTTGACGAATTTTTGAATCAATTCGTATAATAGCCCCCGTCTCGCGCTTCGGACTCTCGGGTCCGAATCCGTTTCAATAAACTAAAATCCCTTTTTTTTATTTTTTTCAGAGAAGCGACAGCGCTATTCTCGGCGCGTCCTGACTTTTCACACTTTCACACCTAAAGATTCAACAAATGCATCTTTCCGAACTGAAATCGCTTCATGTCTCCAAGCTTTTGGATTGGGCACTGGAGTTAGGCATTGAAAATGCCAACCGCATGCGCAAGCAAGAATTGATGTTTGCCATTTTGAAAAAACGCGCCAAAGAAGGCGAACAAATTTTCGGCGACGGCACCTTAGAAGTATTGCCTGATGGCTTTGGCTTTTTGCGTTCCCCCGAAACGTCCTATTTAGCTAGCACCGACGACATCTACATTTCGCCCTCGCAAATTCGACGCTTCAACCTTCACACGGGCGACTCCATTGAAGGTGAAGTTCGTACGCCAAAAGATGGTGAACGTTATTTCGCACTCGTGAAAGTGGAAAAGGTTAACGGCCAAGCACCTGAAAACTTAAAGCACCGTATCCTTTTTGAAAACTTAACGCCGCTTTTCCCCGATGAGCACTTGGTGCTTGAACGCGATATTCGTGGCGATGAAAATTTAACCGGTCGCGTCATCGACATGATTGCTCCGATCGGTAAAGGCCAACGCGCTTTGATCGTGGCATCTCCCAAGAGCGGTAAGACCGTTTTGATGCAACACATCGCTCACGCCATTACGGCCAATCACCCCGATTGTGTCCTCTTTGTGTTGCTCATTGATGAACGTCCGGAAGAAGTGACCGAAATGCAACGCACGGTCAAGGGCGAAGTGGTGGCTTCGACCTTTGATGAACCGGCCGCGCGTCACGTACAAGTAACCGAAATGGTTATCGAAAAAGCCAAGCGCTTGGCCGAAAGCAAGAAAGACGTGGTCATTTTGCTTGACTCCATTACCCGTTTGGCCCGCGCTTACAATAACGTGATGCCGACCTCAGGCCGCGTGCTCTCCGGTGGTGTGGATGCCAATGCACTTCACCGTCCCAAGCGCGTTTTCGGCGCCGCCCGTAATTTGGAAGAAGGCGGTTCTTTGACCATCATTGCTACGGCTTTGGTCGATACCGGCAGCCGCATGGACGATGTGATTTATGAAGAATTCAAGGGCACGGGTAACATGGAAGTGCATCTTGAACGCCGCTTGGCTGAAAAGCGTATCTACCCGGCTATCAATGTGTTGCGCTCCGGTACTCGTCGCGAAGAGTTGTTGCTCAAACCCGATGTGATGCAAAAGGTTTGGATCTTGCGCAAGCTCTTGAGCGATATGGACGAAGTCGAAGCGATGGAATTCTTGCTCGAACGCTTAAAGAGCACGAAGACCAATCAAGACTTCTTCGATTTGATGCGCCGCGGCGGCTAATTTCTCCGCACTACACAAAGCACAACGGGCAGTCTCTGAAATATCAGATCTGCCCGTTTTCTTTGGCTAATTTAATTAGAGCTATTTAATCTTTTGCATCGCTTGCTTCAAATCGCCGATGAGATCCTCGGGATCTTCAAGCCCCACCGAGATTCTCACCATACGATCAAAAGGCATGGGACGAACCGTACGCGTACCGTACCCACCGATGAGCAGACTTTCATAGCCACCCCACGAGTAGCCGCGACCGAAAAGCTGCAACGCATTGATCATAGGTGCGAGTTTGCCGGCATATTCCGGCTTAAAAAGCACTGCAAAAAGAGCGCTCGGACCTTTAAAGTCGCGTCTGAAAATCTCATAAGAGGGATCCGTGGGTAACGCAGGCCACAATACCCGCTCAACCTGCGGTTGCTTCAAGAGCCAGTCAACAATTTCATAAGCACTGGCCACGGCCTGCTTCATGCGAGCGGCCATTGAGTGCAAGCCACGATAGGCGAGATAAATATCATCGCAACTTGTTGTCTGACCGTTTTGTACACTCGTTCGGTAAACGGCCGGCCACGTTTTTTCGTTGCAAATCACCACCCCCATCGTCACATCAGAGTGCCCAA
>OGGP01000520.1_pt1 | contig 23985 bp, 16 predicted proteins | sample 1571261 | NCBI WGS metagenome assembly OGGP01 (sample SAMEA2581968, study PRJEB24529) | metagenome | biome: Human gut stool | place: China | collected 2011
CCCGCCTTACAACCGTTCTCAGCCCCCGTATGTTTCCCGGCCACGGATAAGCCTTCAGCCGTTTCTGTGCCTCGCGATCAAAGCCTTTCACGTTCCTTTCCAGCTCCCGGTTGGCGGCATCCAGCATGAACTCCGCCAACGGTATAATGTCTTCGGGACACTCTGCCAGCAGTGGTACATGCAGCGGAAACTCGTTCAGACGGTGGAACAGGTCTTCCCTGAACCGTCCTTCGGCTATCGCCTTTTCCAGATTCTCATTGGTGGCGGCCACCAACCGGATGTCCGTTTGCATTTCTTCCCTGCCGCCTACGGGTCGATAACGCTTTTCCTGCAACGCACGCAACAGCGACCTCTGCACCTCGGCATTCAGATTACCCACTTCGTCCAAAAACAGTGTCCCGCGGTTGGCGGCGGCAAACATGCCTGTCTTGTGTTCCGTTGCTCCGGTAAAGGCACCCTTCACATGGCCGAACAACTCCGATGCCGCCAGTTCCTTCGGAAGCACTCCGCAATCTACCGCTATGAAAGGCGCGTCTGCCCGTCCGCTCAATGCGTGTACCTGCCGGGCCACATACTCCTTTCCTGTTCCTGATGCACCACGTATCAGTACGGACAAGCTGTCGGCAGGAGCCACCACACGCACAATGTTCTGAAGTTTCACCGCTAGAGGACTTTTACCAACGTAAAAAGCCCGTCCTTTAACTTTCTTTCTATTTCCACAGTCCAACAGCCCACGGATAATACCAAGTACCCTTTCCGTCTGAACAGGTTTTGGTAGATAGTCTGCGGCACCTTTCTTCATCGCTTCCACCGCACTGAGGATATCTCCGTAGCCTGTCATGATGAGGAAAGGCATACGATAGCCCTGCGCCTTCATCCATTCTAATAGTTCCACACCGTTACTGTCGTTCAGGCGAAAATCCGACAATAGCAAATCCACCTTATGGCCTTCCAAAAAGACCTTCGCTGAATCTACCGATAATACATAACGGGCATTGATACCGTTTTTCACCAGCCAGTTTGTGGTGATACGCGCATACGCGCGGTCATCTTCCACTACCAATACGGTTTCCATATGTTTTTTCCTTTATTTTTTTACTTTCTCTACGGCCTGTTCCACGACCTCAATCAGTTTTTCTATTCTTTCGTCCGATATCCCGCCCCATTTTTCAGGAGGCATGGAGGCCATTCCCTTCAGTTCACTTCGGGGAATGTTTATACGGATCATTTCCCAGAGTGGTGCGGCTTTGTGTATGATACTTCCCAACTTCACATAGTTTCTCATGAAGAAAGCATCCCGCATTCCGGAAAGTTCCTCCGTGGTGTCTTCTATAAAAATATCTAGCATTTCCTCAACATATTCCTCACCTTCCATGATAGCCGCAATACCTAGTCTGTCCATTTGTGAAACTACCGCCAGCAATAAAACAAACAGGGCAAAGCTGGCTACCATATAGTAGGAATTGTCCCATTCAAGGATAAAGGCCCGGTAATGTTCAGTAAAACGTTCGTTGCTCTCCCGTTCGAATTCGGGAACTATGCTCATTCTTTCGTTCAGTTCCACGCTGCCAGTGTATAAGTGTCCATCTATACCAGCAGCCGTTCCTGTCTTTCAGTCTGTTCCAGAATGATCCTTTCATTCAGGGAATGGAGCATGCGTGTTGTTATCCCAGTTGGAGAAGTGGCGGACAGAGACTGCCGTTTACGTTCTGCCTCTTCCCGCTGTTGCAGGTAAGCGGATTTGTTCTCTTTTCTACGGAAGATATTCCAAATATTTCCTTTCTTTTTGGGGGAATCTTCCGCTCCAGTACTCGGAATCATCACATTTTCCTTTTGCTGCACAGTTTGTTTCCGAGCTGTTGAGACAATGGACGGGATACTTTCCTGCACAATATCACCTATACCCTGCAGTTCCTTGAAAGTATGCATCGCCTTGGAAAGAAGTAGTTCCTTATTCCAAAGAAGAAGACACAACGAGTCGATATGTTTTTTCAGTAACGGAGTATGGACATATTCTTTCAGAAATTGCAGATTGTCACAGACCCTATGGCATTTGCGGCTGTATTCTCTCAGGTCGTCATCATCCCATGTGACGGCAGTCTCCGCATGGGTGGAGAGGTCCAGTAGGCCGATGTAGCTATTTTCCGTCAGACGGTGTATCGCCACCAGCTCCTTTTCCTCCTTGCGCAACGTATGTCTTAACATCTGCTCCTGACGGAACTGATAGACAATGAAGGCCGACAGCAGGACCAAAATGGCATAACCCAGAAATATTTTTAACTTTAACCACATGATTATGAATCATCCGAACCTATAAATCAATTATTGGCCCGTGCCAATAATATACATATAAAAAATAATCCCTACCTAGGTTTTAGTGCAACTTATGTAAGGATTATTTGAAAAATATAGATTATTTCAAGTTCTTCAGGTCTCTCAGAACAGTTTTATCAGTTATTTCAATAATACTGATGGCGTAGCCACCACCTGCCACAGCTTTCATCTTTAAAGCCGATTTGGCAGTAACAATACCTTTACGAATGCCATAAGACTGCGGATTGTTCCGATAATGCGCATCTTTACCATCTTCATAAACAGTTGCAATGTATTTCTTGTCATTGTCAAGAAAATCAAGTTTCAGCGTGGATAAATGTCCTTCTTCACCACTGGTACAACCTATGAACCAATTATTTGAACCTTTTGCTTTACGTGCCGCTACAATATAGCGTCCTGGTTCGGCTTCCAGATATTTACTCTCATCCCAATCCACGGGCACATCCTTGATAAACTGGAAAGCATCCATGAACCGTTCGTAGTTTTCTGGTATATCGGCTGCCATTTGGAGCGGACTATACATGGTGACATAAAGCGCGAGTTGGCGGGCAAGTGTGGAGTTCACGTGTGATTTACTATTTGGATTGAGTTTACTCATATCCATTTCAAAGATTCCCGGAGTGTAATCCATAGGACCACCTTGCAGGCGGGTAAACGGTAAGACGGTAGTATGAAACGGCTTGTTTCCGCTGAATGCCTCATATTCCGTACCACGAGCAGATTCGTTGCCAATCAAGTTAGGATATGTACGGCACAACCCGGTAGGACGTACGGCCTCATGTGCGTTTACCATGATATGGTGTTTGGCAGCCTCGGTTACGGCATATAGATAGTGGTTATTCAACCATTGTCCATAATGATGTTCGCCACGCGGAATCATATTGCCCACATATCCACTCTTTACAGCATTATATCCATAATCGTTCATCAATTGATAAGCAGCTTCCATATGACGTTCATAGTTACGGATAGAAGCCGATGTTTCATGATGCATCATTAGTTTCACCCCTTTAGACTGGGCATACTCGTTCAGCATCTTGATATCAAAATCCGGGTAAGGAGTCACAAAGTCAAACACGTAATCTTTGGAATGGCCAAACCAGTCTTCCCACCCGATATTCCATCCTTCCACCAACACTTGGTCGAATCCATGCTTAGCAGCAAAGTCTATGTATTTTTTTACGTTCTCATTATTAGCCGGGTGTTGTCCGTTGGGCTTGACCTTGTTATAATCCGTTTCTCCTAATCTCACAGAAGGTACATCCCAGGTATATGCCCAAGGCTTTCCACCGGCAATCATTTCCCACCATACACCGATATATTTCACCGGTTTAATCCAAGAGGTATCTTTGTATTTGCAAGGTTCATTCAAATTCAAGATAAGGTTTGAAGCAAGAATATCGCGTGCATCATCACTCACCATGACAGTACGCCAGGGAGTACGGCAAGGAGTCTGCATATAAGCCATATTTCCTTGTGCATCAGGAGTAAGTTGCGAAGTAAATACAAAATTCTTGTCATCTAGGACTAAATGCATGCAAGAATAATCCACCAAAGCAGCCTCATGCAGGTTGATGTAAAGACCTTCGGCTGTCTTCATCTGCAAGGAAGTCTGTACACCTGTGGATGAAAAAATACTTTGCGACAGGTTCCCGTCAACAGCACCGCTCAGCAAACTACGAATTTCTGACAGTTTCGACTCGGTATAGTCATATTCTTGTGTATCATAATCTCCCGGAATCCACCAAGCTGTATGATCACCGGTCATGGCAAATTGAGTATGTTCTTTTTTTACAACGAAGTAGGGCAAATATTGTTGCGAAGGGAACTCATAGCGGAATCCCACGCCGTCATCATACACACGAAAACGGAGATTCATGAAGCGTCCGTTCGATGGTTTCTCCAATTCCACAAAAAGTTCATTATAGCGGTTACGGATATGACTGTTTTCTCCCCATACAGGTTCCCAAGTCTCATCAAAAGTCGATGTAGATGTATTATTTATCCGGAAAGAATCCATTAATGAATTTTCTTCGTTCAATTCAATCCCTAGTGTACTAGGCTTTATCACAGGAATGCCCTTATAAGTTACCTGATAAGTCGGGATTCCTCTCTCATTTATTGAAAACTCAAGTGTAATATTGCCCGACGGAGAAGAGATGCTTTCTGCTTTTGCCATAAAGCACGATAAAAGCAGAAAGGCTGCTATTATTATTTTCATAACTATCTTTCTTTTTATAAATTCATTTATTTGGAATAAACGACACGGACCTTTACTTCGGTTGTACAGTCAGTGCAAGGTATATCAATGTTCGTACATTTTCTTTTTACGTCATAAGAATAATTAGAAGTTTCCACTCCATTCACTTTTACCGCTACAGGTTGCGTCGTATTATAGATGCGAAAAGTATATGAACGAGCATTGACACCGTTCGTATAAATTCCCTGACGAGGAGTAATGACATATTCTCCTTTATTATTTTTGAATGATTGTCTTAAGATTGTTGTTGCAAAAACGGTACTATAATCATTATTATCACCATCATCTTCATACAATACCCCCTCACCCTTGCAACCTGACACGAAGTTTAAAATCAGATGTCCGGGACGTTCTGTCACATTCATTACAGTAGGAGGATTATAAGGAATAATTGCACCTTGTTTAAAAAAATACGGAATTTGCTCCTGCGTAAAACACATTGTTTTTCTGCACGGTCCTTCAATCAATTCATCTGTAGCCACACTCCACCATTTCCCCTCAGGAAACCAGATTTCTTTTGAACTGATACCATCTTCCAAAGCCGGTTCTGTTATTGGAGCTACTAAAATGTCGTTTCCAAAGAAATATTCACCTTCATATTTATATGCCTCTTCACTTTCAGGGTATTCATAGTAAAGTGGACGGCACATACCTATACCTGTATCAAATGTCTCACGAGCCATTGTATATATATAAGGGAAGAGTGCGTAACGAAGTTTTACGGCATCGCGTAACTTAGGAAAATTGGGAAATTTCCATATACGCCGTTCTATCCGGCTGTCATCAGTGGCATGACTGCGGAATATAGGGGTAAACACTCCAAACTGAATCCAGCGAAGCATTAGTTCCGGGTCATTTACAATTTTTTCATCGGTAAACGCATGGCCTCCAAGGTCATGTCCCCAGAAAGCGTATCCTACATTTGATGCGGTGGAAGTAAAGTACGGCTCAAATGCGAGAGTCGGGAAATTTATAAGGGCATCTCCCGAAAAACCAATTTGGTAACGATGGCTCCCTAATCCTCCCCAACGATGAAAGATTACAGGTCGGCGGTCAGGCCTGTTTTTAACCATATCATTGTAAAACACATGATTGCACCAGAATGTCTGTCCAAGACCGGGAGTATATGGACTCGTAAGATGTTGTTGCCAGTCGAGCCACCAGAAATCCACACCTTCAGATTCATGGTCACGGATTACGTTGTCAAAGAATGACTTTGTAAAATCCGGATAATCAAGATACCAGGCAATTTTGCCGTTACTACCATATTTACCGCCAAGTTCCCTACTCATTGCTTTGTAATAGGATGGAGATTCGATACTGTCAATGCCATCTGCCGGATGGAGATTTAAAGCGATTTTGTAACCGTTGTCATGGATTTCCTGAAGAAGTTTAGTCGGTTCAGGTATTAAGTTGGTATTCCAAGACCAGCCGGTCCAACCTCCGATATTCTCCGACTCACTTGATGCCTTGCCATTCCAATGCCAATCCATATCAAGAATCATTACGTCGGTAGGGATATCGTTCTTCTTAATTTCTCGCATAATCTCCCGATAGTCATCGGCTGAATATGAATAGTAACGGCTATACCAATAGCCGAAAACGTATGCCGGTGGTAAAGGAATTTTACCGGCTATTTTGGTAAAATCTCCGATAGCTTTCTTATATTCATTGCCATAGCCCATAAAATACAGGTCAATAGCCTGAGGGTCATTACGATATGCCCACCAGTCATATCCAACCTCCGGATTTGGCTCAAGTGCAAATGAGTGACTCCCGTCAGCACGTGTTGCTTCCCATGAATCATCTATTACAGCCCAACCGGATCGGGATATTAATCCGTTTTCCAATTCACTCCGTTTATTGTCTCCATTGCTACCGTCAAGAGTCCGACAAGTCCCTTTAAGGTTTAGCGGATCTTTTTTCCCTGGATACCAAAGTGTTTCACAGCCATGGTTTTCAATGGTAATAGTGAGGTTTTCCGGAGATGCCGGACTTGTTTTCGGATTGGTTCCTTTTCGGTATTTGAGTTTTACTTTATCAGTCTGGATATACAAGAATCGGTCATCTTCTTTTTTCTTGAAATCTACCAATTCAAGATTACGGTTGACAACTGTAAATGTAGGACGGTCTTCGAACATGCCTTTTTCACTATATTCTATACGAATCATTTCTGGAGTCAGTACTGTGAAGCGTGCATTGCCACATATAACCACTGCCTTGGAATTTGCTATCGGATTATTATTGTCAACTGTAGCTCGAACAAATGGTGCCATGCTTAGCATCACCGCCAATCCTATCCACTTCATTATTCTTTTTTTATTCATATAAATGTACTGTTATTAAATTATTTGGTCAGTTTCAAAACCTTGCAAGCCCGCGGCCCTAATTCAACACTCAATTTAGATGCTTTGCCTTCGTCTTTGTGTTTCCACAAGTCGCGTACGCTTACTTCTCCTTCTATACCAATTTCCGAAAGATGTAGTTCATATGTTTTCTGTTCATTGTCGCGGTTGAAAAGTCCTACTATATAATCACCGTTAGACATCTGTCCGTACCAAATCTGGTTCTTTTCAGTGTCGGTCACGTCACCCGAAAGAGGCTTTCCTACGAATCTGTCGGCATTCAGTGCCAACATTTCCTCATTCTGATAAAATTTCAGGTTATCTCCTACGGTATTATGTCGGTCAGCTACCGTTACCGGCCCTCCTGCTATCAACTGCAAAGAAATAACCGACTCTTTTTCCGCATCAGTATTAAAGGTATTAAGACGGATAAAATCGCCATCAGGAATTACTTGATTACGTCCTGTTACTTTCGACCAATATATAAATCCATCAAACATATTCATGCTGTTGGGCCAGCCTTCATACACTTTGCCTCGGCTATCGTCAGAAAAATGGTTCCATCCACCTTGACCTGTATCTGCTACAATACGCACCATATTACCATATTTCCTTTCCAACTCGGCATTATTTTTAAGATGTGGCATAACCAATGAAGTAAAAATACCATAGCGAGTGGCCGAAATACAGATATACTCCAATGCCTTTTCATAACATTCTCTTCCATAGCCTCTGCCCACAAGTCCATTTCCCCAACTGGCTTCCATGCCACGGTCAAATCCATCTTCATACCAACTGAGAAAATCCATACGAATATATTCTACTCCTAATTCCTTATAATGTTTGAAAAAGCCGTCAATATATTCTTTTGCTCCTTTATGGGTAGCAACCACATAAGTAAAGAACTTATCCGGCTCGTCCGGATGCGCTACAACATCACTCTCGGCATCATACTTCAATTGTCCCAATGTAATGTTATTGGTATTCTGAATGGGAGTTTCATCTTTTCCGTGTAACCACAACGGGTTATCATACACACCTAGTTTCAACCCTTTTGCCTTACATTTAGCTACAAGATCTTTCAAATACATGCTACCATATTTGTCCATGTAGCCGTATTCATTCTTTTCACAAAGCATAGGAATAAATCCATCCGTACAAAGCATATCATAACCATAAGGTTTCAGATTCTCGGCAACCCAGTCAATAGCTTTGTCCCACTCTTCTGCATTCATATCCATTTGATATTCAGGAATACCATTATCAGCCATTTCCATACAAAACTCATATACACTCCAATAGAGTGGGGCTTTGAATTTATGGATATTGCTAATATCCACCTCTTCGTCATAATCCGGCACTTCCACTTCATCATCGGGAATCATATCCGGAGTCCACCCTGTTCCTTCGTCCTTACAGCTTGTGGAAGTAAATATTCCTATCATCAACAAGCAAAACAATGTTATTTTCTTATATTCCATACTACTTTTTCATTTCTAAGCGAGTGCGGAATTAAATTGTCCGCACTCGTAGGATTACTAATTTTTCTTTTCAAATTTAATCTTATTAGTCAATACATTCAGTTCTACACGATACTGACCGGCTTCACTTTCTTCCACTTTCCACTGGTAGTCATTACCATTCGGTTGAACCAACTGCACATCAGTCATGTTAAGAGAAGCTTTTCCGTCTTCTCCCGCCTGCTTGGGCATATAACAAGTGATCGCCCAACTTCCATCTACATTTATCGGACATTTAAAGCTACCAGCTTTTAATTCTCCTTCCCAATAGAATGTTCCTTTATCAACATTGAAATCATAAACGAAAGCTTCCTTCCCTTGCTCCCAACCGGCAGGAGTTGCATCACCTAACATCCATATCTCTTTGCAGGGCAGATCATCAGGAATGCTCTGTAACAGCTTGAAGTCAATAGTCATGGTGTACATGTTCAGTGTCACCCGGTAGTTGCCTTCTTTGGTAATGTTCCATTTGTAGTCATGTCCCTGTATACCGGCCTCGATGTGTTCCATACGATTATCTCCAAATTCATGCGTTCCGTTTTCTATTGGCATCAGCCATGCTACATTCCAGTCTTCTTTCAGTTCCAATGGAAATTTCATATCTCCGGTTTTCAGGAGACCTTCATAATAGAAAGCCACTTGGTTGACCGGATCTTTCGTCAGTTTTGTGGAACTCATGATGTTCCAACCTGCAGGGGTTGCTTCTCCTACCATCCAAACATCATTATAGTCGGTAGTCGGGTAATCTACATTCAATGTTCCGGCTTCAATGTTCAATTTCAACACATAAAATCCTGCTTTATTAATGGTAAAGGGGGTTTCATTACCGGTTTCATGCTCATTAAAGACCACACTGCCGTCGCTACCCTGTGTATACGAAGGTGACTGTCCGGTGGTATTCAAAATAAACTTGTAGTCACCTTCTTTCATCACCCCGTACCAGGTATATACCTCTTCCGATATCTCTTCTGTCATTTTAAGCGCATTGGCCGGGTCAGTAGCTCCTTCAAGTGCTGTTCCCATGACATAGATGTCGTATGGCTGTATTTCATACCCCACTGCGTCAAAACGTACAGTTGATAGTTCCGGTTTCACATAGCAGTCGGTCTCTTCTATTTCTGCGATAATTTCAGCTTCCAATGTTACTCTTTCACCGGGTTCTATTTTCCATTTCGTCAATAATGCGTTCATTTTTTTATGGGTAAAGCTTACACTGTGCTCGCCGGCCGGAATTCTCATTTTGTCAATAGAAGTGCCAAAATCATTGTCAGCAATGTCCAACTTAAAATAATAAGTCACTTTAGAATCTAAAGGGGCATTGGTCACCTCATTCCATGAAAAAGTAACAGCTTCCTCCTTTCCTGATTTCTGATTTAGTTCAACATATTCATCCGATACTTGCAAGTGCATGGTATCATCGGGACGCTCAATACTATAACGTATATCTTCATCCTTACAGCCTACTACCAAACAAGAAAGCATGGCAAGTAAAAAAAAGATTTTATTTTTCATTTTGCTTGATTTTATGGGAATTATTTCCAAAATGGAAGTTGTCGCAGATTCTCGTTTTTATCCATTTCACTTTGATGGATAGGGAACCAATAATAAGCAGGATTATACACACGTTTCTGATAAGGTGTACGTACATAAAAAGCCTCAGCGTCTTTTCCGCTATAATTCATTCCGTACATATCTCCATTCAGCTTTTTTTCAGCTTCTTTCCAACGGCGCAAATCGTCATAACGCACCCCTTCTCCACAAAGCTCGACACGGCGTTCGGCACGAATAATCTTACGCACAGTCTCTTGATTATCGTCCACATGGATATTCTGGGCATCACTATTACCAAACGTATAAGTACGAATACCAGCACGTGTACGAATTTTATTCACATAGTTCAAAGCTTCCTCGCGAACTGTACGTTCATCTTTATACTCATTCAATGCCTCGGCATAATTCAAAAATGCTTCTCCCAAGCGGTAAACAATACCGGGACGATACTGGTAATTGTTCTCTTTAACATTCGTCTTAGGAGACACCCGTTTACGGATAAGATAACCATTTTGAGGTGCATCGTGCGTATGCGGATTGTCTTTCTGCCCGTTAAAAAACTCAAATTTACGTTTCTCGGTAGGGAAATAAGAGTTATTAAAAGCTACGGATACATAGAAGCGCGGTTCACGATTACAATACATATTATATGTACCTGCATAAGTAACAGCTCCTCCATTTACTTCTTCGTCCCAGATTGTATTATCAAGTTTTACGTCCGATTCGGAAAATCCCTCTTCATTCGAACCGTCATAAGGAAGTCCGTCTTGCATAAAGAAAGCATCGACCAAAGATTGAGTTACCCCTAACCCGCCGCTACCGCCACTGGCAGCCGGTGTTGCATGTTTTTCGTATGAACCATAATCAGAGCTTGGACGCGCAAACAGAATTTCGGTGTTCCCTTCATCAAAACGCTTCAAAAACAAGTTCTGATAAGACATAAACGGATCAATCTCTCCATTTGCATTTTCTTCAACATAAAGCTTATATCCGGCTTTATCAGCCTCATCAATCAATAGTTTACACGCTTCTACTGCATTTTTCCAACGTGTCGGGTCATAAACGGTACTGAAAAGATTTTCACCCTTCTCATTTTTGAAATCCGCATAATCCGTATTCCCATTTACCAATGGACTGGCAGCAAAAAGTAACATACGTGCACGCACTGCCAAACACATAATACTGGTAACACGCCCATACTTTCGCGCTTCAGTATATTTAGGAGGTAGTATCATAGAAGCCTCAAGCATTTCCTTGTCAGCCCAATCTATCACAGTGTAATAAGGAGCCTGTCCTTTCATCAAGTCCGACAGTACAAAATCTGTTGGAGCAATATAATCAGGATCAAACGGAACAGCTCCATAAGTATTGGCAAGCAAGTAATAATAATAGGCTTTCATGAATTTGCACTCCGTTTTCATATACTCTACTTCTTTTGCACTTATACCCTGTGCTGGTAGTGGGTGTATGTTCTCAAGGAAAATATTAGCCTCCCGAATACATTGTGGAAGAAGTTTCCAATAGTTCCCCTCCCAATCACTGTTAGGTGTCCATTCACCCAATATATAAGGAATGACTTTCCACCCCCACTGCCGCCAACGTTCGGACGGAGTCAGATCGTCAGCTAGGACTTCCCAACCCAATGTGTTAGTATAACCCCAATAAGGATCGGGTATAGCCGAGTAGACATTGGCAAGCCAACCCTCAATACGGGTTTTGTCTTCAAAGACCAAAGGAAGAGTTAATTCTGTATCAGTTTCTTTGTCAAGATAGTCAACACAAGACATCAATGAAGCTGTGACTATAAATCCTATAAGAATATTTTTTATAAATTTCATTGTTCTTTTTCTTTAGTTCATTCTACATTAAAAATTTACTTCTACCCCCAACATCAAAGAACGCATGGACGGATATTTTAAACCATCAGAGGTGGCCAGTTCCGGATCCCATAATTTGAACTTGGAAATGTAGAACAAGTTATTCCCACTGGCAAAGAATCGGATACTCTTCGCGCTAATTTTATTAACGACATTCTTAGGTAGGCTGTAGCCTATTTCAAGTGTTTTCAAACGGAGGAAACTCATATTTTTCTTCCAGAAAGTCGAGGCACGGTTATTGTTCGTATTAGTACTCTGAGAAAGACGTGGCCAAAAAACGTTCTGAGAAGGATTTTCTTCAGTCCAGCAGTCTGTATAGTTGGTATAGACATTACCTAATACACCGGCTCCGCTACCGGGAATGAAATAATCCGACCCACCGATAATACGGTAAGTGTCACCACTTCCTTGGAAGAAGAAACTCATATCCCAATTACGGAAATTGATATTTCCGCCAAATCCATAAACGATTCTCGGGTCAGTAGTACCACCAATATAGCCTTCGTCAGCACTAGTTATATAGCCATCGTTATTCATGTCACGATATTTGATATCGCCCGGACGCACTTCACCGCCCAGTTGTGGAACAGGAATTCCTTCTTTCAATTTTCCATCTACGAAATCATCATCGGTATAAAGTCCTAAGGCTTGCAGCCCCCACAGCGTATTGATTGAATGCCCGGTAATAGAACGATAAGTTCCTTTGACTGATTCTGGTTCGTCTCGTTCGATGATTGTATTCTTAGCATAAGTAAAAGTTCCTCTTACGCTAATGTTCCAATCCTTATTAATTCGCTTGTTGTAATTCAGTGATAGATCGAGACCTTTATTGTCCACCTTGCCATAATTGGCGTATGGATTGTTGATAAATCCTGTTTGGGAAGGAATGGTAGCACGTTGCATAAAAATACTTGTCCTGCGTTCTTTAAATAGATCGAGTTGAAAATCGAGTTCATTCCAAAGACCTATTTCTATACCTATATTCGTTTTAAGCGCTTTCTCCCAAGTCAGGTTTCCTACGCCGACTTCTCCTTCCTGCACACCGTCACGATAAGTATCTCCTGTATATCCCCAATTGTAACCATTAGCTTTTGAATTGATGGTTGTGATATAAGCGAAACGGCGTCCACCGATATTGTCATTTCCTACCGTTCCCACAGAGGCACGGAGTTTCAGTTTACTTATCACATTGCGTATAGGTTCCATGAATTGCTCCTCACTAACGAGCCACCCCAAGGCGATGGAAGGGAAAAAACCAAAACGCTTGCCTTTCGCAAAGTTTTCCGAACCATTATATCCAAAGTTGAATTCAGAAATATAGCGGCGGTCAAATGTATATGAAAAACGTCCTGCAATACCTTGTGTCCGGTTCGGCTGTATATCGCCCCAATCATAGCTGCGTTGATTATACAAAAGAAGTGCATCTACCATATGTCTGTTATTAAACGTCTGATTATAACTGAGTGCCGCTTCCAAATAAACGCTCTGGTTACCGTAATTTGCATTACTGGAATGGTCAAGAAACTCACTTCCGTATTTCAAGATGCTATGTACTAGTTCACCTTCATCATTGCGTGATTTTGCTACGCTATAATAGTCCGGCTCTTTACCACGTGTCACAAAGTTCTCATTATATGTATCAAATGCAAAAGTGAGCTTAGCTTTTAGTCCCGGAGTTATCATTTTAAGGTTCTGCTCAACAGCAAACAAAGATTCTAGTTTGCTTCGTCCGCTACGGTAGTAACCGTTCTGTGTACTGATAGCCCAAGGATTAGGACGGTTGCTACTGGCAATAGGAATAGTCCCATCTGAATAAACAGCGGGGTGTACAAAAGGAGGCGTTTCAAAAGCAGCACTGAAAACTTCATCCGTACCACTGCGACTTTTATGTAGATTCTGTAAGTAACCACCTACATTAAAACGAACTAGGGTAGTTTTTGTCAAGTCTAGATCTACATTTGCCCGTATGTTGTAACGGTTCAACTTGCTTTGGGTATCATAAGGCAAACTCTTATCGGAAGCCATAATTCCATTTTCATGATAAAGAGATGCTGTAAGAGAATAACGGAGTATTTCTGTTCCACCACTTACTGTAAGATTAGCACGAGTGGAAGTTGCATAATCTTTGGTAATGGCGTCTATCCAGTCTACATTCGGATATAAATCTTTGTCGTAGCCATAATAAGTTTTAAGTATCTGCTCCTTTGTAAACATACGTTTATTGGGATCACTTTCCAGAGAATTAAGTAAACTCATATATTCAGCAGCTCCAATAAACTCAGGAAGTTTGGTGGGAGCCTGAATGGACTGCTCTACACGTACATTAACAGAAGGAGCGGCTATCGTTCCGCGTTTTGTATTGATAATAATGACTCCATTCGCTCCACGTACGCCATACATAGCACTGGCTGAAGCATCTTTCAAAACAGAAAAAGATTCAATTTCAGCAGGATCAAGATCATTTAAGCTACGTTCTACACCATCTACCAATACTAATGGAGAAGTATTTCCACTGAAAGAAGCAATGCCTCGAATCCAGAAATTTGAGTTATCATATCCGGGTTCGCCAGATGGCTGTACTGCAATCACACCTGCTAACTGTCCGGCTAAATTGTTACTGAGTGAACGGGAGGACCCGACTTGCAACTTGGTAGGTTCTATAGTCTGTACCGAACCAATAACTGAAAGTTTCTTTTGATTACCATAACCTACTACCACAACCTCATCCAAAGCTTCTACATCTTCTTCTAGTATAATATTGAAGTTGATTTCATTTCCAACCACGATTTCTTTAGACTTGAAACCTATGTAAGTTATATTTAATACACTCTGTTTATTCGGTACCTCAATATAGAAGTGACCATCCACATCAGTTATAGCCCCTCCTGGCTCATTTTTGACTGTCACATTAACACCTGGAAGTGGAGATTTCTCTTTATCAAGTACGGTTCCACTAATTCGGATACCTTTTACTTGCTGTTGGACAATAATACTTTCTGCCATAGACTCATCAGCATAAACTGGAAAGAATCCTATCCACAAAAATAGTGGCGCCAGAATAGTAGTTTTTACTTTCATAGTTTTTTAAATTAAAAGATTAACGTCATTGATTACAATATAACAGCCTATTAAGCAGAACGACATATCGCGGGTCTGGATACTTGTTGGCTATTCGAATTATTACCCTTTGTTTTCTAGTTAGATTGTTCTTTTGCATACATAATATAAGATTTTAAAGTTGATAAAAAAGTATAAATTACAAACTATCTCTTTCTTGGGAAAAGAGACAACGCAAAAATATCAGATAAGAAATACTAATTATGAATCAAAGAGTGAAAAAGTAGTGATTTATATCAATGGAAAATGTATAATCTACTGTATATTAGTAATATAAAAACGTGTAGTAAAACTAAAAAAGTAGTAAAAATATAAGTGTAAAATAAGAATATTCTGAATCGTAAACTTCTATTAGTCTTTTGACTTTCCAATTTTCATTACCTCTTGTTCTAGTAGGTTACGGTCACCAGCGGCCTTATTTCGAACTTTCGTGCGGTAATTATAAATGGTGGTTACAGAATAGCGTAGAAACTGAGCAATCTTCACGCTGTCACTAATGCCCAAGCGTATCAGTGCAAAGATGCGTAACTCTGTATTCATCCGTTCACCAGTTTTCAAAGATATTCGCTCATCATTGGTAAGCAAGGCATTGAAATCCTCCACAAAAGTAGGGAACATTTGCAGGAAAGTATTGTCAAAATTCGCATAGAATTCCTTCAATTCCCCCTCTATAAATTTGGAAGACTTGATGTTCTTGTAGAGTTCTTCCACATTCCCAGTAGCAGCAATCTTACCTAATAACCGGCGGTAATTGTCCATCTTCTCCAAATATACCGAACATTGATCCATATATCGACCAATATACTCCTCCTTCAGATAAGAATTCTCAGCAATACTGTGGTTAGCCTCCTTAAGCTTGTGCATCGAAAGGTGAAGTTCTTCATTCAGTTCTTTTAGCCGCTTATTGGTGTCAATCACTTCTTTGCGAGCGATAGCCAACCTCTTCATCTGTTTATATACATAAAATATGGCAAGCAATAGAAAAAATGAAAGCATGCTGATAGATGCCAATGTCCATTTCATTTGTTCCTGCTGTTTCTCTGTCTTTTGTTGGTAAGCATCGTTAATGATGGGAAATATCTCCAAAATCTCCAATTTGCGCAACCGAGCATTACAAGCTGCAGCATCTTCCATACATATCTTTACATAAGAATAGGCACGCTCGATATCTCCCTCTTGATAAAGCAATATGGCTAGCTTACGCAAAGAAATGTATTCCCGGACAGCGGTTGTCATATCTGCTATGGCAGAAATAATCAAAAATTCTTTTTCTTTTTCTTTATTCTCTTTCAGACGATAGGACTCTGATAAAGTATAGGCACAAATTGCAACATCATGTTCATATTCCTTCTGCTGGGCTAAATAATCTGTCAGTAAGCAAATGGCTTTATCATATTCGTTGCGTACATTATACTGGTCGGACTGAATCAAGGTATGTATCAAAAGGTTATCCTTATTGACTAGTAGCAATGAATCACGATATTTGTCCGTAAGTTCCGTATAAAGTTTCCTTTCATACTTTGTAACTGCATAGTCAGCCATAAGTCCATAGATTGTGCGATAGATATGATAATAATAGGGACGGAGATTTTTCGACAACCGTTCTGCATGAATATTCCGCATCAAATCCATTGCTTCCTTATACATGCCTGTCATTCCCAAGACATCAGCTTTATTCATACGGGCATTATCTATATATTCTCGGTTTCCAAGACGCATAGCTATCTGTTCCCTCTCCTCAGCCACATAAAATGCTGAATCCGTATTGAATGAACGATATTCATCCAATAATGCACCAAGAATGGCAAAATGCTCTTCCTCCGATATTAACTGTAACAACTGCCTTCTCAGTTTTGCCAGTCTCAACTCTTTTTGTTCCATATATATAGGACGTTTCTTTATCGACTGATCTAATTTCAGCAATAAAGAATCGACTCGGTTACTGTCTATAGCATAAACATAACATATGCCAACGATGCAAAAACACCAAAATACAACTATACTTTTCATAGCTTAACATATCAATCAAAAACTCCATATTTGAAAGTTTTTACGCAAAAGTAACTAAAATACAAAAGAATTTATCTCCTTTATATGAATTATTTTAATATTCATACAGTATATGTTCACACATTATTTAGTCTAAAAAAATAATACTATAGCGTATTGCGATGGCTTTATTTAACAATTTATTACCAAAGCCATATCTGTTAAACTTATAACATAGAATTATTAATATGTTTTACTCTGACAATAAATGTATTTTCCAAAAATTATATTGAGCTGTGATAAATACGATAGTTATGCTTGTTTAAACAGACTACGAATCCTGCCATATTTCAATTCTCTTTTTCCCATATAACGATTTTCCCGTTTTTATTTATCCCGTCAGTAGCTCCACCTTGCGTGGTTCAGGGTGCGAAGCTACGGACGGGACCCCTAAAAATCTGCAAGGCCGCTTCGCGCCCTGCGGGTTTTGGCGAAAATTTTTCAATCCGTCCAGCCGGGCGGTTGAAAATTTTTCACCAAAAGCCTTGCATATTTTCTCCCCGTCCGTATCTGCCCCCTGAAACGAGCAAGGTGAGGCCACCGACAAGGCATAAAAAAAAAGTCAATGTTATGAAAAAGAGAACTGAAATACAACAAGATTTGAAACGAGGCTTCGGCTCCGCTCCAACCGGCATTAAAAATTTGGTGAAGTGGTTGTCGGTCGGTTTTGTTGTCTATGTGGCAGTACGTTTTGTATGTGCCTTTGTCGGTGGTGTGGCGGCCTTTTGGGGCGGTTGGTTGCCCATGTTGGCAGTTTTGGCGGTAGTGGTTTTCCTCGTCCGTTCCGTGTGGCGCATCCTTTCCGCTTTCCTTTCCCTTTGCGTGCTCGCTCTTTTCATCCTTGTTCTTTGCGTGATACTCTGAAACTAAATATTAATCATTAAAACAACTCATTATGAACAAAGTACATTTATTAGGAGCTAACAGAAGTTACGACAGAGACGTTCAAACCGTTTCAGTCAATCAAGTGGTAGTATTGGAAGGCTACAGCTATGACAGCTATGTTGTGTATGAAGTAACCCGTGACAAGTGGGGAATAACCTATCATCTTGTCAATTTGCGGACATACGAGTTTCATACATCCGACCTTATCCGCCCGTTATCGGAAAAATTCGGGATAGGAATCTATTACGATGATGCGAACCCCAGGTTTTTAGATCCGTTGGAAACAGCCGCTTTACTCACCAAGGCAAAAGAGAAGAAAGCCGAAGAAGAAAAGAAAGCGAAGGAAACAAGAGAGGAATACGGACGTATAGCCAAAATCGGTGCGGAGCGTTTGCGCCCCCTTGTCCCGACGGATGCAAAGGCGGTCATTATCGGCACGTTACGGGTAAACGAGTGCGACAACTATACGGACTATTATGACTACAGTATAGCAAGAACCGTCATTTTAGGCTTTTCCAAACATACACGCAACCTCTTTTCAGAAATGCGCAAGCATGCCGCCAATTTTGAGGGAACAGCCTATTTGGCGGAATATAACGCAGATTACGAACACCGTGAAAATTACAGCATGGGAGACGGTATGTATCTGGGCAGGAACAAGTACAGCGGTTGGACGGTTGAGAAAGAGCCTATCCACGACCTTGAAAAATTCATAGAACGGTATGCGCACACCGCAGGGGATGAAGCCAACCTTTGCATGAAAGCACCGCAGACGGACAGTGATACGGCAGAACAATCCACAGCAACCGCAGACCTTTCAACCCTCAGTCTTGAAATCGTGGAATACAGCGAGAAGGCGATTGCCGTATTCGGTGACACCAGGCCGATAAAGGACATTCTGAAAGACCTGAACGGTCTGTTCCGTGCGAACCTCACCTATAAGGGCGAAAGGCGTGCAGGGTGGATATATTCCAAGAAGCAGGAGCTGAAAGTAAGGGAAGCACTCGCCACGTGCATCTGTGTATGACAGCATGAACGGCAGGGTGGAGCAATCCGCCCTACCTATCAATGAACCCATAAAAAAGTAACGACATGAGAACAGAAACAAGAACATACACCCTTTCTCGGATAACCGAGTTATCCGAGAAAGCCAAAGAGAAAGCACACAACGAATGGTTGTGCAACCGATATTTTTACGGTTGGACACACGAGAACCGTCAGACCCTTGATACCTTTTGCGAACGCTTCGGCATTGTGTGCCGTAATTGGAGATATGACGCATGCAATTACAGCTATGACTACCACAGCAGGCAGGAAGACTGCATAGACGGGCTAAACGGTTGGCGGTTGGCGGCCTATCTGATGAACAACCATTGGAACAACCTGTACACGCCAAAATATTTTTGGAAAGGGACGAAAGGACGAAAAAGCAGGATATTTGTAGATACCTGTTGTCCCCTTACAGGCTATTGTATTGATAACGATATTCTCGATCCGATTTATCGGTTCTTGAAATCCCCCACCGAGAATGTCACGTTTGACAACCTTATGGACGAATGTCTCGACAGCTTTTTCCGTGCTTGTCGGGATGATATGGAAAGCACCCGGACTTTGGAATACTTCACGGAAGAAAGCAACGCCAACGGTTGGGAATACCTTTCAGACGGAAAACTATTCAATTAATTATTAACATTTAAAAACTTACCATTATGAAGACGAACAAAAAAGTACAGAAGAACAACGTACAGAAATCAGAGAAAGAAACAGCAGTAAAAGTAACCGCTTTGGCAATCATCCCGAAGCCGATGAAGTTACTCACATCGCAGAACATGCCCACGGCTACCGAAGTGACGGAAACACCCGAAGCAGCAACAGCCGTACCCGAAATGGCAACCGTTCCCACCGTTACGGAAGAAGCACCGCAGCAAGCCGTGTTCAAGACACCGCTTGCAACGGCCACAGCCGAAACAGACCTTGATATTACCACCGTACACCCAAGCGCAGACAACCACCGCAAGACGTTCAAAGACGCATCATTGCAGGAACTCGCGGAAAGCATTCGGGAAGTGGGAATCTTGCAGGCCATTGCGGTACGCCCACGCACGGAAGGCAGTTATGAAATCATATACGGTGAACGCCGTTACCGTGCCTCATTGCTTGCAGGAGCAAAGACCATAAAGGCAACCATATATAACAATGTGACGGACGATGAAGCGGAAGACATGTCGTTAAGCGAGAACTTGCAGCGTGAGCAGGTACGCCCCACTGAAGAAGCAAAAGCGTTCAAGCGGTTGCTTGAAAAGGGCAGATATGACATGTATTCACTGACCGCCCGTTTCGGACGGAGCGAGAAATATATCTATACCCGATTGAAACTGAACGAACTCTATGCGCCTATCGGTGAACTGTTGGACAATGAAACAATCACTGTCAGCATAGCCGAGGAGATAAGCACCTATGAACCCGATATACAAAAGGACGTGTACGAGAAGCACCTCAAAGAGGGGAACGGTGAGGATTGGACGGGATATACATTGAACCTCTTCAAAAGGTACTTTGAAAAATACTATACCACCGACCTTGGGCAATACAAGTTCGACAAGACGGAATGCAAGACATGCGTACACAACGCAGCCAATTACAACCTTTTTGCCGAGCATAACGGGTGCGGACACTGCACCAACCGCAAATGTCTGGAAGCCAAGAACGCAGCCCATGTGGCAAAAGAGACGGAGAAACTTTTGAAATCCGATCCGAAGCTGGTTGTCGCACGCCCCTACTACGGAAGCCGTAACGATATGGCACTACAGAAATTGGACAGAAAAGGGCATGAAATCAAGGAACTTGACTACAACGTATCGGCAAGGGAATTCCCCAAAGCACCCGAAGCACCGAAGAAAGAGCAGTTCACCCAAACGAAAGAGTACGAACAGGCGGTGCAGACATTTGAGCGCAGAAACGAGGAATATGCCCGAAAGGTGGAGGAACTTGACCGCATGAAGGAGGAAGGCAGGATAAAGGCCTATGTAAAGGTAGGGCAGACAGAACCCGAACTCTGCTACGTGGAGATAAACAGGAAGGAAACCGCTCCCGTCACTATCGGGACATTGCAGGAAAGGGACAAGCGTTTCAAACAGCTTTCCATCGAAAAGACCGTTGCCGATACGAAAAAGATTGTCCGGGAGAACGACTATCCCGAAAGCCCGTTCACGCAGTACGAAGACGGTATGGTTTATTTTGCCATGCTTGCCAAACTTCAAAGGAGACATTTCCCGCTTTTCGGCATCAAGGACCAGCCTTTCGCATTGGACGAGAAACAGCGGATGAAAATTGTAGCCAAACTGACGGATGCACAAAAGACCCTCATCAAACGGGACTTCATCAGTCACTTTCTTTGTGAGAACGGTCACGGAGACAACAACGCATCCAAGCTGTTAAGAGACTTCGCAAACATGCACTTTCCCGACCAGTACGGACTTGCCAAAGCCACCCACGAGGAAGAATATCAGAAACGCCATGAACGTTTGGAGGAAAGGATAGAGGAAATGAAGAAAGCGGAAAAGAAAGCAGCCAAAGAAGCGGAAAAACAGCAGACAGCAGAAAAGACGGAGAAGAAAGTCGCCGCCCCGAAAACGGAGAAACCCGAAAGCGGAAAAGCCGCCTGAAGCCGAACAGAAAGCATGTGCCGGAGACAACATCCGGCACATCTTTTTCCACGCCCCCAAGAGAACAGAGGGCAGGGGCGGACTACCCCACCCACACCGCCACCGTAAAACCTAAAAAATACCAGCGTATGAAATATATAAGAATGTCCCCGAACGTGGAGTATTCCACCGACAGGGAGTTTTTCCTTGAACATCAAATTCTCTGCATCGTGAGCAGGGAAGGTACAAAGTTTTGCAGCCTGATAGAGAACCGTCTGTTCATGCGTTCCCTAAGCCGCCATATCAGTAAGCGGATGCAACTGCATATCATGTGTGAAATCCACGAGGACATCTGCCGCTTTCGTTATGGCGGCGAGCCCGTGGAATGACCTGCCACACCCCATACCTGAATATCGCTTCTTAAAAAAGTCGGGCAATCGCATAGGGATTGCCCGACTTTTTTCTATTTTTGCAGGGTTGAATCAAAAAAGAAAGTTATAAGATTAAAGAATTTGAATGATAACATATTAGAATAGCTTTTAGCTGTTTATTCCCGAACACGAAACGACCAATTTTAATGCAGGAGAATAAACGAGCGGAGTCCTTGTCATATCCATTGGCACGGACTTAACTCGTCTCCTGCGAGGCGCTTGGTCGTGCCTGTGTTCGGACTTGTTAAGTTCCGTGCTTTTTTCGGCACTTAACAGTAATTACGGACAAGGCATTAACAAAAAACTCATGGAAATATGTATGACAGGAATGTAGCCATTACCGGCAGTACCATTGAAAAGACAACCCGGTACGACCGGTTCAGGGAAGACAATATCCGTATGGAACTCTATCGTATTATCCTTGCACTTTATGATGAAGGATACCGCATGTTCTCCTGCAATCTGAATACCTATATCGGATTATTGGCGGCAGATACGGCCATCATGCTCCGTGAAGCGAACAAATGCCCGGAGATACATCTTTCAGCCGTCATCACCGGCACACGCTATCCGGCAGATACCGACAAAGTGTATTGCGCCTTATATGATGACCTGATAAAGAAGGTGGACAGCAAGGAGACGCTTTCAGAGAAAGACAGCCTCACCGATGCGCTTGTCGCAGGCCATATCATCTGTTATTACGAGGACTTTTCTTTGGAAATGCAGCGGATACGCATGTCCGCCACTCCTTGTACCAATATCCGCAAAATGATATAGGCACCTATTTTTTGCCGCAGGTTACAACAACTTTTCCAGCCGGACAATCCGTTTTTCTGTTGACGGGTGCGTACTCATGATATATTCGGTGAATGAAGGCCGTTCCCCGCCCGTCTCCACCACCGCCAGCCGGCGCAGGAACGAGAGCAGCCCTTCACCGCAGCCGTAGCGCACCGCATACGTGTCGCAACGGTATTCGGCATATTTGTTGATATTCACGTCTGCTATCCGGCTGATGCCGTAAATCGTATGATGCAGCAGTTTATAAAGGCTCCACCAGAGCTTTGCCATCCCCGCTACGGCAAAACGGACAGCCGGGACCACGGCGATTACCAGATTGCCTGCCAATCCGAAAAACAGTGCAGGAAGAAGGAACAGCCCGTACAGACAGCGGTAGCCCAGCGACTGCATCGAGAAAAGAAGAACCTGATAGACGAAATCATAATGCGAGATATGCCCCACCTCGTGACTGATTATCCCTTTGAGTTCCTCATCCGTAGCCACCCGGAGTATGCCGTCCGTCAGACCGATGGTATTGAAACCGAAGGTCACGGCGTTCGTGCGTGCATCCCTGTTGCGGTAGATATTCAGTTTCCTCTCCATCCCCATTTCCGAAAGCAGGCGTTCCAGCCGTACCCGTTCCTCACCGCCCAGCGGTCTGTAACCCTCTTTCATCCGCATCAGCCATACGTTCAGCGGTGAAAGGCTGTACAGAATGTAAAGCAGGGCAATATAGAAAGGCAATGAACAGACCAGATGATGCGCAAAGCCGTACTGTGCGGACAAGCCCGGCAGGAAGGAAGGGGCCACCCATTCCACGATAGCCAGCAACAAGACGTAAAAGGCGGATATAAGAACAAGATTTACCACTGTCACATAAGAGAGAAGGAGCAGCTTGAATAAGATACGGAATATACGGAGTGTCGTTTCCATGTGCTTATAAATTTAAAACGGTGGGTAAATATAAAAAAAATTTGGATTACCGGGTGGGTAAATCAATCAAATTATTGCCATACAATCAAATTTATGGAATGAAAAACGGCGGGATACCCCGCCGTCCTTCCTGACCGGCCTGACAACGGCTATTCTCCAGCCGTATCATTCGCAGTGTCAAATGTTACTGTCAGTTCCCTTTCCTGTCCGAAATTGTCTCGGACAAAGAATTTCAGTTCCGAGCGTCTGGCACTTGTCGAAC
>OGGP01000551.1_pt1 | contig 22766 bp, 22 predicted proteins | sample 1571261 | NCBI WGS metagenome assembly OGGP01 (sample SAMEA2581968, study PRJEB24529) | metagenome | biome: Human gut stool | place: China | collected 2011
CAATCCTTGTTAATTAACAATTGAAATATGTGTCTAAGAAAATGGGTTCACTACATTTATAACAGTGTGTGCATTAAATACCCTATTATTAATACCCTTTATATAGCCCTGTCTTTTAATTCGTAAAATCTCATATTATCACTTCTAACCTAAATTTTCCCCATTTGAAGCAACAACCTCTCTATACCATTCAAAAGATTTCTTCTTTCTTCTCTCAAATGTCCCTTTTCCCTCGTCATCTAAATCTACATAGATAAACCCATATCTTTTCTTCATCTGCCCTGAACCAGCACTGACTAAATCAATAGGAGCCCAAGTTGTATACCCCATAAGCTCAACTCCATCTAGTTCAACAGCATCTTTCATAGCTTTTATATGTTCTCTCAAATAATCTATTCTATAATCATCTTTAATAAACCCATTTTCATCTGGAGTATCCACAGCTCCAAGCCCATTTTCCACAATAAACATAGGTATTCTATATCTATCATAGATCTCATTTAGTGTGATACGTAGCCCTAGAGGATCAATAAGCCAACCCCATTCACTATATGAAAGATATGGATTTTTTGCTGAAACAAAGAGATTTCCCTCTGCTGTTTTAATTTTCTCACTATCTGCCACAACACAACGACTATTGTAGTATGAGAAAGCAACAAAATCCACTGTATTCTCCTTTAAAACTTTCAAATCTTCAGAGGTTATATCTGGAAGTAAATTCTTTCTCTCTAACTCCTTTAAAGAGTAATTTGGATACTTTCCAAAAACTTGTATATCAATGAAAAAGTAACTCTCCCTATCAGTTTGTAAAGCTTTCCACACATCTTCTGGATTGCAACTATATGGATATGTGCTACCAGCAGCAAACATACAACCAACCTTATTTTCTGGATCAATTTCGTGGGCAATTTTTGTAGCCTCTGCACTTGCTACAAGCTCATTGTGAGCAGCTTGATATTTTATCTTTTCTTTATTTTCACTCTCTTCAAAGCAAATTCCAGCCCCCATAAATGGTGCATGTAAAATCATATTTATCTCATTAAAAGTGATCCAATATTTTACAAGCCCCTTATATCTTGTAAAAATAACCTTACATAAATTTTTATAAAAATCTATCAGCTTTCTATTTCTCCAACCACCATAATTTTTTATAAGGTGCATTGGACAATCAAAGTGTGTAATTGTTACAAGAGGTTCTATATTATATTTTCTACACTCTTTAAAGATATTTTCGTAAAATTCAAGCCCCTTTTCATTTGGAGTCTCCTCATCTCCCTTTGGAAAGATTCTACTCCATGCAATACTCATACGATAAACTTTAAATCCCATTTCAGCAAAAAGTTTTATATCCTCTTTATAATGATGATAGAAATCAATCCCTCTTTTAGCAGGATAAAAATGCTCATCATCAAATTCAAACATCTTCATCTCTCCTGTTATAACAGCATTTCTATCCTTTCCAGCTGGGCACAAATCAACATTGCCAGCCCACGTCCATCAATATCAAAGCCACCTTCACATTGGTTAGCAGCAGTTGCTCCTCCCCATAAAAATCCCTTTGGAAATCCCATTATTTTCCCTCCTTCTCTAAGTAGAGAACAGAAAGTAAAGTTTCCCCTTGTTTTATCTCTTGAGCATCAGTTTCAATAAGATCAAAATAATCATCTGGATCACTTGTTACAAGAACAGGAGTTTCCATTGAATAACCTTCCTTTTCAATAGCTTCCCTATCAAAAGTTACAAGAGGTTGTCCAACACTTATTCTATCCCCCTCTTTTATCTCTGCTTTAAAATGTTTACCATCAAGTTGAACAGTATTTATTCCCACATGGATAAGCAGCTCTGTATCTTCATCAGTAACTATTCCAATTGCATGAAGAGTTGGGAATAAAGTTGCTACAACTCCATCTACTGGTGAGTAAAGAGTATTGTTCTCTGGAACAATAACTACCCCTCTCCCTAAAGCACCAGATGCAAATGCCTCATCCTTAGCATCTTTTAATGGTATTACCTTCCCATTAAATGGACTTTTAATAATCTCCTTCTTTATAAATGATGCCTCAGGATTCTTTATCTCTGGTTTCTCTAAATCCTTCTCCTCTTTTTTCTCTTCCTCCTTATCTTTAAAAGTTATAAATGTAAAGAGGAATCCTAAAATAAGTGCCATAACTGCCCCAGTAACAGCTACAATAAGATTGCTCATAGATCCATCAGGAGCTATCATTGCAGGAAATTCAAAGATACCCATTCCACCAACCATAAATTTTCTAAAGTTAAAGTGTCCATAGTACCCTCCAACCAAACCTCCAACAATACAACTTATAATAAATGGTTTTTTAAGAGGTAGAGTTATTCCATAGATAGCTGGTTCAGTAACTCCGAAGATTCCAGATATAAAGTTTGGTAGAGCTAGCTCTTTTAACTGTTTATTTTTTGTTTTGTAGAAAATTGCTAGAACAACACCAGAAGTGGCAAAGGTACAAGCAAAGAACGGCATCATAACATTGTCAAATCCAAATGTCATCATATTATTAATATATACTGGTATAAATCCCCAGTGCATTCCAAATATAACAAGAATTTGCCAAGTAAATCCAACAATTGCCCCTGCAAGTAGAGGACTTATATTTCTTATAGCAAGAACTGTTTCAGATATAATTGTTGAACCAAAAATTGTTACAGGTCCAATCAACATAAACCCAACAGGTAAAGCTACAAGTAGAGTAAGCATTGGAACAAAAAAGAATTTTACCAAATCAGGAACAAACTTATTAAAAAACTTCTCACATTTTGAGGCAAAATACACAACAAAGATAATCGGAATAACAGTTGACATATAGTTCATAGCAATAATCGGTATTCCAAAAAAGTCCATATATATCTTTGATTCAAAAGAAGTTCCTGCAAATATTGAGTAAAGAGGCTCCATCTCTGCTGAAAGTGAACTTGCCTGTAACCCCGGATAACACATAATAGCCCCTGCAACAAGTCCAACCATAGGTTTTAACCCAAATTTCTTAGCAGAAGTATACCCTAAAAATAGTGGTAGAAAGGTAAATAATCCATCTCCTATTCCATTAAAAATAAGGTATGCCCCACATTGAGAGCTATATAATCCCATTGCCACAAAGAGAGCATTTAGCCCTTTAACCATTCCACAAGCAGCCATTATCCCTAAGATTGGTTGAAATATCCCTGAAACTACATCAAGAGCATTGTCAAGAATCTTCCCTTTTTTCTTCTCTTGAACTTCACTTTGCCCCTTCTCCTCAAGGTGTGTAAGTTTCATCTGAAACTTCTCCTCAATAAACTTCAGAGCATGGAGTCCTATTTCAAACTCATCTTTATAGAATCTCTTTATATCTCAAAGCATAATATTCTTTGTAGAAACCCCTTCTTTCTCCCTTAAAATTGCCATATGAATATGATCAGGCAAAGTGATATAGATAAAATCATTCAACACCTTTGATGCTTTAACCTTGGCATACTCTACAATTTTTTCAGTTATTTCAATATACTCCATTGGAATATCCTTAAGAAGTTGTTGCAATTTCAAGTTTATATCTTGATTTACAAGAGAAAACACTTTATCTACCTTTGTTTCATCAACATAATCTTCAACTTTTTTATGAAAAGCTATTCCACACCCCATAATAATCTTCTCAGGTTCATTTTTTTCATATACTACAACTACATTGTTATTAAGTATTTTGCCGATTTTCATTAAAACCTCCTTAAAAAAAAGACCCATTTATACAAAAAAACAAAAATTGTTAAAACAAAAAATTTGCTTTCTTATATAAATAGGTCTAGCTTATACTTAAACAATCACCATCCATTTTTTACAATTATATATTATTAAATTTGTTTTGTCAACTACATATTTAAACTATTTAAATACAAAATATATTTTTAATGTTCATGTAGATGCAGTTTAATTAGCAATTGGATCAGTTTAGTAATTACAAAAAATTAAAAGAAAAAAGGAAGAGTAGTTAGTTTTTTTTATAATTCTTATAATTATTTTTAATAAAATAGCTCTTTATGTTATAATATTAATAAATAAGAAAGGGGCGTGACTATGAAAAAATTACTTCCTGATGGAATAAGTGACTTTAAAACATTAATAGAGAACAATTATTACTATGTAGATAAAACTCCTTTTATACGTGAGGTTGGGAAAAATATAGGGAAATCTCTTCTTTTCACACGTCCAAGAAGATTTGGTAAAACTCTTAATATGTCTATGTTAAAATATTTCTTTGATGTAAGAGAGGCTGAAGAAAATAGAAAGTTATTTAAGGATTTAGAAATAGAAAATTCATCTTATTTTAAAGAACAGGGAAAATATCCTGTAATCTTTATATCAATGAAGGATATAAAAGAGATGAGCTTTGATAAAGCTATTACTGAAGTAAAAAATTTATTAAAAAAAATATATAATCAATTTGAATTTATAAGAGAAAAGTTAAATGAAGGAGAATTGATAGAATTTGATAATATTTGGTTAGGTAAAAATGATGAAAATTTAAAAAGTTCTCTTTTGAATTTAGCAACTTTTTTAAAAAAATATTATAATCAAAAAGTAATAGTTTTGATTGATGAATACGACACTCCTTTGATATCAGCGTATAGATATGGTTATTATAATGAAGCTAAAAATTTCTTTAGTAATTTATATGGTTCTGTATTAAAAGACAATACATCTCTTCAAGTAGGAGTAATAACAGGAATAATAAGAGTTGTAAAAGCTGGAATATTTTCTGATTTAAACAATCTAAGTGAACATAGTATATTAGATAGAGAGTATGATGAGTATTTTGGTTTTTTAGAGGAAGATGTAGAGAAGGCTTTAAAATATTATGAAATGGATTGCAAATTAGATGAGGTTCACTCTTGGTATAATGGATACACATTTGGAGATGTAAAAGTATATAATCCTTGGAGTATTCTGAAATTTTTATCAAAAAGAGAGTTTGCTAGTTATTGGATAAACACTTCAGAAAACTTTTTAATAAAGAATATTCTTAAAGAAGCAAACAAAAAAACTTTCGAAAAGTTAAATAATCTACTATTTGGAAAAAAGGTAGAAGAGGAGATTACAGGAAAAGCAACTCTTCAAGAGATTTTAGAAGCTCACGACTTATGGGAACTTCTGCTATTTTCAGGATATTTAACTATTGATAAAAAAATAGATAAAAATCTTTACTCTATAAAAATTCCGAATAATGAGGTTAAAGAGTTTTTTGGAGATAGTTTTATAGAGATCTCTTTCGGAACTAATCTGACATTTAAAAATTTAATAGAAAACTTATTAAATAATGAAATAGAGGAGTTTGAAGAGAATTTACAAGAGGTGCTTTTAAAATATATGAGTTTCTATGATATATCAAGTATAGAAAAAGTATACCATAGTTTTATCCTAGGACTTATGATTCACCTTGAAGGAAAATACTATATAAAATCTAATGGCGAAGGTGGACTTGGAAGATATGATATAGCAATAGAGCCATTAAATAAAAATTTAAGAGGATTTATTTTAGAATTTAAAGTTGCTGATAGTGAAGAAAATCTTGAGAAAAAAGCAGAGGAAGCTTTAGAGCAGATAAAAGATAAGAAATACTATATCTCTTTACAAGATAGAGGAGTAAAAGATATTACTTTTGTAGGTATGGCATTTTATAAAAAGTTAGTTAATATTAAAAGCTTGGAATATTAAAAAACAAAAGACAAGATTTAAATAATTTTATTTCTTGTCTTTTTATATATTTATAGGTAAGTAGTTATTTTATCTTTTCAACTAACTCTTTTATTTTTAAATCAATTATATCTATAACTTTCATAAATTCTTCATCAGATTTTCCACTTGGATCATCTAACCCCCAATCTTCTCTAAACTCACAAGGAAGAGTAGGACAATTTACATTGCATCCCATAGTTATAACTATATCTACATTTGGAATCTCTGATAGAAGTTTAGATTTCTGAATTTTCTCCATATCTATTCCATATATTTTTTTCATAAGTCTTACTGCATCTTGATTTATTTGTGGTTTAGTCTCTGTTCCTGCACTATAACTTTCAAAAATCTCAGCTCCATAATATTTTCCTAAAGCTTCTGCTATCTGACTTCTGCAAGAATTGTGTACACATATAAAAGCTACTTTTTTCATCTTTTCTCCCCTCTCTATATTATAAAATGTTGAAAACTATTAAATATGTAACCTACAATTATTATACCAACAACACAGATTAAAATAAATATTTTTAATAATTTAGGTTTTACTGCTTTTCTTAACATTATTAAAGATGGTAGAGATAGTGTTGTAACAGCCATCATAAATGCTAAAATACTTCCTAAATTAGCTCCTTTAAAAAGTAATGCCTCAGCTATTGGAATAGTTCCAAAAATATCAGCATATATAGGAGTTCCAAGCAATGTAGCAAGAATAACACCAAATGGATTTTTGCTTCCTAATATAGCTATTATCCACTTTTCAGGAATCCAATTATGAATAAATGCCCCTATTCCAACACCTATTAAAATATAGGGAAAAACCTTTTTAAAAGTTTCTAACATCTGATTTTTAGCATCTAAAACTCTATCTCTAATAGTTAATTCAGGAATATCCACATCTACATTTCCTATTCCTTTAGCATTGAGTATAAAATCTTCTATCTCATTTTCTAATTTTAATTTTTCTATTAAACTACCACCTATTACAGCTATTACTAATCCAAGGATAACATATAATAAAGCTATTTTTGCTCCGAATATCCCCATCAAAAGTAAAAGCGAACCTAAATCTACCATTGGAGAAGATATTAAAAATGAAAATGTTACTCCTAAAGGTAACCCTGCACTTGTAAAGCCTATAAACAAAGGAATTGAAGAGCAAGAGCAAAAGGGAGTAACTGTTCCAAGTAATGCTCCTATTATATTTGCACTTATTCCATGAAATCTTCCTAATATTTTTTTACTTTTTTCAGGGGGAAAATAGCTTTGAATATAACTAATAAAAAATATTAACGTACAAAGTAATATAGTTATCTTTATCACATCATAAAAGAAAAACTGTACTCCACTAAATAAGTGACTTGTATTGTCTAGTCCCACTTTCTCCAATATATTTCCTACTAATAAATTTAACCACTTCATTCCCAATACTTGAGTCTGTATAAAATCCCATATAGAAAATAAAAAATTCATAATTTCTCCTTTATATTGATACTTATCTATCTATTGTCTTTAATAAAAGCCCCAAAAGGAGCTTTTTATACTATATTTTTTCTAAAATTACTTTTACCTCATCTTTTGATAATACCTTACCATAAGAAACAATTTTACCATTTATCCATAATCCTGGTGTAGACATTATCCCATATGTAGCTATTTCTGCAAAATCTGTTATATGTTTTACCTCTGCTTTTAATCCCAATTCACTTATAGCTTCTAATGTATTTTTTTCTAAAGTTTGACAATTTTTGCATCCTGAACCTAAAATTCTCACTTCTATTGCTCCAGCTGTTGAAGAGCTACAACCTCCATTACAAGAACAACTATTTTTTTCCACTTCCTCTCCACAACATCTCTCTTTACTTCCAAATAATTTATCAAATATTCCCATATTTTCTCTCCTCCTTATTTCATATTTATATATTTACATCTATCGATGTATTGCTTAAAAAAATTATATCATCTCTTCAATCAAAGTTTTTAATTCATTTAATTTCTCTTTATTTAATGAGTAGTGAGTCCATTTTCCACATTTTCTGCTTTTAACAATTCCTGAATCACAAAGTATTCTCATGTGATGTGATAAAGTAGATTGTTCTATATCTAATTGCTCAAGAAGTTTACAAGCACACTCTTCACCTGTTTTTAAAAACTCTATTATTCTTAACCTATTTGAGTCACAAAAAGCTTTAAAAACTTTAGCATTTATCTCATTCTTATCCATGAATTCTCCTCCTCCATTCTAAAAAAAGTATACTCTACACATTGATAATTGTCAATATGTTTTTTGTAATTTACATTTTTAATTGATTCTTCTATGGTTTTATTATATCTTAAAAACTACTGAAACTAAATAATATTATTTAAGTTTCTTAAAATATAAATTTAACATTAATTCCTTTTGACTCTTTAATAGGAATAACATTAACAATTGTTTCCAATTTAATAATGAGGTGTTCTATTAGGAGAAGGAAAATTTATGAAAATAGTAATAGCACCAGACTCTTTTAAAGAGAGTCTGAGTGGAAAAATAACTTTTGATGCAATAGAAAGAGGATTAAAAAAGCTGTTATAAACCCTCGATTTATAACAGCTTTAAATCTATTTTTTATCCCAGCAAGTTTTTTTATCCTCTTCAGTAATAGCCCTAATCACTTTGCATGGATTACCAACTGCCACTGAATTGCTTGGTATATCTTTAACTACAACACTTCCCCCACCAATTACAACATTATCTCCAATAGTTACATTAGGCATCACTTGAACCCCTGCCCCTATCCAAACATTGTTCCCAACTGTTATAGGGTAGGCATACTCTAGCCCTTTATTTCTTCTTTCTGCATCAATAGGGTGTCCAGCTGTATGGAATCCACAATTTGGAGCTACAAAAACATTATCCCCAAACTTTACTTTTCCCCCATCTAAGATAACAGTGTTGTGATTTGCAAAAAAGTTCTCTCCTATCTCTATATTGTAACCATAGTCACACCAAAAGGGAGCAACTATTGTGAAATTACCCTTTGTTTTACCTAAAAGCTTTTTCATAATCTTTTCCTGTTCCTCTATATTTGAAGGTTTTAATTGGTTATATTCATAACATAGATCCTTTGCCTCTAGCCTATCTCTTAATAGTTCTTTATCATAATTTGCATCATATAGCATCTTATTTGCCATTTTTTCTTTTTCTGTCATTGTAAATCTCCTTTACTTTTATATAAAAATAGCTCTCTATAATTATTTTATCATAGAAAGCCATTTAAAAATTATCTCTATAACTTTTCTATTTTTTAACACTTTTACTTTTTATCTTCTTCTCTTTTTTCTCTTCCTCTTTCTCCTCTTTTTCAGGTTTTAAGAAAACAACTGTATAAGCTGGAATATCTATCTCAATATGTTGATCTCTATAATTCCAACTCTCTTTTATAGGTGTGTACTCTTTCTTCTCTAAAGCCCCTCTTCCCCAATATCTGCTTTCATCACTATTGAGAATAACTGTGTATTTAACATCCTTTGGAACTCCAATCTTATAGTTTCTCTTATCAATTCCAGAAAAATTAAACACAACTACCAAATGTTCCTTTTTATCTCTTGTCTCTCTTAAAAAGGCTATCATATTTTCTGTGTAGTTCTCATGCTCTATCCACTCAAAAGTGTCACTTCCATCTTCCCAAAGAGATTTTTCATCTAAATATAGTTTATTTAGATCTCTAACAAAATCTTGCATCCCTCTATTTTCCTCATGTTGCTCAATAAGATGCCATTCTAAAGATTCATAGAATCTCCACTCTAACCCATGAGCAAACTCATTTCCCATAAAGTTAAGCTTTTTCCCAGGATGAGCCATTTGATATGAGTATAATGCTCTTGTATTTGCCATTTTATCCCATTGAGTTCCTGGCATCTTATTTAAAATAGAGCATTTTCCATGAACTACCTCATCATGTGAAAGTGGCAAAACATACCCCTCAGAAAAAGCATACATAAATGAGAACGTCAATTTTCCATGATGATCCTTTCTATATAGAGGATTTGTAGCAAAATATTTAAGGGTATCATTCATCCAACCCATATTCCATTTACTATCAAAACCTAACCCACCATCTACTGGATGCTTTGTTACAAAAGGCCAAGCTGTTGAATCCTCTGCTACAACTAGAACATTTGGAAAATCATCATGTATTATTGAGTTCATTGTTTTAAGAAAATCTACTGCTCCTAGATTCTCTCTTCCTCCAAACTCATTTCTTAGCTCCTCTCCATCTTTTCCATAAGATAGATACAGCATATTTGCCACAGCATCAATTCTGATTCCATCTATATGAAACTCTCTAAACCAATATGTAAGGTTAGAGATAAGAAAACTTCTAACCTCATTTCTTGTTAAGTCAAAGTTGCATGTTCCCCAAGCTTTATTCTCTCCAAGTCTTTCATCTTGATACTCATAACATGGTGTTCCATCAAATCTATACAATCCATGAGCATCTTTGCAGAAATGTCCAGGAACCCAATCAAGAATTACCCCTATATTATTTTTGTGCATCAAATTTACAAAGAACATAAAATCTTCTGGAGTTCCATATCTACTTGTCACTGAGTAGTAGCCTGTTGCTTGATAACCCCAAGAGGCATCTAGTGGATACTCATTTAAAGGCATCACTTCAACATGGGTATAGTTCATCTCCTTTAGATACTCACATAGCATTATAGCTGAATCCCTGTAATTTAGCCACTCTCCATGTATTCCTCTCTTCCAAGATCCCAAGTGAACTTCATAGATATTTATAGGCTTATTTAATCCTGTTGTTCTCTTATTTAACCATCTCTTATCTGCCCATTTGAATTTTGGTACATCATATATGATAGAAGCTGTGTCTGGTCTTAACTCTGAATAGAAAGCATAGGGATCAGCTTTTAATACAACATTTCCATAGCTCTCCTCTACTCTATATTTATACTTCTCCATCTTCTTTAATTTTGGTATCTCTAGCTCCCATATCCCCTCATTATTTATCTTGTTCATCATATGGTTACTACCATCCCAGTTGTTAAAATCTCCAACTACTGCTATAGTTTTTGCATGAGGTGCCCACACTCTAAAGATTACAGAGTTTTTTGTACAGTGAGCTCCCATATAGTTATATGCCTCTCTATGCTCTCCTCTATGAAAAAGATATTTATCCAATTCTCTGTCCATAAAACTTATCTCCTTTTAATAGGTATAAAGAGGCAGTTATAATTATAACTACCTCTATTTTTTATTACTACTTATATACTACTATTATTTATAAACAAACATAAAAAATATTAATCCCAATATCAACTAAAGCCGTAATTGACTAGAGAATATTAGAATCCCTCAGCGAAATGAAGTTAAGAAAATGCAACGTGTTTGAGACGAAGTCGAGTTTTGCATTTTCAACGGAATAAGCCTAGGGATTCTTTATTCTTTAGTATGAAGGCTAGTTGATATTAAAAATATAAGTTTTGAAAACTGAACTTAAAAATATAATCTAGTATCATGAAAATTAAACTTTAAGCTAGCTAATTTTTTGTAGAATTTGATTAGCTGAGTAGATACTTTTTCTTTTATTTTCCCACCACAAAAAGTCCAAATTGTGCAAGTAGTGCAGATCCTAAATATGTACCTATAAATACGAAAATTCCAGTAATAGCTATTTTCCAAGAAAGTTTTTTAAGATCACCAAGTCTATTGGCAACAGAGATTCCAGCATATGTAAGAATAGGTGTTGTTATTGAAAGAAAATCAACTGCATTTATAGCCTTAATAACACTACTACTTAACATACAAAATACAAGAGAGGTAATTGAAACCCACCCAAGTATTGGGAAATCTCTTATAAATTTTATTTTACAATTTTCTAAAGATTTTTGAATTAGAAGTCCAATAACTGCAAATGCCCCTAAACATAGTAATCCTAAGAAAGTATATACAGTTATTTGAGGTCCTTTCTCACCATATTTCATAACTTTTACCCATTGAGTAAAAAGAATAAGTGAAAGACTTAGTAAAAGAATCAACATATTTTTCATCATATAATTTAAAAGTGTATTATTTTTCATCTCTCTTCTCCCCTGTCAATTTTCTATATAGGAATCTTTGTAATGGAACTGCTAAAAATACCATTGTAAATGTTCCAATAAAACTTGTTAAAAGTTGACTAGCAGCAGCATAAGCTCTGATAGTTTCAGCATGTTCTGGATGTATTGCAGCAAGAACAGAGCTCGATGCAGTCATCATACTAGCTGATCCCATTCCAGATGCAATAGCTAGAGCCTCAACTTTTAACCCCATATTTAAGAATATAGGAGCAACTATACTGAAGAAGATAGCACCAAAAAGAGTTCCAAAGATATACATTGAAAGTACCCCTCTCCCTTCATCAGAGTTTAGAGTATATTTTTCTGATATATATGCTAACTCTCCCTCTCTCCCTAGTCCAAGAGTTGAACCGATAGCCTCTCTTCTAAGTCCAATTAAAATTGCAACAGGAAGTCCAAAGATAATAGTTCCTAAGTTTCCAAGTTCTTGTAATAAAAATATCCAACCAATAGATAAGATCTCTTTTAATCTAGGAGCAACATCAGCTCCATATTTTGCCATAAGAGGTAACATAATTATAATAAGATATTTTCCTGCAAAATTAACATTCTCCTCTGTATAAATCTTGCTGAAAATTCCTTTTCTAAATATCTTTGTTGCAAATATCATAGTTAAAATTAAAGCAAAAATAAGAGGAAGTAATCCTATTTTAAATTTCCCTAGATTTAAGATTCTAAAACCGATTATTTCAGATACAAGGATTATTATAACTGAAAATATTATAAGGTATATTAAATTTTTATTTTTCATCACTGTCTCCAAATTGTTTTATTATTTTTTCATATTCTTTATAACTTCTTTTATATAACTGATTTTTATCAATTTTTCCATTCATCTCTTTTAAAACTTCAATTAAAAATTCTGGGAAAATTGAGAATATATATTCTACATCATCATGAATAAAATCATCACCATGAATAGTACCTTTGAAACCACTATACCCTATTTGAATAGTTGGAATCATAAAGGCAAGATCTCCTATATCTCCAGAGGCACTTACTGGGGAACTATCTTTACAAAACTCTATCTTATCAAATTTTTCAAAGGCAGATTTTACAAAAGTTGAAAGATATCTTGATTGATTAAAGGGAAGATATCCTAAACTACTTTCAATTTCAACCTCTCCACCTAAAGAGAAAGCTGATCCTTTTCCTATCATATTAAGCCGTTGAGAAAGTTCCAACATGTAATCTATTGAATTTGCCCTTATATCAGAACCTATTTTAATTTTATTAGGAATAACATTGACTCCCATATTTGATTCTAAAATTACAGGGTTCATTCTTGGCATATATTTTTCATCAACTTGTTGTCTTAAAAGTCCAAGTGCTACATTGAAAAGAGTTGAGATGCTATAAGCATTTATCCCAGCTTGAGGGGCAAACCCAGCATGAGAGGCTTTTCCCTTAAAAGTAAAGTTTTTATACATGAACCCTGCTAAATCACAGTTTATCTCTATACTTCTTTTTTCAAAAACTCCCCCCATTGAATGAACAGCAATGCACATATCAAACTCGTCAAAAACACCTAATTTCATAGCTTCAGGTTTACCACCAAAATATGTTATCTTTCCATCTTCTCTCAAATTTTTTCTATATTCTAAATCAAGATACTCTTCTGCTGGAACAAAGATAAAACCTAAAGAAAAATCAAAAGTTTTATAAATCTCTGTTTCTATTAAAGTTCTAAAAACACTTAATAATATTGCAACTTGTGAATAATGCCCACAGTTGTGAGCAGTTCCAGTAGTTTTATCAGCATGAAAGTGGCTAGGAGCAAAAACCCCATCTAATTCAGCAATTAAACCTATATGAATATGTTTTCTTTCTTCAATATTAACCTTTAGCCCTGTTTCAGAAAATCCAATTATATTAGCATCTGGCATATATCTCAATATATAGTTTTTAACTATATTAGATGTTCTCTTCTCTTTGTAACCTAACTCGGGATTTAAGTATATATCATTTGCAATATTAAGAATTTCTGTAAATTTTTCCATCTAAAACCTCCTTTTGAATTTATTAACAAGGGATATTATAACATCAATTACTATTTTCTCCAATTATTATTTTAATAAAAAAAGAGAGCCTAAATAAACTGACCCTCTTCACTAAAACTATTTTCCAACCTCTAAAATATCATATATATCCATTCCAGTTACCTTATCAAAATACTCTTTAATCTCTAAAATTTTTCTCCATTTTTCAGTTGTATGTTCATTGACACCATACCTTAAAGCTACATCTACAAATCTTGTTTCCAACAAGCAAAATCTATCTGGCAAAGCTAAGCTATCACACATCTGTATCAATCTATCATAATCATCATACTCTGCCTCTTCTATAATTTTACTAGCTAGTTTGTAGTCCTCTTCTGATACATCCCATTTACCAACTGAAGATTTTATATCTTTTAACATAAATCCATGAGATATAGCAGTTTGAGCTAATTTTGTCCACCCCTTAGAAAGACAATATTTATACCCCTCAATCATATGTTTCTCTTGTACAATTCCAACTCTACGTCCAATATCATGGAGTAATCCTACAAGATAAGCTTTCTCACTATCTAAATGTGAGCAATGCTCAGCAATTTTTTTACAAGCAAGTGAAGCATGTTGAGAGTGTCCAATCCATCTACCAGGATTTAATTTTCCTGCCTCTATCAACTCCTTTTCTCCCTCTTCAATAGTTGGGTAATAGAGAATTTTATCAACTTTATTTTCTAAATAGAAGTTTAAAAGTTCATAACCACAATGGTTCAAGTGAACACCATCAGTTGTATACCTATTGGCAATCAAATCCTTATCTAAAAATTTATTATAAATATCAAAGAACTCATCTTTATATAGTTCTTGCAGTTTTTTATTTAAGATAACAGAGCATCTATTTACTCTTATATCATCAGTTGGGAGCATACTTATTAATAGTAGTTTTTTAAATCTTTTTCTCAATTCAGCTACACATTTTTTATAGTAGTCTAAAGTGTAATCTAACTCATATCCACAGAGAATATCATTAACTCCTACCATCAATATTCCCAAATCCCTATCTAAATTCTCAAGCTCCTCTAACTGCCAAAAGACATCTCTAGTTCTATAACCTGCTTGTCCATAGTTTATATATGATAATTTTCTATTCCATTCAACAATGCTATCACCAAAAATAACAATTTTTTTCATATGCTCTCCTTTTATATTTAATAAAAAATCTTTGTTATTAAAATCTAAAATAAAATAATCTATCCCTAACATCAAGTTGATGTAATTTGGAAGTGAATATTAGAAGCTCTTAGCGAGATGAAGTTAAGAAAATGCAACGTGTTTGAGGCGAAGCCGAGTTTTGCATTTTCAACGGAATAAGCAATAGAGATTCTTTATTCACTGACATGGAAGCAACTTGATGTTAAAAAGAACTTTAGATAACTAAAATTAACTAATTAACATAAATAATAAAGGTACTTTATCAAAACTTAACGATACACTAGAAAATTGAATTTAATGAGATATATTATATTTTTGATAAAATATCTAAATTTTTTATCTTATTATAACATTTTTTTATCTAAAAAATAACTTCCTATTAAAAATCTTATTTTTTAGAAATATTGTTTGTAAATAGAAATTATGTTATAATTTTAGTGAGTTAATAACTAATAAAATACATATTGAAAGTTTGGATTTCTCAAAAGGGGGATGAGGATATATGAATAAGCAGTTACAGGCAAATTTTCTTATTGTATTAGTAGCACTATTTTGGGGATCAACCTATTTTTTAACTAAGATGGCAGTTGAAGAGTTAGAACCTTTTAATCTTACTGCTCTTAGATTTGGAACAGCTTTTATTATAACGGCTCTATTTTTCTTTAAGAGAATAAGAAATGCTGATAGAACAGTTATAAAATACTCTATTATTTTGGGAGTATTAGCAGTTATTGCAGTTTTGTCCATGACTTTTGGGGTACAGTATACAACTGCTTCAAATGCTGGATTTCTCATTAGCTTATCGGTGGTTATGATACCTTTAATCTCTGTTGTGGTTTTAAAAAAGAAAATTAAAGCTAAACTTCTTTTAAGTGTTATTTTAGCAACTATTGGTATAGTTTGCCTTACACTTAATGAGCAACTTACAATAAATAAGGGGGATATACTGTGTATACTCTGTGCCACTTCCTTTGCTGTACAGGTGCTGATTATGGAGAGAATTCCAAAAACTGCTGATTCAGTAGCTATTGGTGCATTGCAATTGGGAATAACTGCTGTGGTTAATTTTATTCTTTCTTTTTCTTTGGAAAATTTTACTGTGCCAAGTGACTTAAAAGTGTGGGGAGTGATAGTGATACTTGGGGTGTTTTGTACTGCTTTTTGTTATATAATACAGATATATGCTCTAAAAAATACAAGTGCAATTCAAGCTGGGATAATATTGTCACTTGAGCCTGTTTTCTCTGCTATATTTGCTTATATTTTTCTTGGGGAGTTGTTATCTAAACAAGGATATATAGGTGCTATACTTCTATTTATAAGTGTTATACTAGCTGGAATAGTGTAAATTTTTTATTTAGCAATAAATAGCATATTGCTAGTTTTATGGCAAAGTACCTTTGCTATTTACATTAATTAGTCAATATCAGTTATCTAAATTTCTTTTTAACATCAAGTTGTCTCCATGTCAATGAATAAAGAATCCCTAGGCTTATTCAGTATGGGTATCGCAGGAGTTCTACTCCTGCATCTCAAAAATAGTAGTCGCTAAAGCTTCTCTATTTTTGGAACTCGACTTCGTCTCAAACACGTTGCATTTTCTTAACTGCATTTCGCTGAGGGATTCTAATATTCTCTAGTGAATTACGGCTTTAGTTGATATTGGGATAAAATTTTTCTTTTTAAATATTATTTATATGTAAATATTATATTCTATTCTCTTTCAATTTCACTTCATAAACTTTTAGATGATCAATTGCCACCTTTGATATAGGGATAATACATATAATATTTATCACTGTCATAATTCCCAATCCAAAATCTGCTAGAGACCATACAAAGAAGTTTTGCTCAATCCCACCAACATATACCATCCAAACTACAAGGATATGATAAAGTTTATCAAAAATAGTTTTGTCACTTAAAAAGCTCATAGCATTTTTTCCATAGTATGTTACACCTAATATTGTACTTAATGAGAAGAAGAATAGTACCACTACAGTAAATGGGATTCCTATCCATCCTACATGAGTTTTCATAGCCTCTTGGAAAAGTGTCATTCCTGAGAACCCTGCTACTTTATCTGCATCTGCTAATAAAATTACAAAGGCTGTTGCACTACATACAACTAAAGTATCAACAAATACTCCTAAAGCTTGAACCATCCCTTGTTTTGCTGGATCTTCAATATCTACAATTGCTGCTGCATAGTTTGAGTTTCCACTTCCTGCCTCATTTGAGAAAAGTCCTCTTCTAACTCCTTGCATTATAACTCCACCAATAGCTCCTCCTAAAAACTCTTTTCCTCCAAAAGCTTGATAGAAGATATTTGTTATCATTTGAGGTATACCTGTAATATTAGTTATAATTACATAAGCTACAACTATTAAATATAGTATTGCCATAATAGGCACAATCTTATTTAAAGCAGAGATTATTGCATCTTTTTTACCTTTTCCAAAGATTATATATACAACTATTAAAGATAATATTATAGAGACAAATCTTACATCTGCTCTACTTCCAAGAATATTTGCAACTCCTATTGAACTGATGAAAGAGTTTATTCCATTTCCATAAGCACTTAATATAGACTCTGTTACTGAGTTTGACATTACTTGAATAACTCCAACATAGCAGATAATAGATGCTATTACATATATTGCCCCTAGCCATCTCATATTTAATCTTTTTTCAATTATCCAAGGAGTTCCACCTTTATATACTCCATCTTTTATCTTTGTTCTATAAATTACTGCTAAACTTGATTCAACAAAAGATGTTGATGCTCCTAACAATGCTACTAGCCACATCCAAAATAGTGCCCCTGGTCCTCCTATTGAAACAGCTGCTACAACTCCTGAAATATTTCCTGCTCCTACTCTACATGCTGTTCCTAAAAAGAATGTCTCAAGAGAACTAACTCCATCTTTATCATTTGTTTTATTATCTTTTAATATTCTGATTATATCCCCAAATAATCTAAATTGCATAAATTTTGTTCTAACTGTAAAATACAATGCTGTACCTATCAACATTACAACTAATATATTTTTTCCCCACAATAGATTATTTACCCAATCAATTACCATTCTAATACTTTCCACAAGTCTATCCTCCTATACTGCCTTTTGTTACAATAGATATATAGTACCACTATTTTATAAAAAAATAAAACCTTCAAAAAAAATAATTTTATGTTCGGATTATTTTTCTTAAAGGCTTATTTATTAGGGTTTTCTATTTTATTTTCTTTTAATTTTTGTTCGGTGTAATAAAATTATTACATCATCTCTTCTGCTTCTTTTTCTCTCTCTTTCTCTAAATAGTACTCTACAATCTTAATATCTATATAATTATCTATATCAGTAGAATATCTATTTTCCATTATATAAGCTAATTTTCCATCATTTAAACTTGTATCATTATTAAAGTCCTTATCTAATTTTTGAATATAGATTGCTCCATCAACTTTATAAAATTTTGGAAAATCTTGTCTTCTCATTGTACTATTCATATGCAATAGATTTTCTACTGTATCATCTTCATTTAAAGTTCTCATCAATATTGGATGCTCCTCTACCTCTGTAACACTTACAAGACTTCTCTCTTCACTTGCAAAAATCTTTTCAATAGCCTCATCTACATGCCAACTTTTTCTCAATGGAACTGTATTTTGTAATAAAACAACATAATCATATGGTCCATCCATCTCATTCATTGTATCCACTGCATGAACTAAAGCATCTATTGATTTAGATGTATCCTTTGCAAGCTCTGCTGGTCTCATAAATGGAACATCTCCTCCACATTCTTCAGATACTCTTTTTATTAAAAGATCATCTGTTGAAATAACTGTTCTATCTATATACTTTGATCCTTTAGCACACTGTATTGAATAGTGAATAAGAGGTCTACCTCCAACATTGATTATATTTTTTAGTGGTACTCCTTTGCTCCCACCTCTAGCTGGAATTACTGCTAATATCTTTTTACCTTTGTACATTTTTCCACCTCGCTATAATTTTTTTCTAAGTATCTCTATTAAATAAAAAGAGTTAAATGATTTTAACTGTATAACTGCTTGTTCCCTATACTCTTTAATAAAGAAATCTATTATAAAAATTGTAAATACTTGAGTTATTGCAGTTGCCATTGCTGCTCCATTGATACCAAATCTTTTAATTAATATATAATTTAGTATAGCATTTATTCCAAGCCCTGCTGTTGTCTTATAAAAGCTTTTCTTAGTTATCTCCTTCAATGTCATATGCCCAGTTTGTAAAGCTCCATTTGCCTTCATTAAAACTGCTAAAGTCAAAATACTATACACCATAATTGCTGGAAGATAATCCTTTGAAAAAATATATGGGAACACTATTCTAATAACAAAAATTGAGGAAAAACATCCTAATATATATAGTTGTGTTATCAATACATTACTTTTCAAATAAAACTTAATATACTCTCTATAATCCTCTTTAAAAAGATTTATCATCTTAGGGAAAAGTGAAGTCTGCATAGGTACAATCATTATTGCAAAAATATCAGCAAGTTGCACTCCAATAGTATAAATTCCTACCTCTTCTTTTCCTAATAAAACTCCTAACATTATTTTATCTAACTGAGTATACATTAAAAAAGAAATATAACTAGCCCATAGATAAAAACTCTCTTTCATCATGTCCTGCAATAAAGTTTTATCTAACTTCCCTTTTTTATCTTTTTTATACTCTTTAATATACATATATTTCAATAGTGCCATTCTAATCAAGCTACCTATACATCTTATTACAGGAACTGCAATAATAGAGTATTGCATCACTATTCCTAAATATTGCAAAGTATATGATACAAGCTTTACAATATTATTCGAAACTACTATCTTTCTAGCTTGTAACTTATATTCAAAAAAATTCTCTATCCCTGTTGTAGAGGTAGTTAAAATATTATCAACACACAATAAAACTAAAATTATATACAGTGTCCTATCTATATTTAAAAATTTTCCCACTACAAGAGCAAAGAAAAATAGTACAATAGCTATCATATTTCTAAAAAAAGTAACATTATACACTACTGAATGATAATTTTCTTCATCATAATATTTCTTTATAACCCTACTATTTAAAATCTCAAAAAATATAGCTGAAAATGCCACTATTGACACAGCAAAACTATATATACCATAAGATGAACTTCCATAATAGTTAGCTATCTTTACCCCTATAAAAAATTGTAGAACCAGTATAAAAATTCTATCAAAGATCAGCCAACCTATATTTTTTATTATTTTTCCCATGCCTACCGCCTATTTTGAATTTAAACTTTCCAATGAAATATCTCCAAACTTATCTAAAAGCTTTTTGTTTATCTTAGTTCCATAAAAATCAACTTTACAATCTTTTCCAATTCCCAATGCTGCTGTTGAAAAAATAGTAACTGCCCTTTTAAACTCTATTCCCATTAACAATAAAATTTCAAAAGGAAAAACATTATCTAAAATCAGAGCCTTTGGAAAACAGTTTCTATAATCTGTTTTCTCCCTTGGATGAGTCTTTATTATCATATTTTCACTGTTGTAATTTTTCATTATCTCTTTGTAAATGTCTAATTTCTCATCCTCTGACATTATCTCATCTTCTGATAGTGGTTGAGTTAAAAGAATTTCATCTCTACCTTTAATTTGATTTAAAATATCCTTTTCAAAGCCAAATATCTCTAATATCTCTAACTTTTCCTCTTCTGTTTTATTATCCCATAATTTTTGAAGATCTATTATTTCAACTTTTTCCTCTATACTTTTAGGGATCTCAGCTATTCCTGTTAAATATATTTTCTCTATATTCTTAGACTTTCCAAAAGGGATATAAGTTGAATACATTCCTCTAAAAAATAGTTTTATCTTTTCTTTTAATGCTCTCTGTGGAGCTTGATAATCAATATAGTTAATTGTTCCATCTTCGATTAAATATCTAAATTTATCTCTAAATGGAAGAGCTATATCCATACTATCATTCCCATAGATCTCTAAATCTTTCACTGTTAATTTTAGCCATATAGCATAGATATGCCAATAAAAAATCTCATAATAATATGATATAAATTGATATATTTTTCCCTTTCCATCTCTAGTTAATGATTTTAATACCCCATAACCTGAATATCTGCATCTACTTTTCTTCTCTAAATTTGAAAAAATAGCTTTGGGAAACATCTTTCCAAATAGGAAATATGTATCTTTCCAGTCTTTTTTTAAAAGCAAATATAGAAAAAAACTGTAACTTGTATTTACAATTAAAATTTTCATCTGTCCTCCAACGAAATTTATTTATGAGTTATTTTATCATTATTTAGAAAAGTTTTAAACAGAAAAATAAAAAACTCTTGACCCTTAATTGATTATTCCCCATAATCTATCAATCGTCAAGAGATATTTTTTTTCAATTACTCTATTTCTTTTGCTATTTAGCTATAAATTTTTTACTCATTTCTTTTATTTTATCAAACACATAATCTGGATCAATTAAATTATATTGTCCATTGTAATCTAATCCCTCACAATTTCCTACATCACCAGGTTCTACCCCTTGATGTCTTTCGTTTGCATTAGATAGCCACTCTTTTTTTGATGCACTTGGACTAAAAATAGCAAAACTAGGGATATCTAAACTTTGAGCTAAATGTCTAGGTCCACCCTCATTTCCAAAGAAAAAATCACAATTAGATATAACCATTGCTAATTCTCTAATACTCTTAGTGTTAATATTTACAAAAAGATCTTTCTTATTTTCAAATTTCTCATAGAATTTCATTATAAAATCTTTTTCCTCTGGAGAATAGAAGAAAATAACCTGTCCTTTTAACTCATCTCTAACTCTTTCTACTATCTTCTTCATCTTTTCTGTATTATATATTTTAGATTCTCTTCTTGAATTAGCTGCACAAATATAAACTGGTCTGCTGAAATCGATACCAGCATCTAACATTCTCTTTCTCATTTGAGATTTTTCTTCAGAAGTTAAAGTAATAACATAGTTATTATCATATGTAATATGATAATCTTTTTCCAAAGGTTTTAACATCTTTAAAAATTTATCTACCTTATCCTTTGCATCTCTAGGTTCATCTATTTTGTAGTTATATGTATATCCTCTTTTAGGTTTCCTTCTCCCTATTCTATATCTACTTCCTAAAGAAAACAGAGTGAAAAATTCACTTTTAGGAGTTGACATAATATCAATAACTATATCATATTTCTTTCTTGTAACCTTCCACACTTTTGCTATATATTTAAAAGGATTTTTTTGCTCCTCTTTAGTTATAGATATTACATTATCTATATACTTATGATTTTCAAATAAAGGAGAGATATGTTCATATACTACATAATCAACCTCTGCATCTGGAAAAGTTCTTTTTAATGTATTGCAAATTACAGAACTCAATATAGCATCTCCTATCTGTTTAAATCTAACTACTAAAATTTTCATTTTTTACCTCTATTTTCTTTTAAAATAATATTAATCAGTTTTTTTTTTACATCTCTTCATAATATTTTTGATAATCTCCACTTGTTACATTCTCTAGCCACTCTTGATTATCTAAATACCATCTTATAGTCTTTTCTATCCCTATTACAAATGGAGTCTCTGGATACCATCCTAACTCTTTTACTATCTTACTTGGATCTATTGCATATCTTG
>OGGP01000594.1_pt1 | contig 21339 bp, 23 predicted proteins | sample 1571261 | NCBI WGS metagenome assembly OGGP01 (sample SAMEA2581968, study PRJEB24529) | metagenome | biome: Human gut stool | place: China | collected 2011
TGCTCGGCTACCCGTTTCCTGTGGTGATGGTATCCGTGACGGATCGTTCGCTCCGTTCGTATGCCCGCAAGCACATCTTGCGAAGAGACGATAAGGATTACAAGCAATTAACTGTACCCGGACTTTCCTTGGAGGATTACCGTGAATGGCACGCCGGCGAGGTGAAAGGGTTGCCTTTATTGAATAACTAACTAGACATGATTATAAAAGAGAGTTTGGAGAAACCTACTGATTTTATTCCGGATGGGATGAATGCTTTCGAGCGTGACGTGAAGCGTATTGGGGATTGTTTTTTGGCCTTCATCGCTTTGATCGTATTCTCCCCTTTGTTTTTAATTTGCTATATCATCGTGAGGCGTGAGGATGGCGGTCCGGCTATATTCAAGCAAGAGCGTATCGGTCGTTTCGGTCGTCCGTTCAACATCTATAAGTTCCGTAGTATGCGTTTGGACGCGGAGAAATTCGGTCCGGCCCTTTACAAGGGAGGTGCTGACCCCCGCATGACCCATGTTGGCAAGTTCCTGCGTGAGCATCATTTGGATGAGTTGCCCCAATTGTGGAATGTTTTCATCGGTGATATGTCTTTTATCGGCCCCCGTCCGGAACGGCAGTTCTACATCGACCAGATCATGGAACGTGATCCCCGCTATTGTTATCTCTATCAGATCCGTCCGGGCGTGACCTCGTATGCCACACTCTACAATGGCTATACGGATACGCTGGAGAAGATGCTTCGTCGTTTACGCTACGACTTGTTCTATCTGGAGCACCGCTCGTGGTGGTTCGATTTCAAGATATTGGTGAAGACTTTCTTGAACATAGCGTTCGGGAAGAAATTTTAAATAAGGATAACCAAGAAGGGTAATTCAGCTTTCCAATAAATCAAAAATACCATGAAGAAAGTATTCGACTATCATGTACATCCTTGAGACCGAGGATAAGAAGACGGGCTTGAAGGACGGTAGTGCTAGTCCATTAATCTCGGTAAATACGTGAACGCAGGCGAACCGATCTGTGATGTGATCGATAAAGGCGAGACTCTCCTTTGCCTGACCGCTCGGCGGGCTACAACTTCTTCGTGCGTGGTGCGATGCTGAAAGTGCTTGGCAAACACGAGTTGGTAGGCGTTACTCTTGCCGGCTGATCTGGTGGAGGGCGAGTACACGCTGACGGTGACGATGCAATTCGCGAACTCGGGTCATATGCTGAAAACTCCTCGTAGCGTGAGTTCGCAAATCTAGATTGGTGGAAAACCTGCAGATGGCAATGGTGATAGCTAAAGCCCGGACGAGATTTGATAAATTAGGGAACAGAGGCTTCCTAGGTAAGGGAATAATAGACTCCCATGGAGTCTAGACACATTGTTGATTAAGATTCTTCTTATCATCGAAATATAATAATATATGTCAGAATCCATAAAAAATAAAGCGATACGAGGTGTCGCATGGAGTGCTGTAGAGAAATTTTTACGACAAGGTCTCATGACCCTTTTCTCTATCATTATTGCTCGTCAGTTATCACCTTCCGATTATGGTTTGGTGGCGGTGCTTACGATTTTCTTGGTAGTGGCTCAAGTATTTGTGGATTCCGGTTTCGTGGAGGCTCTTATCCAGAAACAGGATAGGACAGAGGTTGATTTTTCCACGACGTTTTGGTTTAATATAGGGGTATCATTATTGATATATGTCATATTGTTTTTGTGTTCACCTTTCATCGCTAGTTTTTATGATGAGCCATTATTGAAAGAAATATTGGTATGGCTAGCCTTGATATTTGTCATCAATGCGTTCCGTACGGTACAACAAGCGAAATTGAATATAGCGATGGATTTTCGTAGACAAGCTTGGATTTCTATTATCGCCATATCTGTGAGCGGATGTGTGGGGATTTGGATGGCTTATCATGGTTTCGGTGTTTGGACATTGGTGTGGCAACCGCTTTTACAGAATTTCTTGAATGTGGCGTTGCTTTGGGTATCGGCGGGTTGGATGCCCTCATTCGTTTTCTCCATCCGTTCCTTTAAGGGATTATTCGGTTTTGGATCGAGATTGTTGATGAGTCGGACTTTGCATGCGATTTATACGAATGGAAGTTTTTTGTTGATAGGAAAGTTTTATTCTCCGGCGGCAACAGGCCTGTATAGCCAAGCCACTCAGATGACAAGTTTTGTCCCGACGGCTATTAACGATGTCGTAGCTCGTGTGGCTTATCCGATAGAATGTGAGTTGCAGGATAATAATGACGAATTGCAACGACGCTTTTTCCAGATGCTGCGCATGACTTGTTTTTTGCTATTCCCTTTGATGATAGGTTTGGCTGCCTTGGCTGAGCCGGTCGTACGATTATTATTGACAGAAAAATGGATAGAGGCTGTTCCCTTGATGCGTATCCTGTGTTTCGCCTGGATATGGTGGCCAGCTTCGAACATGAGCTGGCAGTTGTTGAACGCCAAGCATCGCAGTGATTATTGTCTGAAGGCAGAGATAATAAAGAAAACGATTGCGGTTTCCCTTTTGGTATTTTCTCTTTTTTGGGGTATCAAGGCTGTTTGTGTGGGTATATTGGTGTATTATGTGGCAGATGTCTATGTGATGACCTTATTTACAAAACGAATTTTGCCGAAGGTTACATTTATTGGAGAAATGAAGGCTTTATTACCGATACTTATTCGTGCGATGGTAATGGGGATAGGTGTTTATTTATTGAGTTATATAATTAGCTCAGATATAGTACTGATTGCTACTGGAGTAGTTGTAGGGGTAGTGTTTTATATGGTCATTATATTGTTAACTAATTCCAAAGAAGCATATTATTTAGTGGAATTGATAAGAAAGAAAAGATGATATATTTGTTTGTTTTTATTTATTTGCTATATCTGTCTATTTATTATGATATTTTGGAAAAGAAGAAATGTAAATGGACACATTTTAAGATAGCTGTTTCCTTGTTGATTCTAGTCGCAGGATTGCGTTGGAGAGTAGGCTCTGATACTGTATTGTATGCTCAAGACTTTATACAATGTCATGATTTGTTTCATTTAGAAATTGCTGATTTTGAGTCTTTTGATAAGATGCCGTTTTGGGTGATATTGAATGCGGTTTGTAAAACTATATGGAATAATTATTTATTGGTTCAGTTAGTTACTTGTACTATTCATATTTCACTTATAGGGATATTTATAAAGAAGGTAGTGCCTTCGTTATGTTTTACAATGCTTTTATTTTATTGTTTTTTTGAATATACAGCATGGAATATGGAAGCATCTAGGCATTCGTTAGCAGTCTCATTCTTTTTGACGTCATTATTGTATTTGAATGATAACAAAATAATAGTGTTTATTCTCTTTGTTGTTTTGTCATTTCTTTCTCATGTTTTTAGTGGAGTCGTAATATTGACTTTTTTAATTTATTATACTTTTGTTAGAAGTGAAACAATTAGCTATATGATTATTTTGTTTGTTGTTTTTGTAGTTATTAATGATATAAATTTTTTTTCAAATCTTTTAGAATTGTTTTTTAGAGAAGCTTATAGTGGCGCTGGATATAAAGTGTATAATTATGCTGTATCTGATAATGAATTGTTGGGAACAAAAGATTATAATTTTCTTTTTGTATTGAAATCTATTTTATTTCCTATTTTTTCTTTTTTTGTATTAAAAATAGTATCTTCTTATTATTGTAAATTAGTCTTTTTGAATAAAAAAATTTTTGATGTAGCGATATATCTTTTTGTTTTATTTCAAATATGTAAGTTTTCTTTTGGCATGTTTTTTAGAGTTGCTGATTATTTTGCTATTATTTATCAAATTCTATTTATACTTTTTGTTATTTATATAGTTCAAAAGATTGTCCCAAAACAACGGGTGCTTGTTTATTTTGTTTTAATATTAATTCCTTTATTTCAAGCAGGTTATAGGTATTGGGGTAAAGCTCCAACAGGTGTTGATAATTTTCGTCGTTATTATCCTTATAGCTCTATATTTAATAGGAAAATAGATTATGAAAGAGAAATAGATCATCAAATTAGGGGTGGGGGATATTCTAAAGATAATGATTATTGAGAAATAATGATATGAGATTTTTATATGTTAGTTTTATGGTGGTATCTTTATTGACTACTTGCCAATCTCCTCCCTTGCCTGATTATCCGGTAGAAGGTATATTTAAAGGTCATTCTGCGCAGGGCATGGCTATTTATTCAAAATTTGCATTTCTTTTGAATGATAGTGGATTATGTAGAATATATGATTTGGAAAAGAAAAATGTGATACAATGTTTTCCTTTGGCAAGTGCAGATTCTATGAATCATGCGAATAGCGCCTCTTTTGGTGTTGAATTATCAGAAAAGAATGTTTTTTTTCCAGTTCTTTATGTTTCCGAATCTCATATTCCTTGCCGTTGTTTTGTGGAAGATATAGACTTGAAGGGCTCTCGTTTAAAGCAAACCTTACAATTTGGTGAAGCGGGTCGAGCTGAACCTATACAAACATGGGTGGTGGATAGAACGTCAAAAAAACTGTGGGGTATATCTCAAAAGCGGTACATTCCGAATGATCCGTGGATTACATTTCGATGCTTTTCTTTGCCTCCTTTGTCGGCTGGAAATATTGTTTTTTCAGAGAATGATGTTGAGCAGAGATTTGATCTTCAGATACCCAACTTGTTACAAGGAGGAAGTATACGTGGCCATATCTTGTATTTGCCTGTGGGGCTGAATGATGCAGGGTATACAAAAATATCAGAGCGAGCTATATTTCTTATTGATTTAAAGTCGCAAGAGATTTTGGATAAGATCTCCTTGAATGATTTAATGGAAGATGAACCGGAAGATGTGGATTTCTATGGTGATGATCTTTTGATGTATTGTGGACAGACTGGAGGACTTTGGAATGTTAAAATTAATAATTTAAGATAGATTTATATGGATGCGATAGTGTTAGCGGCAGGAAAAGGAACAAGAACTCAGTTGGATTATCCGAAACAGTTTTTGAAAATAGCGAGTAAACCTTGCTTTATTTATGTGCTAGAAACTTTGGCAGAATGTGATGATATAGACATGATCTATGTCACTTGCCATAAAGATTATGAAGAGCAGTATAGATTGTATGCTGAAATGTATCACATTTATAATGTGAAATTTGTAGAAGGGGGCGATACACGGCAAGAATCTGTATACAAAGCTTTGCGTTATGTGACTTCGGATAAGGTCTTGATCCATGAGGCGGCTCGTCCTTTGATATCAAAAGATTTCGTGAATGAGATTCTCTCTTATAAAGATGAGGATGCTGTTATTCCAACTGTACCCGTCAGTTTTACGGTGGCTCAAGGTGGAGAATATATGGAGAAAGAAATAGAACGTGCGACTCTTCATAATATACAGCTTCCTCAAATTTTCACGACAGATAAGCTTAGAGAGGCTCATGAGAAGGCAAAACAAGAAGGATATCACGCAACAGAAGATGGAATGTTGGTCTTTCATTATGGATCAAAAGTAAGGTTTGTTCTTGGTCGGGAATCAAATATAAAGATAACAACTTCACTGGATATTCAAATCGTAGAAAGATTATTAAAACATTAGTCTTATGGAAAATAAAGTAATGGTCGTTACCGGGGCTAGTTCCGGCATAGGGTATTGTACTGCCTTGAAGGCTCAAGAGCAAGGTTGGAGAGTGATTTGGGCGAGCCGACATATTGAGTCGGATAAGCAAATTTGTGCAATGTGTAATGAGAATTCCGAATGTAAGAATCTTGATGTAAGTTCAGAGGATTCGGTGCGAGATTTTTTTAGATATGTTAAATCTCGTTATGGGAAGTTGGATGCATTGGTGAATTGCGCAGGATTTGTCGATCCACAAAGTTTACTTGCTACTTCCTTGGAAAATTGGGAGAAAACTATAAAAATTAATCTTACAGGTACTTTCTTATGTTGTAAGAACGCAGTTCAATCCATGAAAAAGAGAGGAGGTAAAATTATAAATATATCATCTACAGCTGGGCTTACTCCTCGTCCTGGTTGGAGTGCCTATGCTGCTTCGAAAAGTGGAGTTATTAGTTTTTCGGAAGCAATTGCAGAAGAACTGGCAATGTATAACATTAAGGTGTTTATGATTTGTCCGGGACGTACAGCTACTCCTTTGCGGAAGATCTTGGCTCCAGATGAAGATCCTACAACTATTATGCAACCTCATACCGTTGCAAAAACGGTCTTGTTTTGCCTTTCTCAAGAGGCTGATCCAATGGAAGGGCAGCCTATATTGGTGAGAGAAAGATTTTGATATATTTAAATTAGTGATTCATCTGTGGAACTATAATCTATAGATATAGAATCATTATATTATGGGATAATTTTATGTATAAAATCAAATTTGTAGCGAAGTTTATAGGTTACATAATTTATAGGGTATTTCCTATGCCTTCTATTTTTCATAGGTGCGTGAATAAATGGATTTTTGCTTCTCATATAGGTTGGAATGGAAGTAGTAATTCAAAAAGTTTGCTTGTGCAATTAAAAGATAATGAATTAAGTGTAAATGCTATTTGGATTGCACAAAATCGTGAGGAAGAGAAGTTGGTTAGAAGTGCTGGATTTAGGTGTTATGTGTGGAATAGTTTGAAGGGTATGTATCACTGTTTGACAGCGGGAGTCTATATATTTACGGATCAAATAAGTGATATTAATAGATTGACAGCAAGAACTGCTTTCTGTGTTAATTTGTGGCATGGAGTTGGAATAAAAAAAATGTTTGGCATGGATGCTAATTATTATCGCCATTATTTTGGATTTAAGCGAGAACCTGCCCCAAACTCTTTTCTAGATAGAATGAAAGTAATTTTACATACATATAAAAAACCGGATACCTTATTGGTTACGTCTCGTTATCAAAGCGAGTATTTGTTTGCTCCTACATATCAAATTTCAATGGAGAAAATCGTGTTAGCCGATTATCCTAGGAATGAACTGTTATTGTGGCCTCAAGAGAAGATTCGTTCATATGTTGAGCGATATGGTGTTTCGGAAGATTTGACTTTTATAGACAAGCTCTCAAATCATTCCTATCGGAAGATTTATATCTATATGCCAACTTGGAGAATCGGGTATACAGATTCCATTCTTTCCATGGCTGGATTTGATTTGCTAGCGTTGGAGAAAGCGTTGGCAGAGACAAATAGTTTGTTTATAATGAAGCCGCATAAGGGTGATCGGTGGGAATTGGGAAATACACAGCATATCGTTTGTTTTCAGGATCTCCATGAGATCTATACGATTTTACCTTATACGGATTGTCTGATTACAGATTATTCATCCATATACTGTGATTATATATTGATGAATAAAGAAATAATTCTTTTCCCTTTTGATAAAGAAGAATACATGTCAAATTCTCATGATACATTGGATTATGATACGCACTATTTAGGAAAGAAGGTTTATTCTTTCGAAGATTTGATAATCTTGATTCGAGAAGAGGTTGATTGCCATTTGTCTTCGGAAGAGCAAGAGACTGTTTTACGGATTTACCAAGAATGCCATGGAAATGGCTTGGATCTTATTCAGGAGATCCAGAAACGGTATCATAATTTTTTGAGAAAAAGTAAGAAATAAATGGAAAAGGCACGGAAGAAACGTTTTTGCATAGTTGTACCCACCTCTTTTATGTTGAGGTATTTTAAAGGACAATTATGTTTTTTAAATCAAACATTTGAGGTAATGGCCATATCATCTGATCCTGTCTGGCTAGAGAATTTTGGTAAGACTGAGGGAATAGATACCTGTTGTATTCCTATCGCCCGTTTCCCATCTATTACAAAGGATATTCGTTCTTTTTGGAGGTTGTATTGTTTTTTTCGACAGTATAAACCTTATATTGTTCATGGTAATACATCTAAAGCTCTTTTGCCTTTATTGGCAGCACGATTAGCCCATGTCCCGGTTAGAGTTTATATGGCTCACGGGGCATTGCATCAAGGTTATACAGGCGTGAAACGTATTTTGGTGAAAGTCTTAGAATATTTGATGTGCAGTTGTTCTACGGAAGTTCTTTGCGTTAGTTTCGGTGTAAAGAATTTATTGTTTAAAGAGCGTATATGTGGAAAAAAAGATGTCGTGAAAGTCATAGGGAATGGAACTCCTAGCGGTATTAATATGAAACAATTTGATAAGTCGCTATTTAATAACGAAAATTTGAGAAATGCATTAGGTATTCCTTTGGCGAATTTCGTGTTTTGCTTTGTTGGCCGTATTAATAGGGAAAAGGGAGTCAATGAGTTGGTTGATGCTTTTAATGAATTATCAAGTTTGCATAAAGATATTTGCTTATTACTTGTAGGTCCGGAAGAAGAACATCGTGCTATTGACGAAAATACTAAAAAAGTGATTAGCGATAATCGGTTGATACATTCATTAGGGTATCAGGAGGATGTAAGACCATATGTGGCCTTATCGGATACTTTGGTATTACCGTCTTATAGAGAAGGATTAAGTTTAACTTTAATAGAGGCAGGTGCGATGGGTATTCCATGTATCACAACTGATATTATGGGTTGTAACGAAGTTATAAAGGATGGAATAACGGGCAGGATCGTTCCTCCTCGTGATAAAAAATCTCTTTATAAAATGATGGCGTGGTTTTATGATCATCGAGATGATGAGTTGAAAAAAATGGCAGAATGTGCGAGGCAATCTATTGCGGAGCGTTATGAACAACACAATACTTGGACTGCTTATCGGGACGAGTATACTTCTTTATAACTAAGAAAATAGCTAAAGTGGTTATTAGCTGAAAACAATAAATATGGCATACATAGATAACAATAGTTTACAAACACAACCGGAAATAAGGACTTGTAGGGAAGACGAGATAGAGGAATTGGTGGATTACACTAGTTTTATATATCCGAGTCGATGTAAAACGGAAAAGGATCGATATAGATACAAAAATCTCGCACGTTTTTGGTTTTATCGAACTGCGGATACTTACCGATATATGATGATCATAAAAGAAAAAGGTAAGATTGTGGGGCAAACTTATTTAATACCAGCGAATTATTATTGGAATGGCGTGAAGCATGAAGCCACTTGGAGTTTTGATCTGTTTGTCAATTTTGATAAGCGGAAATCGGCCTATGGCACGGATTTAATGATGGAGACCCGTTCTCAACCGGGTGACTCGTTCAATACCGGGGCAAACGATGCTTCATTGGCATTGCAGCGAGTATTGGGATATAAACGTATTGGGAGTATCCGTAAATATGTGGGTGTCGGTTCTGTATTTGGTTTTTCTCGGATGATTTACCCGAAAAAAGTCCTGATCTCGGATTTTCCCATACAGGTGAAATCCAAGAATTTGCTTTTTGAGAAGATTGAGGAGATTAAAGCAATCGCTAAAGAAAAGCCATTCAATACGGAACTATTGGAATGGGGGCGTGACAAGGAATTTGTTAGTTGGTATTACGGATCACATAATGTAAATGAATATGCCATATATAAGGAGTGTGGATCAGGTAATTATTTTGTGGTACGTCCTATTTATCACGCCCATGTTCCCTTGTTAGCGTTGGTTGATTTCCGTTGTCCATTAGATAAAGGCGCTATGTTCGAAGCGATTGTAGAGACTGTGCGGAAGATAAGCCAGCAATTATATATCCCATTTATCGTGTCAAGTTCTACGCTTGCGGTTACAGATCGTGTTCTTGAATCCTCTGGATTTCGTAGCATAGGTAGGCCACGCCCTGTAATGTCAAAGAAAAAATGGAAAGGGATGGAGGAACGTATTGACACACGTACTTTTCTGCAAGTAAATTTTGTTGATTCAGATGGCGAAGCTGGGTGGAAATAAGTTAAGGAAATGAATGATAGATATATGAAAGAAGGAAAAGGGCTATTCTTGGTAACATTAGATTTTGAAATGTTGTGGGGAATTGAAACGGCGAAAGCCACTCCGGAGTGGCGATGTCGAGTGGCAAATGTTCACACGGTCATACCTCGTCTGTTAGAGTTATTCGAACGGTATGAGATCTCGGCAACATTCGCTGCGGTAGGGATGTTGTTGCATGACAGCGTGGCTTCAATTCGGGGGAATGAGCCGGACTTGTTACCTTCTTATAAGGATAAGTCTCTTTCTCCTTATCTCTCATTGTGGAAATTTAAAGAAGAAGATGGCGTTTATTATTGTGGCAAGCATTTGTTGGAAATGATCAAAGAAGCAGGAAGGCATGAGATAGCCTCTCATACTTATAGCCATTATTATTGTCTTGCGGAAGGACAGACCCAAGAGCAGTTTAGAGCAGACTTAGGGAAAAATATAGCGATTGCCTCTGCTAATAAAATAAAGATAGGATCATTGGTGTTTCCTCGGAATGAGTTCAATACCGACTATTTAAATATATGTGAAGAATTAGGGATTAATGTGGTTCGCTCGAATCCTCGGCAATGGATGTGGAAAGATGGAGGACAAATGGGGCACTGGTTGCCTCGACAGGTAAGAAGGGCTTGTCGTTTATTAGATCATTATGTTGGACCTTACAATTACTTTTCGCCACAAGACTTATTGGCCAGTCCTGTTGTTCAATTGCCGGCTAGTCGTTTCTTGCGTCCAGTTAGTAGATTCGGGAAATTTTTGGAACCATTACGATTGAGACATATAAAAAACGAGATGGCTTATGCCGCAAAAAACAATTTAGGATATCAGTTATGGTGGCATCCTCATAATATGGGAGTTGATATGGATGAAAACTTTCTCTTTCTAGAGAAGATTTTGTCTCATTTTCAACGGTTAAAAGAAGAATATAATTTTCAGTCTGTTACCATGAATTATTTTAAAACATTTGTTGAACGTAAATAATCATTAAGAAATAATAGTATGGATTTGAAAGAGTTTATGGAGAATTTCGCATCGCAATTCGAAGACACAGATGCTAGTGATATTAAGGCGGATACAAAATTCAGGGAATTGGAAGAGTGGTCATCCTTAACGGCTTTATCCATCATTGCAATGGTAGATGATGAGTATGAGGTACAGTTGAAAGGAAACGAAATGCGTGTCGCTGTGACCGTGGAGGATTTGTATAATGTGGTAAAAAGCAAACGTGATGCATAATCCTTTTTCATTGACGGGAAAGACTGTGCTTGTAACAGGAGCTTCTTCCGGTATTGGTAGGGCTACAGCTATTGAGTGCTCCCGCTTAGGGGCAAGGATTATTGTTACAGGACGGGATGAAAAACGTTTGTGGGAAACGTTTGAGTATTTAGAGGGAGAGGGTCATCTTTCCATATTGGCAGATTTGGCCAAAGCAGAAGATTTGGATAAGCTTGTAACGCAGACTCCTGCATTGGATGGATTGGTCAATAACGCAGGTATGACAGAAATGGTGTTTACTCCGTTCATAAAACGAGAGAAGCTGGAAAAGATATTAGAAATAAATACGATAGCTCCGATATTGCTTACGCAGAAATTGCTGAGGAAAAAAAGACTAGGCAAAGGTGGAAGCATAGTCTTTACTGGTTCCATCAGTGGAACCAGTGTGTGTGGGGGGGGGAATGCATTGTACTCAACGTCTAAAGGTGCGATTCATGGATTCATGAAAAATGCGGCTTTAGACCTTTCTATAAAGGGTATCCGGGTGAATGAGGTCTGTCCGGGTATGATAGACACGCATATTATGGATGATAGTAGTATCTCCTCTGATATGTTGGAAATAGAGATGTCTCGTTACCCAATGAAACGTTTCGGGAAGCCGGAAGAGGTGGCTTACGGGATTATCTATCTCCTCTCTGAAGCTTCTTCTTTCGTGACCGGTACGAGTATCGTAATTGATGGCGGATTTACATTGCAGTAGTTATGGCAAAGGTCAGTTATCATAATGTGGGCATACGTGCGATAGCTGCGTGTGTACCAAAGAAGAAGGTTTATAATAAAGAATTGAGATATTTGATTCCGGAGGAGGAGATAGATAAAACTATTCATTCGATAGGGATAGAGGAGCGAAGAATTGCTGATCGGGATGTTTGTTCGTCAGATTTATGTTTTAAGGCCGCTGAGAAATTGTTGGAGGATGGAAGTATAGATAAGGAGTCAATAGGAGCTTTGATATTTGTATCTCAAACTCCGGATTATCGCCAACCCTCGACTGCCCCATCTTTACAAGACCGGTTAGGTTTACCTAAATCTGTAATGTCTTTTGATATCAATATGGCTTGTTCCGGATATGTCTATGGCCTTTCCGTCGCATACGCATTGGCTTCTCAAGAAGGTCTCGGGAGAGTCTTGCTTTTGGTGGGAGAGACCATGTCAAAGACCGTGTCTGAACATGATAAGGTTACGACTCCTTTATTTGGTGATGCGGGTACCGCTAGCTTGATAGAACAGGGAAGTGATTATGGCTCTTCTTTTTTCATATTAGGTTCGGATGGTAGTGGCTCTGATATACTTCGTATCCCTTATGGAGGATATCGTAATCTAAGTTGCCAAGAAGGTTTTGCTATCCAAAAGGATGAATCTGGAAATATTTTGAGTGGGGAGCAATTGCATATGCAAGGTATGGATGTATTTAACTTTGGGTTACGTGTAGTCCCTTCCGGTATCAAAGAGTTATTACATTGGGTGGGCTTGTCGATCGAGGATATCGACATCATCCATTTCCATCAAGCCAATCGTTTTATGACAGATTTCTTTGCTAAAAAACTCAAGTGCCCATTGGAAAAGGTTCCATATAGCCTGACATGGTTTGGAAATACGAGTGCGGCGTCAATCCCGTTGAACATAGTCTCTACGATGGTTGATGGGGTTTATCCTAACAGGAAGAATGTGATACTTTCAGGTTTTGGTGCAGGACTGGCTTGGGGTACGGCTTTTCTTTCGTTGGAACGATTATATATATATCGCTTAATAGAATATTGAAATGAGTAGTTTCGTATACCGCAATAATACGGTGGAGCCCTTTTTTATGGGTTGGGATGTCCGTTTCTCCGGGTACGATGATATCTCGTTCATCGATCCTGAGGCAGATAATTATATCTGGTTTTATCAGGTTCCTTTTAAGTTCGAACGAGAAAAACTTATCGGGGAGATCGTGGCTTTGGAGGATAAATTTGATTTACTCTTTACCCAGATCCCTTCGTATAAGGATATCATCGTGCTCTCGTTGGTAGATCTGACCCCGTTTCGTTGGGTGGAATCTGATTGGGCTGTTTATAGTGCTATAGAGCACTATAATCGTCATATTCAAGAATTGTCTGATACCTGCCCGAATGTTAAGGTCTTGGATTTTTCTGATTTTACAAGCCGTTATGCTTCTGAACAATTAGTAGATTGGCGTTTCTGTTTTATCTCTCAAATGGGAATTAACCCCAAACTGGCTCCGGCGTTCTCCGTATGGTTGAGGGAAAAGATGCGTGGAATAAAACTCCAACGGAAGAAATGCTTGGTCTTGGATTTGGATAATACGCTTTGGGGGGGTGTTTTGGGAGAGGATGGCATACAAGGTATACAGATTGGCGGGGATTACCCGGGTAAGGCTTTTCTTTGCTTTCAAGAGGGATTGGTGGAGTTGTCAAAGAAAGGTGTTATTCTGGCTATTTGCAGTAAGAACAATGAGCAGGATGTTTTGGAAGCTTGGGAAAAGAACCCATTTATAAAGCTTACCCATGAGTATATATCCGCCTATCGGATTAACTGGCAAAACAAGGCGGATAATATTCGTGAGCTTTCTCAAGAGCTTAATATTGGTTTGGATAGCTTTGTCTTCGTGGATGATAATCCGGCGGAGCGAGAATTGGTGAGGCAGATGCTTCCGATGGTGGAGGTTCCGGATTTCCCGAAACAACCTTATTTGTTACCTGCATTCTTGCTCTCGTTGAATGATTCCTATTTTAAGGTTTATTCCGTCACGAATGAAGACAAGAAGAAGGTGGAACAGTATAAGGCCAATGCTAATCGTGTACGGGAACAGTCACGGTTCTCGGACTTTAAGGAGTACTTGCGAAGTTTGGATATGGAATTGCGGATCTCTCCGTTGGATGAATTCAACGTGTCAAGAATCGCCCAGATGACACAGAAAACCAATCAATTTAATTTGACAACCCATCGATATACGGAGACGGACTTGAGAAAGTTCGCAAATGAGGGTTGGCTGATCTATTGTTTGTCTGTCAAGGATAAATTTGGCGATAATGGCATAACAGGAGCGATTTTATTGAAACCTCTCCCCGAGGCTTATGAGATTGATACGTTGTTGCTCAGTTGCAGGATTTTGGGCAAGGGAATAGAGCACGCTTTCCTTTCTACGATATTAAACTGTTTGAATCAAAAAGGTAAACATGAGGTGAGGGCATCTTACTTACCTACGGTAAAGAATACTCAAGTAGCCTCTTTCTATGATAAGGCGGGCTTTATCCTTGATGCGCAAGATGCTTTGGGGAATAAGAGCTATCATTTGAGTATAAAAGAGAATAGAGTTATAGATTCATATTATAAAATAAAGGATTAAAATATGGAAGAAAGAATTTTGTCTGCCCTTTGTGTGGCTTTGGGTCTGGAGAAAGCGGATACCGGTATCTCACAGGCTAATTGCGAGAATTGGGATTCGATGCGTCATCTGAACTTGATCGTTGAATTGGAGTCGGCGTTTGATGTGGAGTTTGAGCCGGAGGAGATCGCTGAGATGAAAGATTACGAGCGGATCAAATATCTGCTAGAAAATAAGTTAAATACTTGATGGAACATATAAATATTAAATACGAGATGAAAGATTTTATCAAAAATTTCGCAAATCAGTTTGATGATACTGAATTGTCAGAGTTTCAATCGGATACTAAGTTTCGTGACTTGGAAGAATGGTCTTCTTTAACAGGTTTGGCGGTTATGAATATGGTGGAGAAAAAGTATGGCGTGAAACTTACGGTCTTAGATTTACGAAGCGCAAATACGATAGAGGAACTTTATAATGTCGTTACCAGCAAGTAATCCGTTTTCATTAGAAGGCAAACGAGTTTTGGTTACAGGTGCTTCCTCTGGGATAGGCCGGGCGATAGCCATAGCTTGTTCAAGAATGGGTGCTAAAGTAACCATTACGGCTCGTAATGAGAAGCGACTGGCTGCGACTATGTCTTTGTTGTTTGGAGATGGGCATCAGCTTGTTGTTACTGATCTTACAGAAGAGATTCAGCGAGAATCTTTAGTGGACCAATTACCAAAATTGGATGGAATCGTACAAAATGCCGGTATTGGAAGTCGTGTTCCATGTAAAAGTATAGAGGAAAAGGATATAAGTGAGATCTTTAATCCGAATCTGGTAGCTCCAATTCTTTTACAAAAGTCATTGATAGAGGAAAAGAAAATTAATAAAGGAGCTTCCATCGTTTTTATCGCTTCTATGGCAGCCAAGTATCCAAGTGTAGGAAACGCTATTTATAGTGCCTCTAAAGGAGCTGTCATTTCTTATGCGAAAGTATTGGCTTTGGAGCTAGCCTCTCGTTTGATCCGTGTGAATTGTATCTGTCCTGCAATGGTGTGGACGGATTTGATTACAAAAAATGGCATTGACAAGGAAGTACTGGAGGAAGCTCAGTTGAAATATCCGCTTAAACGATATGGGACACCGGAAGATATTGCCAATCTGAGTGTATTTCTGTTATCGGAGGCTAGTAGTTGGATGACAGGATCTTGTGTGGAAATAAATGGGGGGGCGAAGGAACTCTGATTTAAATGTTGATTTTATGAAAGCTTATATAAACGCAATATCTTATTATTTACCGGAGAAAGTACTTACTAACGAGGAATTGGTGTCAGAATTCCCTGAATGGTCAGTCGAGAAAGTAGCGAGTAAAGTGGGAATAGCTCAGCGTCATATCTCGGCCAAAGAAGAGACTGCGGGAGATATGGCAGTTAAAGCCGCAGAGAAACTTTTTGAAGAATATAGTATTGATAAGAAACTTATTGATTTTGTGGTGCTCTGTACCCAAAGCCCGGATTACTTTTTACCAAGTACGGCTTGCGTAATCCAAAATAGATTGGGATTATCTACGTCGTGTGGAGCTTTTGATATTAATCTAGGGTGTTCGGGTTATGAGTATGGGCTTGCGATCGCAAAGGGGTTTGTTGTGTCTGGTATGGTTAAAAATGTCTTGTTGTTGACAGCTGAGACTTATACCAAATATATTCATCCAAAGGACAAAGGAAATCGTACGATATTTGGGGATGGGGCTACGGCTACTCTTGTCTCTACGGAGGGTTTTGCGGAAATCGGAGAGTTTTCGCTGGGTACGAATGGACAAGGTGCGGAAAGCTTGATCGTTAAGGCTGGGGCTTCCAGATGTTTTGAGAAGTTGAACGATTTGACTTTTGATGAGAATCATACCCCGCATTCTAGCGATCACTTGTTTATGGATGGAAAGGCGATTTTTGATTTTACTTCGGATGCGGTACCTATAATGGTAGAGGATACGCTGGCCAAAAATTCATTATCGCTGGAAAATGTAGATCTGGTGGTATTTCATCAGGCAAATAAGTATATGATTAATTACTTGAGAAAGTTGTTGGATATCGATAAGGAGCGATTCTTTATTTTCTTAGAGAATGTAGGGAATACGGTATCTTCTACTATACCAATCGCATTGTATGAGGCTATTAAAGAGGATAAATTACATGGAAATGTCTTGATAGCCGGTTTTGGTGTAGGATTCTCTTGGGGGGCGACCCTCTTAAAATGTAAATAGACGAATGGAATTTATTGTAAAGAAGACGACAGAGTTGACTTCTATTGAAAGAGAGCAGATTATATCATTGTTCAATGAGGTCTTTGAGAAGAGCCGAACCGTCCAAGAGTTCAATAACCAATATTTAAACAATCCTTTGGGTTACTCGTTCCATTCTTTAATGCTGAATGAAGGGGTTGTGGTCGGGCATAATTCGGGAATTCCTTGTTACTATAAGGTTAATGGTGAAAGGCAATTATTTATTTGTAATGTGGATACCATGATCAAGAAACAATGTAGAGGAATCGATAATTTCTTTGATATGATGATTCATGCGACAAATCGATATAAAGAGGAAGGTGCGACTATGCTTTATGGATTCCCGAATGATAATTCTTATCCTATATTGAAATCTCTGGGTTTAATGGAAGATATTGGTAAATTGGATACCTTTTGTCTTCCCTATCGGATTGGAGGGGTCAAGAAATCTCTATCGTTTTTGAATTTGTTCTCCATGTTGTTCTGCCGTTTTTGGGTAACAATTTCTGGTTATTTTGCAAGTAAACAAGTTAAAGGGTTTAGTGTAGAGAAAGAGGCCGAAAGTTACAATACGACTCGATATAAACGTAACGATGGGGATTATTCGATTGTCAAGATGGATTCTTTCCAATTTATGTATAAAATAATTACATACGAAGGGATCCGAACGGCTTTTTTGGTGGATGTGGTTAATAAATCCGCAAGGAACTTTTGTAAGGCAGTGAAATATATTATTCAAAACGAGAATGCGAGTTTTGATTTGATTCTTTATGTGGGTCATCTTCCTTTTTACGGTTATGGAATGATTAAGTTTCCCCGGAAATTTGAGCCGAAACATTTTAATTTCACTGGATTTTTATTGAATGAAAAGAATAAAGATCTGCTTTTTAATATTGAATCTTGGGATGTGAACTTGTCCAATTACGATCTAATCTAAATCATAATGAACATACTAACTTTTGATGTCGAGGAATGGTATCATTTTGATATTTATTCCCCGGAAGAGAAATGGCTCTTTTATCCTCCACGGATTAATTTATATTTACCGAAAGTCTTGGATCTCTTGGATGAGAAAGGCGTCAGAGCAACCTTCTTTTGTCTGGGCTGGATCGCACGGACCTATCCTGAAGTGCTTAGGCAAATCCATGAGCGGGGGCATGAGATTGCTTGCCATACGGATAAGCATTTGTTTGTAAACCAAATGACTCCGGAATTCTTTAGCCGGGATCTGAAATACGCCGTGGCTTCGATAGAGGATGTCATAGGCGAGAAGGTGAGGTCGTTTCGGGCACCGGCATTCTCTATCGATGAGCAAACGAAATGGGCTTTTGAGATATTGGCGGAGAATGGGATAGAGACCGATTGCTCTATATTCCCGACAACCCGCAGCTTTGGTGGATTCCCTTCTTTTGGCAAGGCTGAGCCTTGTCGGATTGATTATCGGGGGGTGAGGATTCAGGAATTGCCGATTCATACCGCTTCTATCCTTGGCAAGGAGATGGTTTATTGTGGCGGTGGTTATTTTAGGCTGTTCCCTTACCGGCTGATCCGGCATTTTCTTCGGAAAGCGGATTATGCGATGACCTATTTCCATATGCGTGACTTTGATCATGAACAACCGAGGTTCGACTATTTGTCGCTAATGAGGAAATTCAAATCCTATTATGGCTTAAAGCATTCTTATGGTAAATTTCTGCGTTTGTTGAACGATTTTGAATGGGAAAATGTGCACACTGCTGTGACAAAGATCAATTGGGAAAAAGCTCGTATCGTAAATTTGAATGGAAAATAGCCTGACAGGCAGATTTTGTATAATTTTCATGAAGCGAAAATTATATTCTATTATCTTCGATGTTTTATGGCTTTCGCTGTTTTCAAGTGAAAGTCTATGTCTTTAATTTATGTAGTGTCAAAAAAGAAGAGCCTCCTAAGAGGAATTTACAAACAAAGAGAGAGAACCATATAGGTTTTGTGATGAGTAAAGTGTATTGATAGAGAAATTGTAGAATCGATATAAGATACGTATTTTGTACCGGTCTTCTTTTCCCGTAAAGGGATTTAGAAGGCCGGTTCTGTTTTTATATATGTATTTGAAAATCCGTATGTAAGTACGGTGTCCGGCCATATGCGGCGCAGGGATAAACATTCCCCCTGTGTTCGCATGATGAAAAAGATCTATGAGCGTTTGAGAGAGAGATTGGGGCATAAGCCCACGGTGAAGAATTTTGACGCGTTCTTGGTAACGTTGGGGCCGGATGAGCGGGAGTCTTGGAAAATGGATGTGTGTAGTTTGGGATATGGAGATTATTATAGGAAGATGCCCGGGGCGTACCGTAAATTTATCCGGAAGTATATGGAGCATGACCGGGAGTGCGAACGGTGTTATATACGTAAGTATACGGTGCGTGGTGATTTGTTGTATTCCCCATTTCGTCCGGAACTCTTGTTGGAGCTAGTGAAGCTTGTGGAGTTTACGGATCGTGAGACTCCCCCTTCCTCCTTGGAAATAGCCTCTTGCCTGTTGATGGGGTTTGATTATCCGGGCTCGGTGCGTGGCTTGGCTTCTCATTTGCGAGAGGCGGGGCATTCTGCGGAAGCTGTCTTGGTGCTCGCCGGAAAGAGGGAGGTGACGGATGAGTTTTAAAAGAGATATGGATTTGAATGTTAGTTAAGAATAGCAGGTTTTTGTTGTCTTTGAAAAGGGGTATTTTTGGTTTTTTTATTTTTAATTAGTTGAATATTAATTGTTTGATGGATAAAACTACGAACGTTCGTCTCTTCTGGGCCATCTTACCTTTGTGTCGTGCTCCATAAGGGGTATATAACCATAAAAATTAAAAGATATGGCACAGGGTTTTAAGTTGGTGTTGCGTCCGTCGAAGCCGGGCGAGAAGGATTCAGTGAAAAAGTTTTATGCGGTGTCGAAAACGAATGGTATCTCTAGTATGAAAACGCTATGTAAGTTGATCTCGGCACGTAGTACGGTGTCGTCGGCAGATGTGAAGGCGGTATTGGATAACCTTAATTTCGTGTTGGATATGGAGCTTCAGGAGGGGCGTATCGTAAAATTCGGCGATTTCGGGAGTTTTCGGATCTCGGTGAGTAGTGATGGTGTAACAGATAAAAAGGATTTTAATTCGAGTATGCTGCGCCCGCCGCGTATCATTTTCACTCCGGGAGGTGAGTTGAAGGATACGAAGAAGACACTGGAGTACTCACGGATCTCCCAAGATGGTGCCACTGCGGAGGCTGGTGGCTCTGATAGTGATAGCCCGAGTGAGATTTAACGTGCAACTGGTAATGGCCGTGCTGCTTTGCGTGGCCGGCCTTGCCTTAGTATTCTGTGGTTTTTGGGTGGCTCCTTCCGGTGAGATAGATAACAGCGTGCTGGTCGCATTTGGGGAGATCTGTACGTTTGCCGGTGCGTTGTTTGGGGTGGACTACTCTTATAAATTGAAAATTAAGGATTGAAAATTGAAAATTTGAGTTAAGATGGAAAAGGATGAGAAGAGATTGACAGAGCATTTTCGTATGGACGAGTTTGTTTATAGTGCGATGGCGGTGGAACTTGGACTTAATAATGCGTTACCTTCGGAGGTAATACCGGCGATACGGAATCTAACGGTACGGTTGTTGGAACCTTTGCGTATATATCATCGACAGCCTATGTATATCATGAGTGGCTATCGAAGCGAAGAGTTAAACCGATTGTTGGGAGGTGCCCCTAGCTCGCAACATATGAAGGGGGAGGCGGTAGACATTTACACGGTGGATCGCAACCGACTATTGGAGGACTTGGTGGCAAGCTGTCTGAATTTTGATCAGGCGATCCTTTATCGTACGAAGGGATTCATACATCTTTCATTAAAAAAACATGGGGTGAACAGAAAACAGATTTTATTTAAATAGGAGGGGGTATGAGTGGATTTAGGAAAAAAGGATACTATATATTGTGTTTTATCTTTTTTGTCAGCACACTATGTATTGTGTCTTAATTGGTGATGCTATCTTACCATGGATACAAGGCTCCGTCAATAGGCGTATTAAAATCAGACTTCTATCTTATTTTTTCATTCGTTTCCAGTAATCTCCCGTTTCTGCTGCAACAACTCCGCTGAGGGCAAGTACCGCAATCAGATTGGGAATTGCCATCAGCGCATTAAAGATATCGGCAATCGTCCAGACCGCCTCAACCGTCATAAACGGCCCGATAAAAATAGCAAGGATATATAAGAAACGATACGTCATTACTGCACGTCTGCTTCCTCCTGACAAATACTCCAGACAGCGTTCCCCATAATAATTCCATCCTATAATAGTTGTAAATGCAAAGAAAATCAGGCACGCCATCAGAAGAAAGGAACTGGCCCAGGCGGGCAGAGGAAGCCCGTGATTAAAGGCATAAGTGGTTACTGCAACCCCCTCCAGACCTGTCTCATAGGCTCCGGTCAGCACAATTGAAAGACCTGTCATGGTACAGATTATAATCGTATCTATAAAGGTTCCCGTCATCGAAACCAGTCCCTGACGAACCGGTTCTCTGGTACGGGCTGCTGCAGCAGCAATGGGAGCGCTTCCCAATCCTGACTCATTTGAAAAAATGACTCTTGA
>OGGP01000597.1_pt1 | contig 21314 bp, 20 predicted proteins | sample 1571261 | NCBI WGS metagenome assembly OGGP01 (sample SAMEA2581968, study PRJEB24529) | metagenome | biome: Human gut stool | place: China | collected 2011
AGCCCATTTTTTTTAAACTTGAGTCTCAAATTTTAATTTATAGCTGAGTAGTTACTAAATAAAAACTGCATCTTCAATCTCAATTTTTAAGATTTTAGATGCAGTAATTAGATGCAGTAATTAAAAGTTTTCAAATATTTTACTTTAAGTTTAATTAAATTTCCATTCTCTTATACAATCCAGTTACATGTATTATTCCCTTAGCTAACTCTGAATTGATATCCTCTTTCTTCATTCTCCAGCTCCAGTTTGAACCTAAAGCAGATGGTGTATTCATTCTTGATTCAGAACCTAGTCCTAAATAATCTTGCATTTGAATTATTACTGTGTTGCACACACTGCTCATAATTCTATCTATCATTTTCCAAGCAGTAGCCTTATCATCAAAAGTGTAAATATCTAAATACATTCTCATATACTCAATATCCTCAGTTTTTGAATTTACAAGCCAACCAACAGCAGTATCATTATCATGAGTACCAATATACCCCACACTATTTTGAGTGTAATTATGAGGTAAATAGTCTCCACCCTCTCTTGAATCAAAGGCAAACTCTAAAAGTTTCATTCCCGGGAAACCACTATCTTTAAGAAGTTCAGCAACCTCATCAGTAACAAATCCCAAATCTTCAGCTATTATATCAAGATCTCCAAGCTTCTTTTTAACAGCATTGAAAAGTTTCATTCCGGGACCTTTTTCCCAATGTCCATTGACAGCTGTTTTATCTTTTGCTGGAATAGAATAGTAACTTTCAAAACCTCTAAAGTGGTCCATTCTAACTATATTATAAAGAGAGATAGCAGATTCAAGACGATTTATCCACCATTTGTATTTTGTTTTCTCCATATATTCCCAGTTATATAGAGGGTTTCCCCAAAGTTGCCCATCTGCTGAGAATCCATCTGGTGGGCATCCAGCTACTGAAACCATCTCTAAATTCTCATCTAATTGGAAAAATTCTGGGTTTTTCCAAACATCTACACTGTCATAGGCAACATATATAGGTACATCTCCTATTATATCTATTCCTAAGTTGTTTACATAATCTTTTAGATTGTTCCATTGTTCGTAGAATTTATATTGTATAAATCTCCAAAAATCAATATCAGCAGAGTTTTCTTTTATAAAATTAGCCAAAGTTTTCTTATCTCTTGTTTTAAATTCAATATCCCAAGTATCCCAAGATGAGTTGCTGTTTCTTCTTTTCATTGTCATAAATATAGCGTAGTCATCTAGCCAGTCTCTCTCTTTTTTTAAGAACTCTTTGTAGTTAATATCATTTAAGTTAAAGTTTTCAAAAGCTTTCTTTAGAACCTCATAACGTGTGTTGTATAAAAGTCCATAGTCAACTTGAGTAGAGTTATCTCCCCAGTTAAGAGAGATATAATCCTCTTTCTTTAGTAGTCCATCTTTAGCAAGTAGATCTAAATCTATAAAGTAAGGGTTTCCAGCATTTATAGAGAATGATTGATAAGGGGAATCACCAAAACTTGTTTGTCCCAATGGAAGTATTTGCCAATAACTTTGTCCAGATTCTTTTAAAAAATCAGCAAATCTATATGCCTCTTCTCCAAAAGTTCCTATTCCGTAGTTTGAAGGAAGTGAAGAGATATGAAGTAAGATTCCACTTCCTCTTTTATCTAATTTTTTCATATATATACCACCTATTCTATTATTTCAACTGCAAAATGATCTGATATCTGTTTTCCATTTAGATTATTAAAGACAACTTTAGACTCTTTTACAGGTGTATTTTTATTTTTTAATATAAGATCTATTCTCATAGAATCTATTTTATGCTCTCTCCAACCATCGATTAAACCAGATACTGTTATCCCATTATCTTTTTTATCTGCCAATCTGTAAGTATCGTGCCAACCAGATTGAAGAAGAGCTGTATAACCTTCATCCTCAATATCAGCTGGGTTGTTAAAATCCCCCATAAGATATACTTCATCTTTTTCAAAAAGAAAACGTTTGTTTAATTTTGATAGTTGCATTTTAAAAGGCTCTTCTAAGTCATTCCACCAACCAGCATGAACTGAGTAAAACCATTTATCCTTACCATCAATATTTACTTTTATTCCAATAGCCTTTCTAACTTTATAGTTATCATAAGCTTTGCTATTTGAAAGGTAAAACTCCTTTATCTCCAATGGCTTATATTTTGATAAAACTCCTATTCCCTCATCAAAAATCCCATATCCTATCTTAATAGGTGTCCATGTCCAATAGTATTTTTGCCCCTTTTCATTGAGATATTTAATTAAGTTAAAAATATGATTATCCTCTTTTATAACTATATTTTCATTACTAGAGATATAATTGCAGTTTTCTAATGAAACCACAGCCTTTGCATCGTGGGTTTGATTAGATTCTTGTACAGCTATCACATCATAATCATTGTCCAATATCCATTGAGCAAAATATTTCAACTTATTATCATAATCTTTTTCAATAATACTATGTGAATTGCAAGTTAACAGTTTCATCTTTACCTCCTATAATATATCTAAAATATCTGATTTAATAACATCAGCTTTAGGACCATAAACAGCTTGTACACCATTATCTTTTTTCATTAGTCCCAATGCTCCCTCTTTTTTCCACTCCTCTAAATCAGCAACTTTTCCCATATCCTTTACTGTTACACGAAGTCTTGTCATACAAGCATCAACATCAATAATATTTTCTTTTTCACCTAAAAGAGTGATTATTCTAGTAGCTTGTGTATCTTTTGAAACAGAAGTTTTTATTGTATCCTCATTATTTTCCTCTTCAATATAGTTTCCAAGTCTTCCAATAGTTGCATAGTTGAATTTTTTTATCATAAAGTTAGCCACTAAATACCCAACGATAAAGAATATGATAATTGCTACTATAAAGTTTATAATATCTCCAGTAAGTCCAGCTTTTACAGACATTGGAATACGTGTAAGAAACTCAAGATTTCCAAAAGAGTGTAAACGAAGATTAACCACTCCTGCTGATGCAAAGGCTAAACCTTGTAGAATTGCATAGATTACATATAGTGGAAAAGCAGCAAACATAAACATAAATTCTAGTGACTCAGTAACCCCAGTTAAAAGAACAGCTATTATTGTTGAAATAAACATAGATTTATATTTAGCTTTTTTATCATTGTCAGTGTTTTTATACATTGCAACTGTGATACCTATAAGAAGTCCACTAGAACCTATCATTTGCCCAACTTTAAAACGAGCAGGAGTAATTGTTGTTAAAAGATTGTTATATTGCTCCATATCTCCTAAAGTTTTTAAGTTTACAAGATCTGTTACCCAAGCAAGCCAAAGAGGATCTTGTCCAAAAACCTTACTTCCACTGTTGATTCCAGTCAAAATAGTGTATGTTCCTCCAAATGCTGTATAGTTCATTGGGATAGTAAGCATATGGTGAAGTCCAAAAGGTATAAGTAGACGCTCTAAAGTTCCATATACAAATGGTGCAAGAACAGGTGATGTTGTAGAAGAGTTAGCTATCCAAATTCCAAAACTATTGATTCCCCCTTGGATAACTGGCCACACAAAAGCAAGAATTATAGATACAATCACTGACCAAAGAATTACAACCATAGGTACAAATCTCTTTCCGTTGAAGAACTCCAATGAAGGTGGAAGTTTTCTATAATTGTAATATTTATTGTAGATAGTTCCTCCAACAAAACCAGCAATAATCCCTACAAATACCCCCATGTTAAGAGCAGTAGCCCCAAGTACAGAGGTAAAATACCCAGCCACTGGAATCTCCTTACCAAATAAAGTATGAGTTACAGCATTAGGGTCTTGAAGCATCTGTGGAGTTACACCAAAGATTGCCCCAGTTATAACATTGATAAGAATAAAGGCTATTATTGCAGCAAAAGCTCCCCCAGCACGCTCTTTAGCCCATGATCCTCCAATTGCCACAGCAAATAGTATATGAAGATTTGTAATAATTCCCCAACCGATGCTCTCCATAATACTTCCAATTTTTAGAAGAAAAAATATATCTTCACTTGAGATTTGAATCAATTTACCTAAACTAATCATTAAACCAGCTGCTGGCATTACAGCAATAACTACCATTAAAACCTTTCCTAATTTTTGTAAAAGGTCAAAATTAATAATATTTTTCTTTCCCATTTTTTCTCTCCTCCTATGTTTGCAATTTTGTGCAATCGTTTGCTTAAATTTGTTTTTATTATATATTATATTTCAACAAAAATCAAATGTTTTTTTATCAAAAAATATTTTTTATTTTAATTCATAGTGTATTAAATTAATATTTTTATATTTTGAGTTAAAAATAGTGATGATTGTTATTTGCATAAAAAGGAAATTTTTGTGTTGACTTGTTGTATAATTCTATGTAAAATTAAATATACAAATTTTAGATGAGGGGAAAAAAATGAGTGTAACAATAAAAGATGTAGCAAAACTTGCAGGAGTTTCTCCATCTACTGTTTCAAGAACTTGTAGCAATCATCCAGCAATAAGTGAAAAGACAAAATTAAAAGTTAAGAAAGCTATGATGGAATTAGGTTATGAGCCAAATTTTCAAGCAAGTAATTTAGCTGGAAAAAGTTCAAAAACAATAGGGTTGATACTTCCTATTCAAGAGAATGATATATATGAAAATAGTTTTTTCTTAGAGGTTATTCATGGAATATGCCAATATTGTAATAAATATAAGTATATGAATACTATTATTTCAGAAAATAGTGAGGAAAAGATGATTGCCTTTATAGATTCAATTGTAAAAGCTGGAAAGGTAGATGGGTTTATACTTCTTTACTCCAAAGTGAAGGATCCTGTTGTTGAGTATCTGAATAGCCACTCTTTGAGTTATGTTATGATTGGTAAACCTTCAAGTAATATAAATAGTACAATCTATATTGACAATGATAATATTACTGCTGGGAAAGATGCAACAGATTACCTTATAAACCTTGGACATAAGAAGATAGCCTTTGTATGTGATAGGGAAAATAGAATTTTTATTCAAGATAGGCAAACTGGATATATCTCTTCATTGATTGGTAATAATCTGCCTTATGAGGAGAGATGGTGCATATATAAAGATCTTAATAATGAAAGGGATATTGAAGAGATAAAGAAGATTTTCACAAATGAAGATGCTCCAACTGCAATAGTGGCAATTGATGATATTGTTGCTCTTACCCTTGAGAAGATATTTAATGATATAGGGGTAAAGGTTCCAGAGGATATATCTATAATCTCTTTTAACAACTCTCTTTTATCAAAATTGACAAAACCTCAATTGACTTGTGTTGATATTAACAACTATCAATTGGGAGAGGAGTCAGCTGCTCAAATTATAAAATATGTTCAAAATAGAGAGATGGTAGCTACTAAGATAATTGTTCCACATACCATTATAGAGAGAGAAAGTTGTAAAGCTATTGAGAAGTAAAAGAGATAGTTTGTTTTTGGGGGTAGTTTTTTATGTTTCAAAAAGCAATAATAATTGGTTGTCCTGGTGCTGGAAAAAGCACATTTGCAAGAAAATTAAGTGAAAAAACTCGTTTGCCTCTATATTATCTTGATATGTTGTGGCATAAACCTGATAGAGCCATAGTTGATAGAAATGTATTTGATGAAAAATTGAAAGAGATTATTTTACAAGATAAATGGATTATTGACGGAAACTATGGAAGAACGCTTGAAATGCGTATTCAATCTTGTGACACTATATTTTTGTTAGATTTTCCAGTAGAAGAGTGTTTAGCTGGAGCAGAGGCAAGAATAGGTAAACAACGTGTAGATATGCCATGGATAGAAACAGAGTTTGATGAAGAGTTTAGACAATGGATTATTGATTTTCCTAAAAATGAATTGCCATTTGTATATGAACTACTTGATAGATACAAAAATGAAAAGAGTATTTATATTTTTTATTCAAGAGATGATATAGATAGTTATTTAGCAAAAATGTTTGGTTAAAAATTTTAGTTACATACACCTTAAAAATGGTAAGAAATTTCCTTACCATTTTTTGTTTTAATTTTATTATAAATTCTCATCAATTGAAGTTATTACCTTATCAATTTTTTCTTTCATTTTTATTAAATCTAATATATTCTCATAGCTTAACTCTTCCATATGATCATTTAATAAATGCTTAATTAGTAATAATTTATTGGCAACAAAATAACTCCAGCGAAAATCACTGGAGTTACTTGAAAATTTATTTGTTTCTTATTTAGATCTTACTATTTGTTTACAGCTTCAGATAATCCTTTTCCAGGTTTAAATTTAACAACTTTTTTAGCTTCAATAGTCATTTCTTCTCCAGTTTGAGGATTTCTACCAGTTCTAGCAGCTCTTTCAGCAACTTCAAATTTTCCAAATCCTAAGAAAGTAACTTCTTCTCCTTTTACTAATGCTTCTTCTAACACAGCTAGGAATGCAGCAGCTTTTCTTTCAGCATCAGCTTTAGTTGCAAATTCTCCCTTTTCAAAATATAAATCAACAAATTCTTTTTTAGTCATTTTAAAGCCTCCTTAAAAATACACGTTATATCCTTTATACCATAACTTTAAAAAATTTACAATGTATTTTACTAATATTTTAAAATTTTAATTATTCCTTTGACTTTGAGTAATTTTATATATAGAAAATAGCATCACAATAGTGCTAATTACTTGAATTCCAGATAAAAATTTACCATTGAAAATAAAATCAAAAAGTATACTTGAAACTGGGAAACAAAGTTCACATATTGTTGCCACATTTGCTGGAATATATCTAAGCCCTTTATAGTAAAGAAGAATAGCCCCACTTCCACTTGTAAGTCCAATTACAATAAAGATAAACCAATGTAAAGGCTGTGTAGTGTATATATTTACTAATGTTCCACTAAATATGTTTATTACAAACATAATTAAAGTTGTAAAGCTATATCTTAAATAAAGTGCAGTTCTAAAAGAGGCATTTTTCAATATTCTCTTTCCAAAAACTGTTGCACTTCCAAAGGAAAAAGCAGCTAAAAGAGAGTATCCACAAGCTAAAAGCATATTTCCATTGTACGCCATTTGAGGAGTATTAAATTCAAAAGTAAGAAAGTATCCTCCAATTAAAGCTAAAACAGCCCAAAATACAAATTTCATTGTAATCTTCTCTTTTAAAACTACCCAAGCAAGAATTACAGCAAATACAGGTTGTAGCTTTTGAAGAAGTGTAACTACTGTCAAATGATCAAAATTTACTAGAAATAGAGCTTTTACTATTGAAAGAGTTCCTAAACTTCCTCCAAATAGAGCCACTAAAAAGAAATATATCAGATCTTTTCCATCTAATTTCTTTATATTTTTTAACTCTTCCCTTCCAAAAAGTAGAGTCATTCCCACAAAAGGAAGTAGATGCACCATAAATACTACATAAGGTACACTTAATTTAAAAAGGTTTGGAGTTAAGACAATAGAGTCAAATCCCCATAAAGTCGCAGCAAGACATACTAGAAGAGCTCCCATTGTCTCTTTTTTCTCAGTTAACATTTTCCCTCCTAAAACAATGAGATCTGATTTGTCTCACTTAAAGAATCTACTGCATTTATAGATTTTAATTTCTCTACTATTGTTTGAGATACTTTAGTTCTTCTTTTCAGATCCTCATAAGATAAAAATTTATCTAATTCTCTCTCTTTTAAAATATTATCAATTACAGCTCCTCCAAGTCCGCTAAGTCCAATCAATGGTATTCTTATCTTACCATCTTCAATTGTAAACTTAGTTCCCCCTGATTTGTAAATATCAATAGGTAGGAATTGGAATCCCCTTGCATACATCTCAACTATAATCTCACAAATAGCCATTTCAGCTTTTTTCTTAACATCTAACTTAGGCTCTTTAGAAAGTACTTCAAGATGATTTTTAGCACTTTCAGGATTTCCCATAATATCAAAATCAAAGTCCTCAGCCTTTCTTGAAAGATATGCAGCATAGAAAGCAAGTGGATAGTGAACTTTAAAGTAAGCTATTCTCATTGCCATCATAACATAAGCAACAGCATGCCCCTTAGGGAACATGTATTTTATTCTTCTACATGATTCTATATACCATTCAGCAACGTTATGTTCTTTCATAAGGTTAGAGAATTTCTCCCATCCCTCAGGATCTTTTGATGGTTTTCCCTTTCTTACAAACTCCATTATTTTAAATGCAGTTCCCTTTTCAATACCTTGGTCAATCAAATAGTTCATAATGTCATCACGCACTGTAATAACTTGTGACAGAGTTGCTTTCTTCTGTCTAATAAACTCTTGAGCGTTGTTTAACCATACATCTGTACCATGTGAAAGTCCTGAAATTCTTACAAGCTCAGCAAATGTTTTTGGCATTGTATCAATTAACATCTGTCTAACAAATGGTGTTCCAAACTCTGGCACTCCGAAAGTTCCTACAACTGAGTTTATATCTTCAGGAGTTATTCCTAAAGATTCAGTTCCAGAAAATATTTTTAATGTCTCAGGGTCAGCAATAGGTATAGAATAAATATCTACCCCTGTATACTCTTGTAACATCTTTATTGTAGTAGGGTCGTCATGGCCAAGTATATCAAGTTTTACTAACTGTTCATCCATAACATGATAATCAAAGTGTGTTGTGATAGAGTCATTTGTTATATCATTTGCAGGTTTTTGCACAGGGCAAAACTCATATATATTATGGTCACGAGGTACAACAACCATTCCCCCTGGATGCTGTCCAGTAGTTTTCTTTGCTCCCTCAACTTTTTTAGCCAATCTTATAATCTCAGCTCTATTATTTTTTAATTCATGATCTTCAAAATATTTCTTTACATAACCTTCAGCATTTTTCTCTGCTAAAGTTGATATTGTTCCAGCTTTAAATACGTTCTCTTTACCGAAAAGTTGTTCACAATATCTATGAATTTCCGATTGATACTCTCCAGAGAAGTTAAGGTCAATATCAGGTACTTTCTCTCCATTAAATCCCATAAATACTTCAAATGGTATTGAGTATCCATCACGTTTATATGGTTGCCCACACTTAGGACAGATCTTTTCAGGCAAGTCAATACCTACCCCTTCTCTCTCTATAAACTCTGAATTTTTACACTCAGGGTTAGTACATATATAGTGAGGATAAAGAGCATTAACCTCTGTAATTCCCATCATAAATGCAACTAAAGATGAACCTACCGATCCCCTTGAACCTACTAGGTATCCACTATCTAGAGATTTTTTAACAAGCTTTTGTGCTGACAGATAAAGTACTGAGAATCCATTTCCTATAATTGCCCCTAGCTCCCTTTCAAGTCTAGCCTTAACAATTTCTGGAAGTGGGTTACCATAGATACGATATGCTTTTTCATATGTCATCTCTTTAACTATATTCTCTGCATTATCAATTTTAGGTGGGTAGAAACCATCAGGTACTGGCTTAATTACCTCAACCATATCAGCTATGGCATTGGTATTTTTAACAACTATTTCATTAGCTACCTCTTCTCCTAAATAACTAAACTCATCTAGTAGTTCATCAGTAGTTCTAAAGTAAAATTTATTATCTGTTTTATAATTTTTTTCTCTAAATACATTTCCACTACCATAAAGAAGAATACTTCTTATCTTATAATCTTCCTCATTGTTATAGTGCACATTTGAACTAGCAGTTATTAACTTTCCTCTCTCTTTAGCTAGATTGTAGAAATATCTATTCATATCTTCTATCTGTTTAAAAGATGAAATTGCTCCTGTATCTTCTATATCTAATAACTCAGTATATTCAACTCTAGGTAAAAGCTCTATATAGTCATAGAAATCTATATTTTTTTCTAAACTTTCAAAATCAGATCTCAGATAATTATCAACAAGTTCTCCATCGTTAGAGAAGTGGCTAGTTAAAGAACTTCCTATCAATAACCCTTCTCTTAATTTATCTACATGACTTTTAAGAACTCTAGGTTTTTTATTTCCATAATAATCAATATGGGCTTCTGAAACTAATCTATATAGATTTTGTAGTCCAGTTAAATTTTTAGTAAGAACGACTATATTTTTAGTGAAAGCCTTTTGAATATTAAAAGGAAAAGCTCCATTTACATCTTCAATATTAACTACACCTTTTTCAATATACTTATCTAAAAGCATAATAAATAATTTAGCTGTAGCTCTAGCATCGCTGATACCAGTATGATGAGCAATTCTTACATTACTTTCACCATAAAGTTTAAATTTTTTATGCAATGCATCAAGAGTATATCCTTTTAAATCTGGAAAAACATCTTTTGTCATTTGTACACTATCTATTACAGGGGAGCTGTATTCTATTCCTAGATAATTTTTAACATCTCTTTTAATAAATCCCATGTCAAAAGCAGCATTATGAGCAACCAAGACAGAATCTTTAATAAATTCTAAAAATTTAGGTAATACTTTATCTATAGTAACCTCTTCTTTAGCTCTTTCATTTGTAGTACCGTCTTTTAACATTTCATCTATTACACTTTTTTTAAACATTGAACTTTTAAGTTCTTTTTTTATTAAATCTTTTATACAACTCGCTAACTTTTCTTCAGGAATAGAAGTTAATTTACTTAAAGGTTCATTGTAATAGCTTCTTATTATCTCAGAAGATACACCTTTTCTCTCAAAAGTTAGTAAAACATTATCATCTAAATCTCCTAATTTACACTCTTTTAAAGTAATTGAAGTTATATTAGCATTAAGTTCTTGAATCTTTCTACTAATCTCTTTTTGAGTTTTAATAGTTGAATTAAACGTATCAACAATTCTAGTTCCTTTTAACTTAACAGCAGCTATTTCTGTTATCTCATGTTCATGGCTATTAAGTCCTTGGGTTTCAATATCAAACACAACAAAGGTAGTATCTTCAATAGCACCAGTTTTACAATCTCTTACCATAGGCAAAGTATCATCAACCATATACATTTCACAACCGAGGATAGCTTTAAAATCCTTTCCTTTAGCTGCTTTATATGCAAATGGGAAAGCATGAACAACAGAGTAATCTGTGATAGCCATAGCCTTATGTCCATAAGAAATAGCGCGTTTTATAAGATCTCCTATATCTTCAACTCCTACCATCTCACTCATCTTACTGTGAGTGTGAAGTTCTACCATCTTAACTTCTGCTCTATCCTCTTTTTTAGCTTTTGTTTTCTCTAACTTATTGATAGAGTTTATCATTATAACCTCTTCATTGTCAGAGTATCTATCAATTTGCTTTTTACCACTAATTTTTATAAAATCTCCAACAGATACTTCCACAGGTTTATCCTTATCACAGAAAACCTTTGAAGTTAGAGAAGTAACCTCATCAGTTAATCTTATTGTAAGTAGTATTTTTTCATTTCTAATATCTCTACTTTCAATAGAGAATACCTCTCCTTCAACAACACAAAGTTCATCTTCATAAAGCTCAAAAAACTCAGTTAAAGAGATACTATTTCCCTTGATCTCCTTCGTTTTATTACTAGAGTAACTTTGTCTTTGGAAACCACCTTGTTTAACATAGATCTCATTTGATTTTTGTGGCTTATTAGCAGCAGTAGCTCTATTTTCAGAATCTATCTTAGCTGATAGAGATATCATCTCTTTCTGCTTTTGAGCTTCAACCTCTGTAAGCTCCTTTGAAAAGTCCCCATGAATAAATTTAACTTTAAAATTATATATTCCATAGTTTTCTAAAATCTTCTCAAGCTTCTCATCTATTTTAGTTTGAAGTAGGATCTCAATAGAGGTTTTATCATTTAATTCAATATCAATAACAGTTTCCTCTATTCTTATTCTGTAAAAATAAAGAAAGGATTTGGAAATAGCATTTCTAGCTTTTAATCTAATTATAGCCTTTTCTACTATTGTCACAAGCTCCTCTCTCATAATCTCACTCTTTGTATATTCTACTTTAAAGTCAACCTCAAGCTCTTTTCCAAAATTCTTTTTGATATTTTCATAAATTATATCCAGTTCTTTGAGATCTTTGACACTGGGAACAGAACACATAAATTTCATCTTCTTGTTTCTCTCATAAAAAACAATCTCACTAATACTTACATTTTCTATTCCCATCTGTCTGAAAATACCATCTTGAGGTTTGATCCTTATCTCATTTCTACTCATTTTCCCTCCAGAACTGTATTTTTAATTATCTCTCTCCTAAAAGTCTATCAAGTATAATTGCCACAGCAGCTCTTACAGAAAGATGATTATATTTTGTATTTCCTCTAATTGGCTCAAGAATATAGTTTGACATGTCCATTACTTCATCTGTAAGCCCCCAACCAGTACCAAATAATAATAGATATGGTCTGTCATCTTCAAATATCATATCTGACATTGTTTTATAGCTTACAGTATTAGGGAATATTCTTGCTGAAGTTGTGATGATAACAGGTTTTTGTCCCTCTTTCTCTTCAATCTCTTCAATTACCTTTTCAATACTGTCCATAACTCTAGTTATAGCAAAGGCATTTTCTCTATCCTTGTTAAATTGTCCCCCTGTACCCTCTTGCCAGTAACCTATAATTCTTTCAGTAAGCATTTTTTGTGCATCTACTGGAACAATTAAACGGTATCCTTTTACATCATAAGTTCTACAACTTCTTGAAATATCGTGAATATCAAAGTTTGTAACAGAAGTACATACAACATCATTATTTTTATTGTAAACAGGATAGTGAACTAATCCTAAGTATATTTTATCTCTCATTTTATATAATCCCTTCTTTAAATTTATTTTTCTTCTAATTTAATCTCTTCTAATTGATTTTTAAATCTATCTATCTTTGCAAGATAAACTCCACTTGCATATTCTAAATATTCCCAATGTTTTTCAGAAAGTTTCTTTATAACTCTAGCTGGAGAACCTGCTATAAGATCCCCTTCCTCTGCTTTCAATTTACTATTCACCACAGAACCAGCAGATACGATACAATTTTTAGGAATAACACTTCCATTTAAAATAATACTTCCCATTCCAATTATTGAGTTATCTCCTACTGTACAACCATGCACAACACAGTTATGCCCAATAGTAACTCTCTCTCCTATTGTTGTAGGAAAATCTGTATCTCCATGTAAAGTTGAATTATCTTGAACATTTGAGCCATTACCAATTTTAATTAAGCTCATATCTCCTCTTAAAACAGCAGAAAACCAAATTGATACATTCTCTCCTGTTTCAACTTTTCCAATTACACTTGCACTTTCAGCAATATAATTATTCTTTCCAATTTTTGGGATATATTCTCCAAGTTTATAGATCATTATTTACTCTCCTTTTTTAACTCCTCTTTTATCTCGTTTAAAAGTTTTTTCTCTAACTTATCAAACTCTCTCCCCTTTAAAAGATCTGGTCTTCTCAAATAAGTTCTCTTTAAGCTCTCCTTTTTTCTCCAAATCTCTATATTTTTATGATGTCCAGAAAGTAGAACCTCTGGCACTTTCATTCCCTCATACTCTTCAGGTCTTGTGTAGTTTGGATAATCTAAAAGTCCATTAAAAAAAGAGTCATTCTCATAAGATTCCTGCTTAATAGCTCCAGGAACAAGTCTAGCAATACAATCTGTCATAACCATTGCAGGTAGCTCCCCACCAGTTAAAACAAAATCCCCAATAGATACTTCTAAATCAACTCTGCTTTCCACTACTCTCTCATCAATTCCCTCATAGTGTCCAGCAATTATAGTGATCTCTTCCTCTTGAGAAAGTTCTATTGCCAACTTTTGATCAAATCTAACACCTTGAGGAGAAGTATATATAACTTTTCCCCCAAGTGTATTTAATGCTCTAATAAGTGGTTCTGGCTTCATAAGCATTCCTGCCCCTCCACCAAAAATCTTGTCATCAGCTTGTTTATGTTTATCATAACAAAAATCTCTAATATTAATTACATTTATCTCTAAAAGATTTTTTTCCAGAGCTCTCTTTATTATGCTCTCTCCTGTAAATCCTCTGAACATCTCTGGAAATAGAGTTAAAATATTTATTTTCATAAATTACTCCTCATCTTCTATTCCATCATCTTGCTGATATTTTTTCCCTTTCATCTCTCTCATTCCATCAATAAGTTCAACATAGATAGTTCTTTTATCAAAATCTATCTTTTTAACAAACTCATCAATATCTGGAATCATAGCTTCACTTTTTTCATCTTCAACTACAAGAATATCATGAGCAGCAGTTTCAAAAATATCAGTTACTCTTCCTATAGTTTCATTGTTTTTCATATCTACAACTTCCATATCCATAAGATCGTTTAATAGATATTCATCTTCAGCTATTCCTAAAATATCTCTTCTAACTTTAATAAGTCCATTTTTTAACTTTCCAGCATCAGTTTTATTAGTTATCTCTTGAAATTCAACTGTCCATTTATTTCCAACAAGAGGGCTTACACTTGTAATAGTAAGTATTTTTTGTTCTCCTTGAATATCAATAATAACTTTATTTCCAACTAAAATCTCAGCATCTGATACATTAGCTATAATTTTTACAGCTCCTTTAAGATGATGAGTTCCAGATATTTTACCAACTGTAAAAAGCTCCATCAATCACTCCTCCTAGTCTAAAAATTCAACATTTACATTTAGTTTATCTTTAACTCCAGCAGCTTGCATAACTCCTCTAATTGCATTAGCTGTAAGTCCATTTTTACCGATTATTTTTCCCATTTCTCCTTTAGCAACACTTACTTTAAAAGTGATAGTATCATCAATAGCATCATAATCTATCATTACAGCATCTTTAGTATCTACAAGCTCTTTTATAATATAGTTGATTAATTTTTCTAATTTTTCCATCTTTTCCTCCATTAAATCTTATTTATTGATATATAGAGAACCTTTCCAAGCTCCCTCTTCTATAATTTCAGCTACTACATCATATTTTTTTAAATCCTCTATAATAAATTTTATAAAATCTTTAAAATCATATGTAGTAATTATATTTATAAGCCCTTTTTGAGGATCTACAGTTCTTACAACTCCAGCTCCTTCATAAGCCTCTACAACTTTATTTATAAAGTCAATATCCTCTTTTCTGCTTTGAATCAGAAATTCATAACTTCCTAGCATTTTTCCTCCATCTTAAAATTTAAAACAAGGCTGACTAAATTGTCAGCCTGCTCTCTTAAATTGCAGCTTATTTTTTTTCAAATATAGCAATTAGATTTAAAAAATCATCAATAGAAAGATTCTCAGCTCTCTCTGTTTCAGCAATATTAGCTTGAGCTAAAATCTCTCTCAATTCATCTTTAGATTTTCCCAAAGATGTAAAGTTGTTTAATAGATTTTTTCTTTTGTTAGCAAAGGCAGCCTTTACATACTTAAAGAAACAATCTTCATCTACTATTTTGCTATATCTTTCATCTTTGTAAAGCTTAATAGACATAAAAGCAGAATCTACCTTAGGAATAGGAGTAAAAAACTCTTTTGGAATTGTAAAAAGATACTCAGCTTCTCCAAAATATTCTACTGCTAGAGTAAGAACACTTCTCTCTTTTCCTTTTTTAGCACAAATTCTTTCTGCTACCTCTTTTTGTACCATGATGTATATCTCATCAATCACATCTCTATTTTCTATCAATTTATTGATAATTGGAGATGTGATATAGTAAGGGATATTGGCAACAACCTTTGTTCCCTCTTCAACATAATCTTTTAAATTAGTTTCCAATACATCATTCATAACTAGAGTATACTTAGGGTTAGAGTCAAATTTCTTTCTCAATATCTTTTCAAGATCTCTATCTATTTCAACAGTGACAACTTTTTTAGCAGTATCTAAAAGTAGAGCTGTCAATGCCCCTTCTCCTGGTCCTATCTCTAATACTGTATCTTCAGCTTTAACATCTGATACTTCCATAATTTTTCTTAATACTTCTCTTTGATCTGTCAAAAAGTTTTGACCAAATTTCTTTTTATGTTTAAAGGACATTATTTTCCTCCGATTATTTTTTTACAACTATTCCAACAAATGGAAGATTTCTATGTTTTTGAGCATAGTCAAGCCCATAACCTACAACAAACTCATCAGGAATTTCAAATCCTACATAGTCTCCCTTCATTTCAACTTTTCTTCTTTCAGGTTTATCTAAAAGAGTACAAACTTTAACACTTTTTGTTCCTTTAGCTTTGATAAACTCTTTTACATAACTTAAAGTAAGCCCTGTATCAATGATATCTTCAACAATTATAACATCTTTATCTTTAAGTTCTTGATCAACATCTTTTAATATTTTTACAACACCAGTTGTGCTAGTTCCATTTCCATAACTAGATACATTCATAAAATCAATAGTAAGAGGTAAATCTAATTCTTTAATAAGATCGCTCATAAAAACAACTGATCCCTTTAAAAGTCCAAGAACTACAACTTCTTTTCCTTCATAATCTTTTGTGATTTCACAAGCAAGCTCTTTAATTCTTTGCTCAACCTTTTCTCTTGATATTAATGTTTCAATAGTGTAATCCATTTTTCCTCCTAAAAAAAGTGATAAAATAATCACCTTTATAAAAATTCATTCAACATTATTTTATCATTTACTACATGATTTTACAAGAAATTATTGATTAGATTTTAAAATCTTGTATTTTGAATCAATAGAAATTTTTTTATCTTAATCTATAAATTAATTCAACTAATTTTTTTTAATAAATTTTTTCTCTAATTTTATTATCTAGAATCTATTAACTATATTTTCTAATAATTTTTATTTGTTTTATGTAATATAAATATTTTGTTTATTTATAAAAATATAGTTATATGTAACATTGTATTACAAAATAAGTTTCGCTATAATTTAAACATCGTATACGAATATAATAAAAATAAGACGAAAATAGAATAATTGTATTATAATTAAAACTGGAGGAAGAAAAATGATAACAATAACAGCATTAGGAGCAGTAGTTGGTCTTATAGTAGCAATAATTTTAATAATGAAAAAAATAAATCCTGCATATTCATTAATTTTAGGTTCAATTATTGGTGGAATTGTAGGTGGTGCAAATATAGGAGAAACAGTTTCTCTTATGATTTCTGGAGCTCAAGGGATGATTCCAGCAATTCTAAGAATTTTAACAGCAGGTATTTTAGCTGGAGTCTTAATAGAAACAGGAGCAGCTAGTAAAATAGCTGAAACTATTGTAGAAAAATTAGGTGAGTCTAAAGCTATTATAGCAATAGTTATATCAACAACTATATTGACAATGGTAGGAGTTTTTATTGATGTAGCAGTAATTACAGTTGCTCCAATAGCTATGGCAATAGCTAAAAAAACTAACATTTCTCGTACTGGTGTTTTAATAGCTATGATAGGTGGAGGAAAATCAGGAAATATTATTTCTCCAAATCCTAATACAATATCAGCAGCTGATACATTCAATGTTCCCCTTACTTCACTTATGATGGCAGGAGTAATTCCAGCAATTTTTGGTATAATTATTTCAATTATAATAGCAAAATTATTATCAAATAAAGGCACTCAAATAAAACAAGAAGATATTGATGAAAAAATTATTGAAGATAAACCAAGTTTCTTTGCAGCTTTAATCGGACCCTTAACATCTATTATAATTCTTGCATTAAGACCTTTAGCAGGAATAATTATAGATCCATTAATTGCTTTACCTATAGGAGGAGTTGTTGGATGTCTTGCTATGGGAAAAATTAAAAATTTTAATAGTTATTGTATTTTTGGATTAGGAAAGATGACAGGAGTTGCTGTTTTATTATTAGGAACTGGAACAATATCTGGAATTATAGCTAATTCAGCTTTAAAGGCTGTATTAACAGATTTCTTAACTTCTACTGGTGCTCCAGCATTTTTATTAGCACCACTAGCTGGAATTTTAATGTCTGGAGCTACAGCTTCAACTACATCAGGAACTGCTGTAGGAAGTCAAGTTTTTGGAAGTACACTTTTAAATCTTGGAGTCCCTGCTATAAATTCAGCAGCTATGATACATGCTGGAGCAACTGTATTAGATCATCTTCCACATGGTAGTTTTTTCCATGCAACTAGTGGAAGTGTAAATATGAATATGAAAGAGAAATTAGCACTAATTCCTTTTGAATCTTTAGTAGGAATAACATTAACTATTGTTTCTACTTTAATATATGGAGTATTTTATTAGAAGGAGGAAAATTTTATGAAAATAGTAATAGCCCCAGACTCTTTTAAAGAGAGTATGAGTGGAAAAGTGGCTTGTGATGCTATTGAAAGAGGATTAAAAAAAGTTTTAAAAGATAGTGAATTTATAAAAGTACCAATGGCAGATGGTGGAGAGGGAACAACACAATCTTTAGTAGATGCTACAAATGGAGTTATCTATTTTGTAGAGGTTACTAATCCTTTAGGAGAAAAAGTCCAAGGAAAATTAGGTGTTCTAGGAGATAAAGAAACTGCTATTTTAGAGATGGCAAGTGCTAGTGGATTAGAATTAATCTCAAAAGAAAAAAGAGATCCTATGACAACAACAACTTTTGGAACTGGAGAGCTTATTAAAAAAGCTCTAGATCTAAATGTTAAAACTATTTTAATCGGAATTGGTGGAAGTGCTACTAATGATGGAGGAGCTGGAATGATTCAAGCTCTTGGAGGAAAATTATTAGATAAAGATGGTAATCAAATTGGCTTTGGTGGCGAAGAACTTTCTAAATTAGATAAAATAGATCTTTCAGAACTTGATGAGAGATTAAAAAATGTTAAAATTATTGTAGCTTGTGATGTAGATAATCCACTTACAGGAACTAAAGGTGCTGCTTATATATTTGGACGTCAAAAAGGAGCAACTGATAAAACTATTCCTGTACTAGATAATAATTTAAAACATTTTGCTGAAATAATAAGAAAAGATTTAAAAATTGATGTTGAAAATGTAGCTGGTGCTGGAGCAGCAGGAGGTTTAGGAGCTGGACTAATGGCATTTCTATCCGCTGAATTAAGAAGAGGTATAGATATTGTTATTGAATATAGTAAGCTTGAAGAAAAATTAAATGGTGCAACTCTTGTAATAACTGGAGAGGGAAGTATAGATGGACAAACTCGTTTTGGAAAAACTCCATATGGAGTAGCTCAAGCAGCTAAAAAACAAAATATACCTGTAATAGCATTAGCTGGAAATGTTGGTGAAGATATAGATATATTATATGACTATGGATTTGATAGTATTTTTTCTATTCTTCCTGGAGTACAAAATTTAGAAACTGCTCTTAAAAATGGAGAAAAAAACTTAGAGAGAGTTAGTGAAAATATAGGAAGAACTATTTTAGCTTTTAGAAAGAAATAAAATTATTGACACATTGTTTAAACATAATTTTTATGCTATTATTAATTTAGATTTACTAAAATTATAAATTTAAATTTTTTTACAAGGAGATCACTATGAAAATTCCTACTACCCTTGCATTGAAAATAGTAAAAGATATGAAAAATATAATTAATCAAGATCTAAATTTTATTGATACTGATGGTTATATTATAGCAAGTACTAATAAGAAAAGAATTGGATCTTTTCACGAAGCATCTCTAAAATGTATAGCAACAAAGAATGAAATTATAATAAATAATGATAATGAATATTTAGGAACTAAAAAAGGAATTAATATTCCTGTATATTTAGATAGTGAAATTGTAGGAATAATAGGAATAACTGGTGAGCAGAGAGATGTAGAAAAATATGGAAAAATTATAAAATCTATGACAGAAATCTTAATAAAGGAAGCTCAACTCAAAGAATTAACAATAAAAAAAAGAGAGAAAAATAGAAATATAATTGAAACTATACTTTACAATCAAAATAAAAATTTTGAATTTTATATCTCTTTAAATTTTCCTTATACAGTAATTGTAGGAAAAACAAGTGATAAAATAGAAGATAATAATATTTTATATAAAGTTATTGAGGATTTTTTGCCAAAAGATAAAAAAAGTATTTTCACAATAACCTCTAATTATATTATAATTTTTCTTAATTCAATAAAAGAAAATTATATTGAAAATACTGTAAAATTTTTACAAAAAAATTTAGACTTAAACTTAAAGTTAGATTTTAAATTTGGAATCGGAAGAAAAGTTGAGAAAGTAGAGGATTTTACAATTTCATACTTAGAAGCTAAAAATTCTTTGAAGTATATTTCTAGTTTAAATCTAGAAGAAAAATATATCTTTTATTCAGAATTAGACTTAGGTATTATATTTTCAGATATTCAAAATGAAAAAATAAATGAATTTATAAATAAAATATTTAAAAATCTTAAAGAAGAGGAAATTAAGTATTTTTATAATATTTTTATCGCCTATAAAAAAAGTAATGGGAGTATTCTTGATGCTTCTAAATCTCTTTTTATGCATAAAAATACTCTTCAATATCAATTAAATAAATTATATAAACTTACTGGATATAATCCTAGAAAATTAGATGATTTTTCTATTTTAGATTTGGCATTTATGTTTAAAAATTTTAATTAACAAAAGAGGGGCTTTTAGAAATCAATATCACTACACTAATCTAAAGCTCCTCTTTTATATTTTATCTATCCCAACAAGTTTTTTTATCCTCTTCAGTAATAGCTCTAATCACTTTGCAAGGGTTACCAACTGCCACTGAATTACTTGGTATATCTTTAACTACAACACTTCCTCCACCAATTACAACATTATCTCCAATAGTTACATTAGGCATCACTTGAACTCCTGCTCCTATCCAAACATTATTCCCAACTGTTATAGGATAGGCATACTCTAGCCCCTTATTTCTTCTCTCTGCATCAATAGGGTGTCCAGCTGTATGAAATCCACAATTTGGAGCTACAAAAACATTATCTCCAAACTTCACTTTTCCCCCATCTAATATAACTGTGTTATGATTTGCGAAAAAATTCTCTCCTATCTCTATATTGTACCCATAATCGCACCAAAAGGGAGCAACTATTGTAAAATTTCCCTTTGTTTTACCTAAAAGTTTTCTCATAATTTTTTCCTGTTCCTCTATATTTGAGGGTTTTAATTGATTGTATTCATAACATAGATCCTTTGCATCTAGTCTATCTCTTAACAGTTCTTTATCATAGTTTGCATCATATAGCATCTTATTTGCCATTTTTTCTTTTTCTCTCATTAAATTTCTCCTTTAAAATCATTATATAAAAATAGATCTCTATAATTATTTTATCATAAAAATTATTTATGGGTGTATAATTTTTGGTGTTGGTACTTAAATGTATTAACATCTTTTTTACTTTTTTGTAAAAAAAAAGATGAGACAAGTAAATTTTCCTGTTAAAATTAAGTCGCCAAACAAAA
>OGGP01000599.1_pt1 | contig 21293 bp, 20 predicted proteins | sample 1571261 | NCBI WGS metagenome assembly OGGP01 (sample SAMEA2581968, study PRJEB24529) | metagenome | biome: Human gut stool | place: China | collected 2011
AGCCCATTTTTTTTAAACTTGAGTCTCAAATTTTAATTTATAGCTGAGTAGTTACGGCTGATGTTTGTTCCATCAGCCTTTAAAATTATTTGTATATATTTACCCAAATTTGTAAAATTGAAACAACTATAATTCCTGCTATAAAGAATAGTGTAACACTTCTATGTTTAGATGAAAGCAACATATTTATAATTTTAGCTACAACTACTAGCCCAGCTCCCACTCCAAGAGCAAATACAGCAAGTGGCAAAATATATAGATTGTTGATAATCTCAGCCATTGAAGAATACTCTCTAATGTGTACAAGCCCATCAAAGAAACCACTGATAAATCCAAGAATATTGTAATATTCACCTATCATTAAAAGTAGTAGAGAACCTGAGATACCAGGAATTATCATAGCCCCAGCAGCAAGAGAACCACAGATAAAAAGCTTGATACAGTAACCAAAAGTTACAGTTTTTACCAGCTCTCCACCACCACTATTTCCACCAAGAAAGTAATCAAGAAAAACAAAAACTAAAGTAAATAGTGCCCCTAAAATAAAGAACAATCTATTTTTACCATTGCTTTTATCCTCTCCCTTAACAATATATGGAATAGAAGGTATGATTAATAAACTAAAGAAACCAGCAGTTGATTTAGGATAGTTAGTGAAACAAAACTCAATAATTTTAGCAAAAAGCCCTATTCCAATTCCTGCTCCTATACCGATAATACCAAGAAATTTAAGATATTCAATTTTTTTCTTTAAAGGAACAGTTAAAAAGTTTCCAATTGCCTCAGTAAGCTTATCATATACACCTAAAATAACTGCTAATGTTCCCCCAGAAACTCCAGGCATAATATTAGCTACACCAATTACTATCCCTTTAAAAAATAGTTTTAACATTGTTGAAATTCCCTCCATCTATTACAAATCATTTTTTAGTTGATCAAATCCATTGATAACAACATCTATTTTACCAGTTTCTGGATTCATAATCAACCCATGAACTGCTACATCAGCAGGAAGTAGTGGATGGTTTTTAACCTTAGCCACAGTTTGCTCAACAGATTCTTCAATACAGTCAAAACCATGTAGCCATGTTTTTACATCTATTCCAGAGTTTAAAAGGATATTTAAAGTTTTCTCTTCAATCCCCTTTTCCTTCATCTCTTCTACAATCTTAGTTGTATTAAGTGTACTTACTCCACAATCGTAATGCCCCACTATGAAAACCTCTTTTACATCAAATTCATACACACAGATTAAAATACTTCTCATAGCACTTCCAAAAGGGTGAATAACTAAACCACCAGCATTTTTAATAATCTTAGCATCACCATTTTTTAGATTCATAGCTTTAGGTAAAAGTTCTGTAAGTCTAGTGTCCATACATGAAAGGATAACCATGCTTTTTTCTGGGTATTTTGTTGTTCTATATTTTTCATACTCCTTTGACTCAACAAAATCTTTATTAAACTCTACAATCTCTTTTAAATTGTTTTTTCTTTCCATTTTTCACCTCACAATAGTTTTATATCAAACTAACAATATATAAATTACTACTAAGTAATTTTATATTACTAAATCATCTTAGTCAAGAATAAATTTTGATTTAAACAGGGTAAGAAAAATAAAAAGAGGGTAATAATAGTTGTGTACAATGGAGAAAATGGAGAGGAGAAGAAAAGAAAAAAGATATAGAATTAAAAGATTTTTATAACAAAAAATTTTATGGAATAAAAAAGAAAAAAGTATCAATAAAAAAATCCGATAATTCATAAAAATAAGTAAAGAAGAAAAAATTTAGCTAACAGTATTGTCCGATAATCTATTGAATAAAAATATTTTAAAACCAACAACACCAAAAAACAAATTAAACTATTATTTTCCAATATAAAAAGGTAAAAATTTAAAAAATAGGGTATAGAAAAAATTATATATTATTCTTATAAAGAAACATAAATCCTAGCAAAAGAAAAAGGTAAAAACCTAACATAAAAAAAGTAAAGGTATTTTATATACTACTATCACAAGCAGGAACAAAATCAAATGAAAGGAGGTTTAATTTAAATGAACAGTTTTTTTATAAGTCTAGGTGGAGGAAATGAGATAGGAGCATCTAGTTACTATCTTCATATTGATGGAATGAATTTTCTTTTAGATGCTGGGTTGAGATATGTAAATAGAAAAAGATATCCAGCTTTTAGTGAGCTTTCAAAGTTTCAATTTATAGATGGAGTCAATGATTTAGATGCTATCTTTATATCTCATGCCCACTATGATCATAATGGAGCATTACCTTTATTAGTTTCAAAGTTAGTAGAGAAAAAAGATATATTTTGTAGTGAATATACAAAAAAATTTAGTGAGATTCAATTAAATATATTGAAGAAAAAAATGGGAATTCCACAATATGAACTCTATGAAGATGTTATGGTAGATAGAACTTTGGGAATGATAAAGGAGTGCCCAATCAATCAAAGAGTTACAAATAAAGAGTATAACTTTACTCTCTATGATAGTGGACATATTCCTGGAGCTACTATGATTTATTTAGAGAGAGGAGAGAAAAAAGTGCTCTATACAGGAGATTTTTCAGATAGGGAGTATGCTATCACAAAAAGATATAATCTTCCAACAATAGAAAACCTTGATCTTTTAATTATTAATTCTACATATGCTCATAGAAAGGAAGATATAGATAGTTGGAAATTGGGAGAGAATCAATTAAAAAAGGTGTTGGAACATATAAAGTTATACAAGAAAGTTAATCTAAAAATAAATCATGTAAATCAAGGAATGGAACTAGCTATATTTCTCAATGAGGAATTAGAAAACAAAGGAAATGAAAATATAAAAATATATGTAGATGAACCTGTATACCAGATGCTTTCAGTTTTAAAGGAGGGAGAAAAGAGAGAGTATAAAAATATTTACTTATATCAAGGATATAAAAGGGGGGATAGTTGTGATATATATATCAGTTTGAAAAATAGAGAGGAGCTAAAAAATATAGTGGCATTGAATTTAAATTACTCTTTACATAGTTCGTATCAAGGGATAAAAGAGTTAATCTTAAATTTAAACCCTAAAAAGACTTTAATAACTCACTATTCAGAGGAGAATATGACAGATGATCTTATAAAAGATTTAGAGGAGTTAGGGTATTTTAATTGTGAATATGTAAAAAATGAAGAGATATATGATTTCTAAAAAGGGAGGAAGAAAAGTGAAATATGAATTTGAATTAAAAAGAGCTACAAAAAGATATATTGAAAATAATAAATTAGAGGAAGTTAAAAATGGAATAAATGTGAGAATATATACATTGGTAGTTGAACTTTTATTAAAAAATGAGGATATAAAGACAAATATTTTAATGTACACATTAAATAATGCCTTCTCTCCAGAGGATATAGTTAAATTTAGAAAGAAGTTTTTTAAGGAGATAATAGGGGATACAGATGAAAAAGATTTTGGAATAGATCAGATACTTAAAATTCAAAAGCACTTGGGAATAAATACAATAGAGAGAAAACATATTTTCTTAGAGAGAACTAGAGAACTAACAGATCTATTTTTACAAGGGTGTAATGGTGACAAAGAGAAGTACCTTGAATTTAAAGAAAAATATGAGGAGTATATCTTTAACAAAACTTTTGATACTGAAAACTATACTTTAAAAAAGTATCTACCTTTTAGCATTTTAAATCTATTGATTATAAATAATGATCTTGGATTAAATGATAGGACAATTGAAACTTTAAGAAAGATAAAATTAGAAGATGTGAAATACTATATAGCTATTTTAAAGAAAGAGTTAGATTTTCAATTTGATATGAAAAAGAGAAGAAGATTTTCAAAATTAGATGAGATAAAAAAGTTAACTGTTTCAACTCCTCTTACTCTTCAAAATAATCTTAGTAGTGTGACACTAGAAACTTTAAAACTTGAAAATGAACAGTTAAAAAGTAGCTTGAACTTATGTGAAAGAAATTTTGAAAAGACTTTAGAGACAATGGAAGAGGAGATAAATAATGCAATAAATGACAGATTAAAAGATTTCTTTATAGCATTGAATTCAGCTCAATATGGAAATTTTTTAGATAAGATGCCATTGATTGAGGAAACATTAAAAAATATTAGAAAGAACAAAGAGCAAAAACCATCGCAGGATATAAATAGAATATTGATATCAGTTAAAAATATTATTAAATTCTTAAAAGATCAGGGAATCACTCCAATAAGAGAGATTAACTCAATTTTTGAGGGAGATGTAGATGATATTGATGAGATGGATTATGTAGGTGAAGAGTTTATAGGAGATGAAACAAAACTATTAAAAATAGTGGCTCCTGGTTATAGATATGAAGATATTATAATTTCTATTCCGAAAGTTGAAGAGGTGAAAGAGTAATGGCAGAGAATTTATATTATGGAATTGATTTAGGAACAACAAACTCAGCAATAGCTTATGGATATGTAGATAGTAATAAAAAAGTTACTACACAGGTATGTAAAATAAATAGATATGGGAGAGAGGGAGGAATAGAGGCAAAGGAGACTCTTCCCTCTGTAGTATACTATAAATATGATATGAAAAAAAATTGCTATAATCCTATTATTGGGGATTTTGCAAAAAATCAGTTTGGAAAAAAATATGGTAGTGTTATGAAATCAGTTAAAAACTATATGGGAGAAATTGTAACACTACCTTTAGATGAAAAGATAGAGGATAAAAGACCTCAAGATGTTTCAGCTAAGATATTGAATCATCTAGTTTTAGGAATAAAAGATAAATTATCATTAGCTGAAACTCCTAAAAATATAATAATAACTATTCCTGCGTCCTTTGATCCAGACCAACGTCGTGCAACTTTAGAGGCAGCAGAGATAGCAGGAATTAATGTAAAGGATAAAAACGGAAATTACCTTGATAATATTCTATTAAGTGAACCAAAGGCAGTTATATATAATATTGCCAATATGATCTCTAACAAAGAAATACCTCTAAATGTTTTGGATTTTTCAGAAAAGAAAAATGTCTTAGTATTTGACTTAGGAGGGGGAACATTAGATGTAGCTCTATATTGTGTATATGATAATAAGGAGTTTAATTTTCCAATAATAGATGAACTAGCTATTGGAAGATATACTCAAATAGGTGGAGATAGTTTTGATGAGTTACTATCTAAAAAATTAGTAGATGATTTTATTGAGTATAATGGTTGTTCTCCAGATGAGCTAGATTTAGATGAGTTGGCACAACTTATGGAGAGTAGAGCAGAATTTTTAAAATTAGAGTTAAGTGATAAAGTCTTCAATGCTAAATTTGCTGGATCTCAAGTTTCAGATGATGAGGAGTTTGAGATCTCTGAAATGGATATATATAAAGGAATGGAGTTTGAAGATTATCTCACTAAAAGTGATATTGAAAAAGTTTATGAGCCTATCTTAGGTAGACATTTAACTTTAGATGATATAAATAGAATAGAGAAACTTGTATCTGATGAGAATATGAAAAACATAGTATTTCCAATTTTAGATGTTTTAGCTAAATATAAAAGAGGTGAAAATGATGTAAAGATAGATGCAGTTATTTTAAATGGGGGAATGACTAAATTTTATCTGATAAAAGATAGAATAAAGGAGCTATTTAATATAGAGCCTATCACTGTAAATGATCCAGATTTAGCAGTGGCAAAAGGGGCAGCGTTTTTTCAATACTGTAGTGAGAAAGTAAATTTTTTAGAGAAGATTCAAAATACACCATCAATTTTAACTGAGGGAAAAGAGGAAAAAAATATTGTTGAATTAAACAATCTAAAGAATTTTGAAAAAGAGATAGATATTATAAAAAATAGTTCTAATTTAAATAATGGCGGAGCTACTCGTCTAACTTTAGGAAATGTAATTGTAAATGAAACTATAAATCTTGGATTAACTAAGGGACATGCAAAACTTCTAGTTAAAGAGGGAACTAAATTGCCAGTAAAAGATATAAAATTGGAAAACTTAGTTATACCTGTAGGAACTAAAGAGATTGAACTTCCAATATATCTAGGAAATGAACCAAGAACAGATTCTCCACATATGAGAAAGATTAATACTAGAAAGATAATATTAAATAAAACTTATGCTCCAGGAACACCGATAACTTTAAATCTAACTATTGATGAAAATAAAAATCTATATTTCAACGGATATGTAGGAGATAATCAATATGAAAGAATCAGTGTGATAATGGAAACAACAAAATCAAACAGTGATGAGAAAGCTACTAAAATTATATCTACAGACTCAAAAGAGTTAAATGTTGGAACAGAGATGGAAACTTTAAGATCATCTGCTGAGATACTTGAAGATATTAGAAAGAAATATAATGGGACTAAAAAAAATCCATATATAACTTCAAAATTAAACAATGCAAAATTTAAAATAGATCAAACTAAAACTGATATAATTAACAGCACAAATAAGGAAAAGTTTGAAAATGCTATAATTGATGAGTTAGGAAAATTGGAAAATAATAGATTGCTAAAGGGAATTTTATTTGAACTTGGAAGTCACATATATTCTAATATGACAGAAAAAGGAAAGAAAAATTTCTTGAAAGCTTGTGAAAATATGCTTTGTTTAGAGTATATGTTAAATAACTATAACAAGGATAATATAATCAAAGCTATTATTGCAATAGAAACTATAGGTGAGACTACTAAAGAAAGAGAGATTGAAAAATTGTTAGATAAATCTGCTGCTAGAAACTACCATGAAAACTTAGCAAGAACTTTAGGAAAAGTTAGCAAATATAATAAGAAGATAATAACTAATTTCTTAACAATTTCAATAGATAGTTTAGAGATCAATCCATATATCTATGGAGTAGGGGAAACATTTAATACAGATGAGATGTTATATTTAGAAGAGACTACAATTAATGTTATTCTTGAAAGATTATTGAAGATTTTAAAACAAAAGAGATCAAATAGAGATATGGCACTGACTGCAATGGTAAAGATATTTAAAACTTTAGAGGAACAAAAATACGATATTGATAAGAAACTATTTAAAAGAATGGTGGAAGATATAAAGGTTTTAATAGAAGAGGAGTTTGATGATAAGTTTAAATTAAAACTATTAAATGGATTTAGTAAAATGATAGATGTTAAATAAAATTAGATAGAATAATACCTCTTAATAGATTATAATGAAGTTAAGAGGTATTATTTTTTAAAGAAAATATTAAAACTTGGAGGAAAATATGAATAGATTTTTGATGAGTGTAGAAACTGTAAAAATAAAAGACTTTATTTTTTCCACAAATAAACTAAAACTAATAAGGGGAGCTAGTTATCTATTAGATTATCTAAATCAAGTTGAAATCCCTGCAATATTAGAGAAATATAAGATAGAATCAGAAGATATAATTTATATAGGGGCAGGTAATGCCAAATTTTTTATAGATTCAAAAGAGAAAGCAGATAATATAGTTAGTGACATAAAAAAATTATATAAAGAAGAAGCTCCAAATTCTAAAATACTTATAGCTTTTAAAGAGGTAACATTTGATGGAATAGAAAGTACAGGAGATGAAAAACTTTGGGATTCAATAGACAAGTTAGCAGATAAAATAGCTATTGAAAAAAGTAAGGGTTTTCCAATAGTAAATATAGATCTTCCCTTTGTTAAAAAATGTCCTCTTTGTGAAAAAAATCCAGTGTTAGTATCAACAAAAAATTTAGAAGAGGATCTTTTAAAACTGAATATTACTGGAGATAAGAAAAAAGATTTTTATAATAATTTGGATATAGATGAATTAAAAAATCAGATAGAAATTTTAACAGATAGAAATGGATATATTTGTGAAGAGTGTCTTAAAAAATTAATCTATTCTATGCAGATAAAAGCTAAAAAAAGTGGCAAGGATAGCACTCTTTCTAAAGTAGGTTTTTATAAGACATTGGAAGAAAACAAGATAGATATTGAATTAAAAAAATCTCTTGATGACTATGGAGATGAAAATAGTTTTATAGGTCTGATGTATAGCGATGGTGACGGATTAGGAGATTTCCTAAAAAATATAAAAAATATAGAGCAAACAGAGAAAGAGTATTTAGAGTTTTTAAAAGAGTTTAGTAAAAAACTAGATGAAACCACTAAAAACTCTCTTTTAAAAGCATTGATAAAGGTTTCAAAAAATAGTGAGAAGCTTACAGGGGAGTTTTTAATAGTAGGTGGAGATGATGTGTGTGCTGTTCTTAACTCAAAAGAGGTATTAAAAATATCTAAAGAGTTCCAAGAGATATTTGAAAAAGAGATGGAAAAATATACAACTGCAAAGGGTATAGATAATAGAATTACTTCATCTTGTGGAGTTGTAATTGCTAAGGCAAAGGCTCCAATGTATCATCTATTTGATCAAGCATTAGCATTACAAAAAAATGCTAAAGCTAAAAGATATAAAAATAAAATTTTAAAAACAGGATATATAGATTTTCAAGTTATTAATTCTGAAGCATGTATAGATTTAAAAAGCTTTAGAAAAAAGATAAATTTAAAAGAAAATCTAGTAATGGAAAGACCATATTCAATAGGAAAAGAAAATGAAGCAAAAGAATTTCAAAGTTTATTGGATTTAATTATAAAATTGAAAAGTAGAGATATAGATTTTCCTAAAAATAAATTAAGATCTATTTATGAATTAAAATTAGATAAAACTTTAGAAGAGTTTGAAAAGAAAGATGAACTAGTAAATATTTTATCTAAAATGGAACCTAGACACATTGAGTTTATAGATAGTATTGAAAATGTAGATTACTTAAATGAAAATGAATTTAATAAATTATTTTCAAATATTTTTGATATTTTAGAGATTTATGATTTTGTAGATGGAGGTGAGAGATAATGAAAATTAATTATTCAATGAAATTGATTTCTCCAGCAAATACAGCTTCTTTGGGAAATATAGATAAAATTATAGATATAGGAGTAAAAATAGACAGCAAAGGAAATCCAATAATTTTTGGAAAACAGATAAAAGGGATATTAAAAAATACAGCAATATCATTTAGAAACGCTTTAAATTTAGGTGATCAAAAAGAGTTTATAAAAAAATTTTTTGGAGAAGAGGGGGAAGATCTAATAGAAAAAACTTTTAATAAAATTAGATTTTCAAATCTCACTTTATCAAAGAAAAGTAAAAATATTATAGAAAATAGATATGGAATAAGAATAGATAGAAAGTTAAAAACAACAGTTCCTAACTCTCTATTTAATTATGAATATATAAAAGCTGGAACTATTTTTAATGGTTCAATTGAGGTAAATGATAGTATAGATAAAAATGAATTGAGATTTATATTAGCTTGTTTATTCCATTTAGATTATATTGGTGGTTTAAAATCAAGAGGGTTAGGAAGAGTAGAGATATTAATCGAAGGTAAATCAATAAAAAAATTAGATGAAATTGTTAATAATTTAAGAGAGAATTTACAAAATAAAAAGTTAAATTCGAATATCTCTAATGAAGAACTAGAAAGATATAGTTATACTTTAAAACTAAAAGAGCCTATTATTTTAAAGAAAAGATCATTGGGAAACTATTTTTATTGTAAAGATATAATACAAGGGTCAACAATAAGAGGGGCATTGATAAGGTATTTCTTAAAGAGAGATATAAAATTAGATACACTATTAAAATTAGAAGTTTCTGATGCTTTAAATGGAAAAGTACCTTTAGCAAGTGAATTTCAGACTAAATATGAGATTAATAGAGAACAAGGAAAAATCTCTAAAGATAAAGTTATCTATAAAGAGAAGGAGTTTGCAAATATAAAATTAGAGAGAAAATCTTTATCAATTTTAAATATAACAGGAAATGAATTTAGTATAGGAATGGATTCAAGAACTAAATCTGCAAAGGAAAATTTATTATTTAACCATGAATTTATAGAATACTATGATGAGTTAAAAGGAGAGGTGTTAGCTCCTAAGGGATTATTAAAAAATAAAGAGTATATTATCTATTTAGGTAGACTTAAATCTAAAGGCTTTGGAAAGGCAACAATTTCCTTTGCTCCCTATAAAAAGCAAGAAAAATTAAAATTAGAAGAGAGAATAGAAAAATTAAACTCTCAAATTAAAAAGGAAAAAAATATTATAACCTTTGATCTAAACTCAGATTTGATATTACCTTTTAATGAGATATATGATATTGGAGAGCAATTTAAAATGCTTTTACCTTTTGAAACTGAGATGAAATTTGATTCTAAAAGAAGCTTTATCAATACAGATACTTTACAAGGGTACAATATAGTTAATAATTTAAGAAAAGTTGATGAATTGATTATATGTAGAGGAAGTGTAATAACTTATGAAATTCCTAAATATAAAAATTATTTAGAAGAATTAAAAGGCATTGAAGATCAGGGGTTAGGGCTTAGAAAATATGAGGGATTTGGAAAAATAAAAATTTGTAGTGAGAGAGGTGAGGATTAATGTACTTTCCTAAAAGAGAAGAGAAAACTTTCACTTTACCTAAATATAAGAAAAAAAGTATAGATAATGAAAATATAGTGATAGAAGAGAATAAAACAGAGCAAGAGAATTTAAAAGCTAAATATAAAGTTGACATAGATAAAAAATTAAAACCAGCTTTAGAAAATATAACAATATCACAAATTAATAGATTTTATTCAATTTTAGAGAGCAGAAAATTTTCCTTAGATAGCAATTATATAAAAAGTGTTATAGATAAGCAGATTGAAAAGAGAATAGTTGATGAAGAGAAAAGTGAAGATTTTGAAAAAGAAAAAAATTTTTATAAACTCTTTAAAGAGAATTTTTTAACAGAGAACTTTTTTAATGATAGAAAGAAATGTTTTATATTGATGAACTTAATTAAAAGTTATGTAAAATACTATCTTGGAAATCAAAGAATAAAAGAGAAGAGAGAAAAAAGAAAGGAAGCATAGGGAGGAAGGTATGGATTTTTCAACTTTTCATAATAAATATGTATTAGAAGGAGAATTAGTTATATTAACAGCTCTTCATATTGGCAGTGGAAAAGAGGAGGCAGAGCATGATGCTCCTTTTATAAATAATAATGGTGATTTTCTAATTCCTGGATCATCTTTTAGGGGATATTTAAGTACAAAACTAGAAAGGTTATTAGATATAGAAAATAATTTTAACTTTATAGAAAAGAAAACAAAAGAAAGATTAAATCTTGGAGATGTAAAGTTAATTTTTGGTTATACTAATCTTAGCAAAGATGATAAAAATATTAAAAATATGAGTGAGATAAGAGAGAGAATAAAAAGCAAATTAAGGGTGGATATTAGTGATATAAAAGAGATAGATAGTATGGCAGGAAGAATTCATATAGCTGATATGCCAATAATTTCAGAAGTAGAGTCTATAAAAAGAGATGGAATAAGAATTAATAGAGATACTGGAGCAACAGAAAAAGGAGCTAAATTTGATTATGATGTTATTCCAGCAGGAGCTAAGTTTAAACTTTATATTGAATTAAATAACATAGCAGATTATCAACTTGAGCTTATTGGTTTAGCTCTAAAGGATATAGTAGAAGATGGGGATCTGTTTGGTGGAAAATTATCAAGAGGTATAGGAAAATGTATTATACCAAAGGAAATATTAAAAATAAGTTATGTAGATTCTCAAGATAGAGATGCCTTAGAGAACTATATATTTAAAGGTGAGATGAGAAAAGGAGACACTAAGATATTATTCGATATTGAAAATTTAACTTTAAAGTTAAAATAATGTGGGGGAATAAAAATGAGAGAGTTTTTAAGATTAGATAATAAACTTACTTTAAAATTAAAAATAAAACCTGTTTCTCCCCTTAATATAAAACTTGGAGCTGATACTAAAAATGTTGTAGCTCTATTGACAACTGAAAGTTCTTCTGAAACAAAAATCGATGTGGAAAAGGGAGATATAATTCAAGATAGAAGAGTGGGAGAAATTTATATTCCTGGCTCTACTTTAAAAGGTTTATTTAAAAATAGATTTATAATAATGAATGGAGGAGAAAAGAAAAAGGAGGAAGATCCAGCTATAAAAAATCTTTTTGGTTATTCTGAAGATGATAATAGTTTAAAGGGGAGAATTTTTTTACAAGATGCTTATTTTGCTGATGAAAAATTAAGAAAAGAGATCTATGAAAATGTAAGAGAGTTAAAAGAGTTTATAAAAACTAGGGCTATAACTCCAATAGATCATTTTACTGGGAAAGTAAAAGATCCTTTAAAATTTGAATATACAGTAGAAGAGTTTTTAACTGAGATTATAGTTAATAATGTTACTTTAGATGAATTGCAAAAACTTTTCTTTATTGTAAGAGATAGTAAGCTTGGAGAGATAAGAATAGGAAATTCAAAAACAAGAGGATTTGGAGAGATTGCTTTTGAAATAGAAGAATTGAGATTTGATAACTATATTGGAAAAAATAGTTTCTTCGAACCATTAAAACAATATTTTACTAGAGATATAGATAATTCAATAAAAATAGGGAATAAATATCTGTGTGAATCTATGGTATTACAAAAAGAGTATAAAAATATAGATGTTGAAAATAAAAGTGAGGTTAAAGAGCCAAATAATTTTATCAAAGCTCTATTTAAAGAGGTGAAATAATGGAAAATTTAAAAAATTTTAGTTTTGATAGATTAAAAGATATTACAGATGAAAAAAAATACAATTTAGTATATATAAATTATGATAGAGCCAATGGAATAAAAGTTTTATCTAATATAATAGAATTAACAGAAGAGGAGAAAAATAGTTTTTATAGGATATATATTTTTAATGATGATTATATGGTAACTATTTTTAACTTTGGCAAAGAAAATTTAAAATATAATAAAATTAAAAAAGAAGATTTTGATAGTTATAGTGAGAAATATATTTATTTAGAAACTGACAAAAAAGAATTAAAAAATAAAAGATTAAAAGTAAGAGTTGGAAATTTAAAAGAAGATAACAGTAGAGAGGCAGTACAATATATAGATTTTGTAGGAGGTGGGAGAGAATGACTCTTGAAGAAAAAATAGCCGAATTGAAAGTTGGAGATAAAATAAAATTTGAAGGACAAGAATATATTGTAATAAATAGAAAGAGAAATAAATTAGATTTAAAAGCTGGAACTTTAAGTAGAAAAATTTCTGTTGAAGAGTTAATAGAGAAATTAAAAAATCTTGCAAAAGTAGAGGAAGTTTCACAAGAAGAGATAGCTAAAATAGTAGGCAGTGAAGAAGAAAAGGAAGATCCTAATAGAAAAACATATAAAAATTATCCATATAATTTTGTTTCTTTAGGAGATAAAAATAAAGTGGAGAGAAAACCATATTCTGATAGTATAGGAAATAATAGTGGAAAATTAATATGTTCATTAGTAAATAAAACTCCAATATTTACTAATGGAAAAACTAAAAAAATAGATGTAAAAGATGAAAGAAATGGAAAAACTTATAAACACTCTTTAGAAGATTTCTTAGAAGATAATGGCAAATATTTAGTTACATCAAGTTCTTTAAAAGGTGAAATAAGAAATATAATAGAGATTATAACAAACAGTTGTATAAAAAATGTTGAAAGTGAAAAATTAAATAGAAAAGATTTTTATACTCCTTTGGAGTTAGTTCCTGAAGAGTTTAGACCTTGCAAAAACATTGAAAATTTATGCTTTGCTTGTAGAATGTTTGGTTCAACAGGAGATCAAAAAAGTGTTGAAGATGAAAATATCTCTTGTATAGGTAAGGTGTATTTTACAGATGCAACAATAGATAAAAAGAAAGCTAAAATAGTAGCTGATTATGTTCCTTTAAAAGCACTTGGAACTCCTCATCCAACCTTTACAAGATTTTATTTAAAAGATAGAGGCTCATATAAAAAAGAAGGTTCTACTATTAGAGGAAGAAAATTCTATTGGCATCATAGAGATAAAATAAATGGGAATGAAAATTCTTTAAATAGTATTAGGATGAAAGGAAAAAATGAAAGTGATAAAAGAAAAAAATTTAATGCAAGTTTAAAATTTTTGAAACCAGATAATAAATTTGAATTTGAAGTTAGCTTTAAAAATTTAACTGATGAGGAATTGGGAGTATTAATCTACTCTTTAGAGTTAGAAAATAATCTTCTTCATAAGTTTGGAAAAGCTAAAGCTTTTGGTTTTGGAAGTAGTAAGATAACTATTGAAAAATTTTTGCTTGATAGTAAAGATAAATACAGATCTTTTACTAAAACATATGATGAAGGAAATAAGGAAAAATATTTAAAAATAGCTAAAGATAAATATTTAGATGAAAATAGAAAAGAGATTAGAGAGTTAAAAGCTATTTTAAATATAGTTAATGACTTAGATTTTAGTAATTCTCCTTTCCCTGATATTAATTGGTTTAGTAAAAATAAAGATGTATATTTAGCTGAGATATTGGAAAAAGTAAAATAGATCATTTAAAAATTTCAACCCCCCATTAAAAATATAATTTACTTTAACTTAACAATAAAATAAAGGATATTCTACAATTTTGTAGTATAAAATAGTAACAGTTTAAATTCGACTTAGTTTTAACCATGATATTATTTTTTATTTTAAATTGTAGGGGTGAGAAAATGTCTGAGATTTCGACTTACATGAATGATATAGGTTTATATCCTCTTTTAACTTTAGATGAGGAGAGGGAGATAGCTCTTAAAGCTAAGTTTGGAGACAGAGAGGCTCAAGAAAAATTGGTTACTTCAAATTTAAGGCTTGTTGTAAAGATGGCTAAAAAATATAGTAATCTTGGAATCCCATTATTAGATATAATTCAAGAGGGTAACATGGGGCTTATCAGAGCAGCAGAAAAATTTGATCCAGATAAAAATCTTCGTTTTACAACATATGCAGCATTTTGGATTAAACAAAGCATTTTAAAACATATAAATTCAAATAGAGGTTTAATTCGTTTACCAGCATATATATATGATGGAGTTTCAAAGGTAAGCAAATTTATACAGGAGTACAAAACACAATTTGACACTTTCCCAACTAATGAGGAGATATGTAATAAACTTGATATAAAACCAAAGGAGCTGGAAAGATATTTAGAGATATTAGAAAATAAGATGGCTGTTGGTGATGAGATGTATGGAAATATTGCTGAATATTGTAGTGATATTTTATCAAATGATACTTTTGAAGATGATCTGATTAAGAAAAATGCCAATATACATCTGATGAAAAAATTAAATGAGCTTTCACCAAGAGAGAAAGAGATTTTGATTTTTAGATATGGATTGATGAATGAAAAAATCATGACTTTAGAGGAGTTGGGAGAGAGAATGCAACTTACTAAAGAGAGAATTAGGCAGATACAATCACAAGCAATTTTTAAATTAAAAATGGCTTTGTAAACTATAGATTAACAAAAAGTATTTGACAAACAAATTTAAAAGAGATATAATTCTAAAAAAGAATAGAAAGAAAAGATTGCTAGGGGAGCTGAAAAGCTGAGAAGGTATAACCTGACCCTTAGAACCTGATCTGGATAGTACCAGCGTAGGGAAGCAAGATTGTTTTACTAAAAAATAAAAATATATAGTAAAATTGAAGCCTTGTACCTAAGTGGTATAAGGCTTTTTTTATTTATAAAGATCAAAGGGAGGAATAATATGTATTCAACACAAATGGAAGCTGCTAAAAAAGGGATCTTTACAAAAGAGATGGAAATAGTAGCAAGAGATGAAAATATGTCAAAAGAAGAACTGATGGAGAAAATTGCACAAGGAAGAATTGTAATTCCAGCAAATATTAATCATAAAAACCTATATCCAAGAGCAGTTGGAGAGGGAACAAAAACTAAAGTTAATGTAAACTTAGGTGTATCTGAAGATTGTTGTGATTACTGTGGAGAGATGGTAAAAGTTGCAAAAGCTATTGAGTATGGTGCAGATGCAATAATGGACTTAAGTACATTTGGAGATACTAAGAAATTTAGAAGAGAGTTAGTTGAAAAATCAACAGTTATGTTAGGAACAGTTCCAATGTATGATGCAGTAGCAAAACTTGGAAAAAATATTAAAGATATGTCAGTTGAAGATCTTTTCAGAGTTGTTGAAGAACATTGTATAGATGGAATAGATTTCCTTACTATTCATGCAGGATTAAATAGAACTTGTGTTGATAGATTAAGAAACAATAAAAGATTAACAAAAATAGTAAGTAGAGGGGGATCAATCCTTTTCCAATGGATGATACTAAACGATAAAGAGAACCCATTCTTTGAACACTATGATAGACTACTTGAAATTTGTAGAAAATATGATGTTACTCTAAGTTTAGGAGATGGATTGAGACCAGGAAGTATACATGATGCAACAGATGCTCCTCAAATTCAAGAACTTTTAATACTTGGAGAACTTACAAAAAGAGCATGGGAAAAAGATGTACAAGTTATGATTGAAGGACCTGGACATGTTCCTATGAATGAGATTGTAGCAAATATGCAACTTGAGAAAAAACTTTGTCACAATGCTCCTTTCTATGTGTTAGGACCATTAGTAACAGACGTTGCTCCAGGATATGACCATATTACAGCTGCTATTGGAGGAGCTATTGCAGCATCAGCAGGAGCAGACTTCCTATGTTATGTAACACCAGCAGAACATTTAAGATTACCAACTTTAGAAGATATGAAAGAGGGAATCATGGCATCAAGAATTGCTGGACATGCAGCAGATATAGCTAAAGGAATTAAAGGTGCTATTGAATGGGATCACAGAATGAGTAAACATAGAGGGGCATTAAATTGGCCAGGAATGTTTGAAGAGTGTCTTGACCCTGAAAAAGCAAGAGCATACAGAGCTTCCTCTGCTCCTATCCATGAAGAAGAGGTTTGTACTATGTGTGGAGACCTTTGCCCAATGAAGAGATGTAACGATATCTTAGACTAAGAGGTGGAGTTTATGGAGATTATATTAAATGGAAAAAAACATCTTCTTGAAAAAGAACTTTCAGTAAAGGAACTTTTGACTTCTCTTGAAAATGAATGGAATATTGATTTAAAAGGGGCAGTTGTTTTAGTTAATGATGATATTATAAAGAAAGATAACTGGGAAGAGTTTCAAATAAAAGAGAATGCAGAAGTGGAAGTTCTATCATTTGTATCTGGTGGATAAATTATAATTTACCTAGTTAAGTTTATTTTTTCTCATGTATCGTTAGGTTTTGACAAAGTACCTTTGTTATTTACGATTATTAGTCAAGTTAAGTTATTTAATTTTCTTTTTAACATCAAGTTGTCTCCGTGTCAATGAATAAAGAATTTCTAACGTTCATTCCGTTGAAAATGCAAAACTCACTCGCAAGCTCGTTCAAACACGTTGCATTTTCTTAACTGCATTTCACTAAGAACTTCTAATATTCATTTCCAAACTACGTCAACTTGATGTTAGGGATAATTTATTTTTAATTCTCCTAATATCAGCTAAATGTAATTTGGAGAAGAATATTAGAGAGAGTTACGAAATCTGACGCTAAAAATTCCGACGTGTTTGAAGACGAAGTCAAGTTTCGGAATTTTAGTCAGATAAGTTTTACTCTCTCTTTATTCTACGACATGGAATTTAGCTGATATTAAAAAAGAAATAGATATAACTGGAATTAATTAATTAACATAGATGCAAAGGAACTTTGCTGTAACCTTAGCGATATGCTAGATCAATGAACTTAGTTAGAAATTATAATTTAAAATCAAATTTATTAAATGGTTTAAATAATTGGAGGAAAAGATAAATGGAAAAATTTATATTAAAAGGGCATGAATTTCAAAGTAGACTTCTTACAGGAACAGGAAAATTTTCAGATAAAAATTTAGTTGCTCCAATGTTAGAAGCTAGTGGTTCACAAATTATAACAATGGCTTTAAGAAGAATTAACTTCCAAAACCCAAAAGAAAATATATTAAACTACATACCAAAACATATTACACTTTTACCAAATACTTCTGGAGCTAGAACAGCTGAAGAGGCAGTTAAAATAGCTAGAATAGCAAGAGAAGCTGGTTGTGGTAATTTTATAAAAATAGAAATAATAAATGATTCAAAATATCTTATGCCAGACAATGCTGAAACTATAAAAGCAACTAAAATATTAGCTGATGAAGGTTTTATAGTTTTACCTTATGTAATGCCTGACTTAATTACAGCTAAAAGATTAGAAGATGCAGGAGCAGCAGCAGTAATGCCTTTAGGATCTCCAATCGGTTCAAATAGAGGAATAATAACAAAACCACTTATAGAGATGATGTTAGAAACAAATAGAGTACCTATAATAGTAGATGCAGGAATTGGAAAACCATCAGATGCAGCTTTAGCAATGGAAATGGGTTGTGATGCTGTGCTAGTAAATACAGCTATTGCTACTGCTCAAGATCCAGTTAGAATGGGAAGAGCATTTTCATTAGCAGTTGAAGCTGGAAGAGAAGCATATTTAGCTAAAATGGCAGAGGAGAAAAAATATGCAAGTGCCTCTTCTCCTTTAACAGGTTTCCTATTTAGAGGAGATGAGAAATAATGAGTTTTTACAACGAACTTGTAAAATGGAAAGATTTTGACTTTGATGGGTACTTTTCAAAAGTAACTGATGAAGATGTTTTAAATAGTATAGAAAAAGATAAATTAACAGTATATGATTACTTAAATCTTCTTTCACCTATTGCTCAAAATCACCTTGAAGCAATGGCAGTAAAAGCAACAAAACTTACAAGACAACACTTTGGAAATGTTATAGGATTATATCTTCCTATATATGTTTCAAACTATTGTACAAGTAACTGTATTTACTGTGGATTCTCAAAGAAAAATCATATTAAGAGAAGACATATGAAATTTGAAGAGATAGAGCATGAAGCACAAGAGATAGCAAAATCAGGAATTGGAAGTATTCTTCTTTTAACTGGTGAAGCTAAAGGGTTAATTGATAAAGAGTATTTAAAAGGTGGAATAGATGTTCTTAAAAAATATTTCTCATCTGTATCTATTGAGGTTATGCCACTAGATGAAGAAGATTATAAATATCTTGCTGATGATGGCCTTGACGGACTTACTGTATATCAAGAAACTTATGATGAAACAAGATATGCTCAAGTGCACTTATCAGGAGAGAAAAGAAACTTCAGATATCGTCTTGATACTCCAGAAAGAGGAGCAAAGGCAGGTATTAGAGCAATAGGAATAGGAGCATTATTAGGGCTTGGAGGTATCAGAGATGATGCTTTCAAAACAGGGTTACATCTTAAATATCTAATGGATAAATATCCTAACAGTGAATTTAGTATCTCTTTTCCAAGAATTAATGAAGCTGAAGGAAACTTTAAAGATAGTTATGCAGTAGATGATATTACATTTGTTCAAATCATCTTAGCTAATAGAATTTTCCAACCAAAAGCTGGTATCAATCTTTCTACAAGAGAAAGTGCATATATGAGAGATCACCTTGTAACTATGGGAGTAACAAAATTCTCAGCAGGATCTAAAACAGAAGTTGGAGGATACTCTCACGACAATGAGTCAACAGCTCAATTTGATATAACTGATAGTAGAGATGTAGATAGTATTGTTGAAGCTATTAGAGGAAGAGGACTTGAAGTGTTCTATAAAGATTGGGAGACTCTTGTATGAGAATAGGGATTGCAGGAGTTGGAGGAATCGGCTCAAATGTAGCTTTTCATCTAGTTAGAACAGGTGTTACTGAACTTAAATTTGGAGACTTTGATAAAATTGAAGAGTCTAATCTAAATAGACAATTTTTCTTTAAAGATCAAGTTGGAAAATATAAAGCAGAGGCTCTATATGAAAATCTGAAGAGAATCAATCCTGATGGAAATTTTCAATATGAGATAATCAAATTTGAAAGAGAGAATATTAGAGAGTTTTTCAAAGATTGTGACATTGTTGTTGAGGGATTTGATAAAAACGAGTATAAGTCTATGCTTATAGAGGAGCTTTATCCATTGGGAAAGATAATCGTTTCAGCATCTGGAATAGCTAGTTATGATTGCAACTCTATTCAAGTAAAAAATATGGGGAAAAACTTATATATAGTAGGGGATTTTCAAAAGGACATAGCTAATTATAAGACATATTCCCATAAAGTTTCTGTGATTTCTGCTATGATGGCAGGGATAGTTTTAGAAAGAGGTGGATATTTTGAGAAAGAGAATTGATATACCTAAAGGGTTATACGGGATAACAGGTGATAATTTTGCTCATGGAAAAAATAATTATCAATGTGTTGAAGAGATGATAAAAGGTGGAATCAAGATAGTTCAATATAGAGATAAAACTAAAAGTTCTGGGCAAAAGGTTGAAGAGGCTAGAGCTATAAGGGAGCTTTGTAGAAAAAATGGAGTTCTATTTATAGTAAATGACAATGTGGATATAGCGATGTTAGTTGATGCTGATGGTGTTCATGTTGGTCAAGATGATATGAGTCCTGCTGATGTTAGAAAACTTATAGGTGATGATAAGATAGTTGGACTTTCTACTCATTCAGAGGAGCAAGGGTTAAAAGCTTATAATGATATGAATGTTGATTATATTGGGGTTGGACCTATCTTCCCTACAACTACAAAGGATACAGCCCCTGTTGGACTTGAGTATCTTGAATTTGCTGTGGCTAATCTACATCTTCCATTTATAGCTATTGGTGGAATAAAAGAGCATAATATAGATGAGATTATTAGCAGAGGAGCAGAGAGAGTTTGCTTAGTTAGTGATGTAGTAGGAGCAGAGGATATCTGTAAAAAAGTTGTTGATTTAAGCAATAAGTTTAAAAGATAGATATTTGACTTTAGATAGAATCTCTGCTATAATTAATGTAGAAGCACAACCATAAGGGTGCTAAAAATCTAAGTAAATGTTATTTAAAATGCGATGAGATAGGCTCTCACTTTGTGGGAGCTTTTCTCATATTCATAAGTTAGTCGCATTTCTTATGGATATAGAATAACATTTACTTGGAGGTTACTATGATTAACATTGAAACTCTCAATGTTAATGGTGGGGTTGCTATAGCTCTCATCATTATTTTACTAGTTTATTATTTTTTCAAAAAGTAAATCTAGTACCTCGCCCTTATGGGCTTTTTTATATTCAACAAAGTAACTGCCTTCTATAAGATAAGAGGGCAGTTTTTTTATGTTTAAAATAAAAAAATACACCTTTAATTTTAAAGCAAAATGTAGTGAACCCATTTTCTTAGACACATATTTCAATTGTTAATTAACAAGGA
>OGGP01000610.1_pt1 | contig 20803 bp, 8 predicted proteins | sample 1571261 | NCBI WGS metagenome assembly OGGP01 (sample SAMEA2581968, study PRJEB24529) | metagenome | biome: Human gut stool | place: China | collected 2011
TTTCGTCCGTCAGGTTGGAAGCTGCATGGATGCTATCCGTAGATGATACCTCCACCGGTTTGCCGTAGGACAGAAGCATCCATCCCGTGAAACGCTCTGCAGGGTTCTTTACGTCCATCGGTTCTGCCCAGTTGGGATAATCGCCGAAGGCAGTGGACGAATACATGACACCATCCTTGTCGAAAGCCACCGGATAAAGACCGATGCGGCGTTCGAACTTGTACTTCAGGGAGAGCATGCAGGTGGCCACGTGCCAGTAATTGCCTTTCACGTCGCAGAACGTGCCTCCATGACCGGCACCTTGCACATAACCGCCCGGCTTGTAGCACATCGGGTTATGCTTCTGGTAGACAAACGGGCCCAGCGGGGAATCCGAAACATATACGCCATCGGCATAGACTTTGAATTCAGTGCCCGGAGCACCATATTGGAAATAATATTTGTCATTGTGTTTGGTCATGTAAGCGCCCTCTGTGAATGGGCGGAGTGTCACTTCATCGTCATTGTTCATGCCGAAACGTTCCCAGCCGTGTTCTTCGGGGCGGAGCATCATGACATCGTGAATCTTGCTGATGGGGTAGAAATCATTCCGGTCCAGTTCTACCGCTTTCAAGGGATATTCATTGCTGGAGCCATAGTACAGATACAATCTGCCGTCGTCGTCCAGAAACAGACAAGGATCCCATGAAGGAAGTACGTTCTTTTCGATGGCACGTTTGAAACGTCCCGTTTTGGGATGCGTGCTGTACCACACGGCCAGACCTTCGTAGGTGGAGCCGGTATAGAACAGCGTGTCGCCGCTTACATAGGCGGCCGGCGCACACTGGTCATCGTCCGTAGGCTTGCGCTGGAAGCTGGCAGGAACGAAATCCCAATCCACCAGGTTCTTGGAATAATGAAAACCGCCCTGGTTGGTGGAGAACAGAAAATATTCTCCTTTGTATTCCACAGCCATCGGGTCGGCAGAGGAACGGAACGAACCGTTGGGACGCACATTGTTGTTGAAAGGCTCGAAGTTGTAACTGATGTTCATCGGATTGCAGAAGGTGCGCGACAGAGGCGCCTGTGGGTCATACCACCGGGTCGCCTGGGCGGGGCGGCAGATTGCGGTTGCCTTGTGTACCTCTTTTTCCATCACTACCTCAATATCGGTTTCATCCAGTGCCAGGATTCTGTTCACTATCTTTTTCCCGGGATAGTAGACATACAGGTGCACGTCGTTCTTCGCTCCTTTGATGGCAAAGCTGCCGTCGTGGGCAGTGGTATTGTGCATGGGACTTGCGAAGAACATGACTGTGGCGCCTGCGAGTGGCTGGCGGTTGGTGTCCAGTACGTGTCCTTTTACGATACGGTCTTGGGTTACAGTGATGTAATAGTCACTGACTTGCCCCTTCACCACTTTGATGGAATCGTCAGGGGTTGCCTTTGTCGCCAGAGCGGCAAAGGCTATTCCACAACTGATTAGGAATCTTTTTACCATATTGGAACGGATTTATTCGGCAATTCCGTCAATGGGTTCCAGCTTCAAATCAGGAAGGTCGTCCAACTGGTTGGCCGGTATGGGCCAATAAGTCTTTTCTGCTGTCCATCCTTTGGGACCGAGTACGGTGGCGGCATCGCCGGTACGCACCAAGTCCACATAACGGGCACACCATTCGCCGCAAAGTTCCATCCGGCGTTCGTCCATCACGTCTTTCAGGGTAACACCGGTTTTGGTGCTCATGCCTGCACGCCGGCGCACTTCGTTGTAGCCTGCGTCTCCATCCTTGCCCAGTCTGACTTTGGCTTCGGAGTTCATCAGCAGTACTTCGGCATAGCGGATGATACGCACATTATTGTTGGCTCCGTAGGTTGTACGTGGAAGAGTCATCTGATGGTAGGGAAGGTAACCTTTGCCGTTCCAACAGTCGGTCTTGGTGGCCGATGTGGGGCCTACCTGCCAACCCTCGCGCGTCTTGCTCAGGGCTTTCAGGAAAGAAGTTTCGGCACGCACACCTTCGCCACGGGCTTCGGCCCATGCCACGAACTCGGGTTCATAGCCTATGAAATTCCAGCCGCCTATGGACTTGGTGCCTTCGGCTTGCTTGTAGCTGATGGTACCGTCTGCGTTCACTACTTCATCATACCTCTCTGCCATGTTCGGACCCTGGAAATTGAACCATTGGTCTACGCCCAGGTAATCGCCGGAACCATTGCCGTAGTCTGTTACCTGGCATTCGAACAAAGATTCGTCACACAACTTTCCGGGAATTTTGAACAGCTGGTAGAAGTCGTCGTAGAGACGGAATCCACCGTTCTTGATGATGTCATCGGTCAGTGTCTCCACTTGTGCATAGTCTCCTTTCAGCAGATAGATGCGGGCGGCCAATGCTTGGGCGGTGAAGGCTGTCACGGCTCCCTTGTGTTCCATCTGGTTGGGACGCATGCGGGGCAGTTTGTCGATGGCGTAGTTCAAATCTTCCAGCATATAATTATATACGGCCTCTACGGTAGAACGGCGAAAATCGGTCTGCAGGTTGTCACGGTAGATGACGGTGGGACCGAAATTGGTCACCAGACAATAGTAGGCCCATGCACGGATGGTACGTACTTCGCCGCAATAGGATTCGTAGGTTTTGTAATCTTCGCTTCCTGCAGCAAGATATTCGGCATAACCGTCGAGGCTTTGCAGGGCGGCATTGGTGATGCGGATGATGTCGTAGAAGTTCATCCATACCTGGTTCAGTGCCCAGAATGAGTTGTTGTAGTTGAACTTGCGTCCGAAGGCCACGGCATCGCCCTGGTCATCGGTACGGCCCGACCACACGTCACCGTCGCGGGTGAACATCAATAGCGCGTTGCACCAGTGCATGCCCTGTGTGCGTACTTTGGAGTAGGCACCCACTACGGGTTGGTACATATTGTTCTTGTTGGTAAAGTCCACGCCTTGTTCGGGAACTTTGTTCTCCGGATCGATTTCTATGAAATCGGTGCAAGCGGTAGCTCCTCCCAGTACCATCATGGCCGGAAGTATATATGCGAATGTTTTCTTTAAGAATTTCATTGTTTTACGTTTTAGGGTTTAGAAATCTATTTGCACTCCGAAAGTATAGGTTGAAGTCAGAGGGTATACTTCGGTATCCCAACCTTCGGCATCCGACACTTCAGGTGTGAAGCTGTTGGCCTTGAAGGTAGTGAAGGGGCGGTCGGCCGTCAATGAGAGGCGGAGTCCCGGCATCACGTAGCTGCCTATCTTCAAGTTCTTGAACGAGTAGCCCAGCGTGATGTTCTGGATGCGGAAGTAATCGGAGCTTTCTACGAAATAGGAAGCGTTGTTACTGTCTGATTTGTTCCAGGTTTTGAGAAGAGCCTTGGCCGACGGATGTTCGTTGGTAGAGCCTGCACCCGTCCAGCGGTTCTCATACTGTGCACGGTCAAAGTTATAGTAGTCGGCTGCATAGCGCAGGGCACGCTTACGGTTCCACAGTTCGCCGCCTGCTTGTCCGTAGGTAGTGAGGCTGAAGTCGAAGTTCTTATAAGAGAATCCGGCATTGAAGCCATAAGTAAAGCTGGGCACGTATGAGCCCAACACCTGCTTGTCGTTTCCGTCTATCACATGGTCGCCGTTCACGTCCTCGTAGATGAAGTCGCCGGGTTCCAGTCCGTTGGCCACGGCGATGGGGTCGGCAGCACATTGTTCAGGAGTCTGGTAGATGCCGATGACCTTGTAGCCATAGAATGAGTTCATCGTCTCGCCCACCATATTCACGGTCTTTCCGCCTTTGATGATTTTCATGTTTCCTTTTAGGCTTTTCACTTCGTTATGCAGATAAGAGAGATTGACGCCGATGTTGTAATTGAAGTCCTGGCCAATCTTGTCGTTCCAGTTCAAGGAGAGGTCGATACCGGTATTCAGAATCTGTCCGTTGTTGCCGGCCAGCAGCTCGCCACTCATCGGGAGCTTGGGTGAAATCACGGCGTTGTCAGTCAGACGGTAGTACCAGTCGATGTCGGCGTTCAAGCGGTTCTTCAGTGTACTGAAGTTGACGCCCACGTTGGTTTCGTTCACTACTTCCCAACCCAGCCAGCTGAAGTTGGTGGTGTTGATGAATCCGTCGATGGCGGTATTGGGACCGAATACGGACTGTACGTTCTGTATGCTTGCGAAGCCTGCACTGGCAGCAATCTTGTCGTTACCCAGCTTACCCCAGCTGGCACGCAGCTTCATGTAGTCGAAGATATTCTGGTTCTTCATAAACGGTTCTTGGGAGATGACCCATGCGGCACCGATGGAGGGGAAGTAGCCCCATTTGTCGTTGTACTTGGACGAGCCGTCGGCACGGAAGGTGAACATCAACATGTACTTGTCGTTGTAGTTGTAATTCAGTCGGGTGAAATAGGAGAGACCGCGGTATTTCCAGCCGTCGTCTTTCACCGTAGCGCCTTCCTTGTTGCCCAGTGCGATGTATTTCCACACGTCCTCACCTTCGGGCACGTTGGTGGCGGTACCTTCGAGCAGGCGGTATTGCTCTTGACGCATGGATGCACCCAGCATACCGGTAAAGGAGTGTTTGCCCCACTTGTCAGTATAAGTGGCCACGTTGTCCCATATATATTTGTAGTAGTTAGTGTTCTTTTTAGTGAGTTCGGTAACCTCTTTCTTCTGGTTGGTGCCTACATAGTAGGTAGGAGTGAACTCAGAACCGCGAACCTGAAAAGAATCGTAACTGTAGCTACTGCGTATATTCAGCTTGTCGGGGATGAGGTTGAGCTGTGCATAGAAGTTGGTCAGCACTTGGTAGGTCTCGTTCCGGTTGTCGTAATAGTTGGCAGTGGCTACCGGATTGTTGAAGTTGTTGGTCAAGCCCACCTGCTCGGGCGATGTGTACTTCTTAGGGAACACGGCATCGTCGCGGCGGTCATCATACACCGGGATGATAGACGGTGTGTTGTATGCCTGTTGCCATGCGGCATTCTTGGGAAGCTGCTGCTGCGAGTTGCTGAATACGCCGTTGAAGCCTACTTTCAGCCATTTGCGGGCTTCGTAGTCAAGGGCGGCACGGAAGTTCAAGCGGCGGTAGTAGTTTTCCACGTCCATGATACCGTCTTGTGCCAGATAGCTCATGCCGGCAGAGTAGGTCGCTTTTTCCGTACCACCGGAGATATTCAAGCTGTGATTGGTCATCATGGCTGTGCGCAACAGTTCGTCATACCAGTTGGTATCGGCATTGAATTGCAGGTTTTCCATATTGCCTCCGAATTCGGCTACTGACTTTTCGAAAATCGACCGGTAAGCTTCCGGGTTGGCTTCCAACATCATGGTGGCATACTCGTGAGAGTTACACATCTCCAGCAGGTTGGTGGCTTTCTGAATACCTACATAACCGTTATAGGTAATCTTGGCATCCTGGTTGCGGCTTCCTTTCTTGGTGGTGATGATTACAACACCGTTGGCGGCGCGTACACCGTAGATGGCAGATGCGGATGCGTCTTTCAAGATGGTCATGTCCTGAATGTCGGAATTGTTCAGGAAGTTGATGTTGTCGTAGAACATTCCGTCCACTACATAGAGAGGAGAGGTGTCACCGAAGGAACCCATACCACGGATGGTCACTTTAGGACCTTCGCCCGGCGTTCCCGAATTGATGATGTTAACACCCGGTACCTTTCCCTGCAATGCTGCCATCGGGGAGGAGGTAGGAACATTGATAAGTTCTTTCTCTTTGACAACGTCAATCGGGGCCGTCAGGTCTTTCGCCTTGGCCGAACCGTAACCGATAACAACAACTTCTTCCAGTAGTTGTGCATCTTCACGTAGCTTTACATTAATGACGGATTGTCCCGCAGCGCTTATTTCCTGCGGCAACATGCCCAAATAGTTGAATACGAGAGTTGCGTCTTCAGGGACGCCGTTCAGTACATAGTTACCGTCGAGGTCGGTAGCTGCTCCAATAGTAGAGCCTTTTACTACAACCGTGGCTCCAATAATCGGTTCGTTGTTCTGATCAACAACAGTTCCTTTAACTGTCTTTGTTCCTTGTGCCAAAACTGTCAGTGGCAATGAGAACAAAATCATGAATAGAAGAAATAAAGTTTGCCTTCTCATAAACTAAATTTAAGAGTTAATAATTCTGCCGGCAAAGGAAGTAATTACGGTAAGTAAGGCAAAAAAAATCACTACCACGATAATACGTTTAGGGTAAAAATGGGTACCGTTTTACTACGTTTTCGTGTTACTTGTTTCTAATAATCAGTTTATTATGATTGAATGATTTGTAGCCGCTTTATTTCAAGTCGATGAGAAAATCCACTAATCCCGTTCCGTCGGGGATATCCAGTTTCTTGCGCAAACGGTAGCGTGCTGCCTCTACTCCCCGGATAGTGAGGTTGGTCATTTGCGCAATGTCTTTCGTAGAAAGATTCAGGCGCAGCAGCGCACAAAAACGGAGGTCGGTAGCGGTAAGACTGGGATAACGTTCGCGCAAATTACGGAAGAATTTCTCATGAATCAGGTCGAAATTGTTCTGGAATACATCCCAAAATTCCTGTGTCTCGATGTTTTCGTTGATGAGCTTCAGCAGAGATTCGAGGTTCTTGCGTCCATATTGCCCTTTCACCAGGGACTCTTGTACGACAGTACGAAGTTTCTCCAGGACCTCGTTCTTGGCAAATACACCCAGTGCCATGCTGGCAAGGTCTTTACTCTTTGCCGACAACTCGGCTTCCAGCAATTGCTGTTGCTGCAGAGTTATCAGATGCTCCTGCTCGCGCATCTTGATGTTCTGCTGCACCTGCTCTGCCTCATACTCCTTCCGTTTCTTTTCCATGGCACGGTTGGCGCGCCACTTGGAGAAAAAGTAGACAAGCGCTGTGAGAACTATGAGATAGAGCGCAAAGGCATAATAGGAGAGGTAGAAAGGGCGGGCTATGGCAAAATGATATTCCACCTCACCGATTTTCTGTCCCAAATCATTATAGGCTTCTGCCTGGAATGTGTATTCTCCGTAATCCAGGCTACCGTAGCGGATTTCGGGCTCTTTCAGGTCCGATGTCAGCGCCATGCCTTGTCCTCCTTGCAGGACATAATGGAAATGTACGGACAATTTATTGTAATGCGGCAGGCTTACTGAGAACAGCAAATCCCGGTAATTGCTTTCCAGTTCGACATTTCCAGACAGAGGCAGGCGTTTCTCCTTTTTATCGGAAGAGGAAGCAGTGACCGAGCTCAGTGAGAGGGCGGACTCCAGAGTAGGACTGAGGCTGTCTGTGTTTTTGCTGTAACTGGCGATTCCGTTGTTCAGATTAAAATAGACAACGTCATTGTCGACGAACACATTGTTGTAGTTCTCTATGCATGGAGAATCAAACAGTTCGATGAGGATGCGCTGCTTCACGATGTACTCTCCTTCTGCGTACTCTACCAATACGTACTCATGTGAACCGGACAGCCAGAAGCGGTCGTTCGTGACGGATACCACAGAATGAGCATTCCTGATGTAAGGCAGAATGGCATTCAGCTTTTGGAAGGGGATAATCTGCCGGGTGATGTCGTCATAGGTATAGAAGCCGTTGGGACTGGAAAAGACGATACGTCCTCGCATTTTCATTACTTGGATAGGGCCGATGATATATTCCGAGCCTAAATGGGAGATGTGCCGTACGCTTTTTACAGCCGACAAGTCATCGCTCAAGACTATTTTATAGACTCCCTGATACATGTGTGAAGCCCAGATGACACCGCTTTGGTCCACCTCCAAGTGCATGACCGGTGCAATGAAGCCGTCTATGACATGCGAAAAGGTCCATTGCCCGTTCTTCTTTTTATAGATACGCAAATTGGCGTAGGATGATTCCAACAGTATCTCTTCGCCATAGAGGGTGCACTTTATCAGACACGTACTGCTGTTGGTATTGCTTATGACGGAAACATTCCCTTTTTCGCCTATTAATAAGGTATGGGCATTGTTGCCTGCAAAGAGTTGCCCGTCAATGTCCTTCACATACCAGTTCTGTCCTTCAGTATGGGGAAGCAGGCGCAGATTCTCGGTAACCTGGTGGTATTCGTACAAGCCCTGGTTGGTGGCCAGATAGAAACAGTCGCCCCGGTGGGCTATGTCGTACACCATGCCCAGTTTGGTTTCATGGTTGGCAGGAGTCAGCAGCATGACGGGTGAGTTGTGGTGGATGTATGCGATGCCGTCGTCCAATGCTGCCCATACGTTGTTATCTTTGTCACAGAACAAGCCCAGGACTGTGTTGTTGTCCAGACGGTTATCCAGATTGAAGTGCCAGAGGCAATGTCCTTTGCGGTCGATGGCGTATATGCCATTCAAGACTGTACCTATCATGAATATGGAATCATTGGTCATGACGGCGCGGTTCACCCGCTGTTTCTTCAGCTCTGCATCAATGTCTGTTTTCCAGGGGGTGATGTCACCGTTGTAGCGGAACAATCCGTTATTCTCTGTGACCATCAGGAAGCTGTCGTCCCCGTCGGGCAGTAATGCCACTACATTGTCATCGTTCACTTGGCTGCGGGGGAAGAGATGAAGGAAATCCTTGCCGTCGAATTCATAGAAGTCCTCATCAATCATCTGTGTGTAGATATGTCCGTTTTGGGTGTAGAAGTAGAGCGGCTGTTGCTGTCTGTTGCGGAAAGCGTGTACCATCTTCCCGTCGTAGGAGAACCAGGCGCTGAACGACTGGAAGTAGATGCGACCGTCCAGCTCTACAATGTTCCATATCTCGTTGTTCTCCATGGGGAAATTTTTCAGGAATTTGCTCAAAGAATGGTACCGGAGAGTGCCTGCCTCCGAATACTTGAAATAGCCGAATTCCTCGAATGCCCCCACATAGATACGGTCTTCTTTCACATACACCGAACGGACAATATGGTTCCCCGGCACTTTGTGGAGAGTCCAGCGATAACCGTCATATACCAGGAGCCCCTGGCTGTTGCCGAAATACATTTCGCCGTTGCTGCCTTGCGCACATGCCCAGTTCTGATAACCGGCTTCATAGTCTTTGGCAAGATAGTTGGTGACGGCGGGCATGAAGGAAGAAGCCCTGGCCTGGATGAAGAGGATGAACAATAGAAGGCACACTACCCAATACTTGAAAAGCATCGGTCTTATCGTATTTTGTTTCATTTTTTCAGGTTAATCGAAGTGTTTCTTGGAAGCAAAGATACAATAAGTATTCTAAATATTGTGTTTTGATGAGATAAAAAAGGTACTTGAAGCGGTTAGGGAGGATGTTTCTTAATGAATATCCTCCCCTCTTAGTTGTTTGTCTTTTGAAATTTATTATAGGGATTGTGCGGATGATAGGACTCGAACCTACACGCCTCACGGCACCAGATCCTAAGTCTGGCGCGGCTGCCAATTACGCCACATCCGCGGAATAATTCCGATTAGCGGGAGCAAAGATAGAAAGAATTTTCGTTTTGGCAAATTGTTTTGTAGATAAAGTCGTTTTAGAAAGTCACTTTCAGTATTTTTCTTGCTTCCTCAATGATGGTGTCCAAGTCATTGTTCTCATCTTCTTTGCTCATATCCACTTTCTTGTCCGGGTCGATGCCGAACTCGATATGCTGTTTTTGGGCATCGAGGTGCGGGCTGGCAGAAAAGCGTACCCCCCATCCGTTGGGCAGTTCCGAAGAGAATGGCAGGCCCGACCCGCCGCCGGTTTTGTCACCAACCAGGGTGACATTGGGAAAACAGCGCATGGAGTTGACAAAATCATTGGTTGCACTATAGGAATGACGGTTGGTCAGGACAATTACCTTTTTTTGCCAGCGGATACTGTTGGAAGGTTCCACATAAATGGGAGTCGGATCTGAAAAATCGCTATGGCCTTTGCCGGTCTTGTGCTGAATATATCCCGTCAGTACTTTTTCATTCGTGAAGCGTTGTGCCATTCGGGTGGCGTTTGTCAGGTTGCCGCCACCATTGTTGCGCACGTCGATAATCAGGCCGTTACAAGCGGAAAGGTATAACAGAATCTCATCCAGGTTGCCGTTTCCGATGCCGCTGGAGAAATCACCGTAATAGATATATCCTATGTTGTCCTCCAATATGGTATATTTGGCGCCTCCAGCAATGCGGTAGTCTCTTCCCAGGTACTTTTCAATGATACTTTCGTTGAAGTTACGAGGATAATCCAGATACCAGTCCCAGTAGCGCGCCATGTTGGAGGAAGAGTACAAGTTGACATGTCCGTCTTTTAACTCGGCAAGCATGTTACCTAATATTTCAAATAGACCGTCGTAGCTCATTCCCGGGGTAATGAGTGGCTGATACTTGTCATGGATGGCATCCCAGTCTATTTGCTTGTAGTCCAGGAAGCAGTACTGTTCGTCTATTATTTTCCACAAGGCTTCGAAATTGCCTTGTGGGGTATTGTCGAACTCTTCCTCACGAATACATCCGTTCAATAGGGGCAATAACGTGAGTAGGATACTCCAAATTATTAAAATATATCTTCTTTTCATGCACATTATCCTTATCATCTTATCGTTTATCACCTTGTCACTTTTTACTTTCTCTTGTTAGGAAACAGATAGAGTTCCTTTACGAACCCCACCATGAATACATGCGAGTAAGTATGTGTCTTTATTTCATTTACTTTGGACTGTTGTGCGTCCCATATGTAAGCGAAACGCATCCGGGCACGTCCCACCGGAAAGTCTGCGGTCAGCATTTGTCTCAGAGAGGGCTGGTTGTGCAGGGAGGTGAAGTTCACTACTCCGTCCCAATGTCCTAACGTAAATATCTCGTAGTAGGACTGTCCATAGTTGGGCATGAACATGATACCTGCCAAAGGAAGATTTACCTGATAGCGTAGTGTGATGGGACGGTTCTTGATGCGCAAGTCCCAAATAGCCATTCCAGATGCGGCAAGGTTGATATAGGCACGTGCTTGGGCGGGGTTGTTTCCGTTGCGCAGATTATAGACAAAGCCACCGTTGAAGTCGCCGACTCCTCCGGCAAGCAGTTTGAAATTGCCCGTGATTGGAAAATTATAATGCAGGCCGTAGTTCCAGTTGGCCAGTCCGGAGAATGTATTGTTATTGTCTACTTTGTTGTGTGTATATCCCAAGTCTGCCTGGAAGAAAGTTTGCAGAGACACGTTGCCGTCCATCAACCGTGTCATCCGCATGCTTTCGCGGGAGATACGGAAATCGATTCCCTTATACTCCTGAGGTGAAAGATAAGTGTCGAACACGTTGGTGAAGCCGACACCATACATGGTGGCACGGGTGATAATACGGTTACGGTTGGTGGAGTCAGCCCGTAGCTTCCGGTCGATGCTGCATTGTGCTTCTTGTGCTTTCAGTCCGACACTTCCCAAGAGCAGTCCGCATAGGATTATTATCTTGTATATGTACATATTAAATTATCAATTACAAATTAGTAATCGTTAGCCACTAATACTTCATTTCCGTCCTTCATCAAAAGAGTTTCATCTGTCCTGTCATCTCGTCCAGTATGTCCCCTTCGCTTTTACCGTGGTCGGGGTCCAGAATTTCCGGTTCTTCATCCGTTTCCTGCTCTTCGGTTTTCTGCGAGGGTTCAGGTTGGCGGGTAGGCTCTAATTCGTTGATGGTTTCTATAGTATAGGTGGTCAGGCGCTTACCTTTTGCTTTGAAGCCTTTCACGGCGATGAATTCGTCGGCTTCCACCACCATCGGCTCTCGGAAATTGTCGTGGCCGCCAAACACCACCTCTAAACGCGGGTAGCACTCGTCTGTCAGCAGAATGAGGCTGCTGTTCTTGTTTTCTCCCAAGTAGTTTTGCTTGCGGGCGGTTGCCTCGAAGCAGAAACGCTTGATGTAAGGATAGTTCTGCTGGTCGGCATCGTAGAGTACGGCGGTCCATACTTTGTTCGGATCGTATTTCTCCAATACGCGTATGCCATCGTCATAGTGATTGTTCAAGTCGAAGTTGGTGGCATAGAACTCTCCGCTGTTCTGTACGACAAGGATGGTGTCTTCGCTCTGGAATTCTCCGAGATATTCTCCGCGCCCGTCGTAGTTGAGACGTAGCACATCACGGTCGAACCAGACTTTCCGTCCACCCAGCGTGGAGCCTCCACGTTGTTTCAAGGCTATCTTGTGTACGGGGAGTTTCGTGAGTATATTTCCCATGGCCTGCCGTCCCTTGATATTGATGTTGCTGAAATCCTCCTCGAAGATAATACGGCGTACACGGGGATTGGGTTTCAGGGTTACCTTGATGATTTCGGCTTCGCCGTTGGGGTTGGCGGTGAAGTAGGTGATCCGGGAGTCGGGGGTGCCCTGCGTCACATCGTATTCGCGGTCACGCACCACGGAAGTGACGGCAAAACGCTTGATATAGCTTGTCCCCTCCTTGCCGTCACGGTAGCAGACATTGTAGATGGTACGTTTGTCGTTCTTCTTGAAAATGTTGGCATAAAGTATATTCTTGCCTACGAACTTCTTGTCGGCCACTGGGGTAATGATATATTTTCCATCGCGGAAGAAGATAATCACGTCATCTATGGGCGAGCAGTTGCCTATGAATTCGTCTTTCTTCAATCCAGTTCCGATGAACCCCTCTTCGCGGTTGATGTACAGCTTTTCGTTGGCTTCGATGACTTTGGTTGCCTCGATGGTGTCGAAGTTACGCAGTTCCGTGTGGCGGGGGAAGTCTTTGCCGTACTTGTCCTTCAGCATACGGAACCAGTCGACGGTATATTCCACGATGTTTGCCAGATGGCGGTCTATCTCCTCTATGTCCTTCTTCATACGTGCTATCAGTTCCTCTGCCTTGTCGGAGTTGAACTTGAGGATACGTGCCATCTTTATCTCCATCAGCCGGAGGATGTCTTCCTTGGTCACTTCGCGGATGAAAGTCGGGTAGTAGGGAGTTAGGCGCTCATCGATATGCTCGCAGGCGGCATCCATATTCTTGGCTTGTTCAAACTCCTTATCCTTGTAGATGCGTTCTTCGATGAATATCTTTTCGAGTGAAGCAAAATGCAGGCTTTCCAGTATCTCGCCCTTACGGATTTCCAGTTCCTGGCGTAGCAGTGCCAATGTGTTGTCGACTGATTTGCGCAATACATCACTCACGGTGAGGAAGTGGGGCTTTTGGTCGTCGATGACACAGCAGTTGGGAGAGATGCTCACTTCACAGTCGGTGAAGGCATAGAGGGCATCGATGGTCTTGTCGGATGATACACCCGGGGCTAGATGCACTAATATTTCCACACTGCCGGATGTCAGGTCCTCTACCTTACGTATCTTGATTTTTCCTTTTTCGCTGGCCTTTACGATGGAGTCGCATACACTGGCCACCGTTTTCCCGTAAGGAATTTCCTTAATGGCAAGTGTCTTGTTGTCTATCTTTTCTATTTTGGAGCGCACGCGTATCGCACCGCCACGTTCACCGTCGTTGTATTTGGATACATCGATACTGCCTCCCGTCTGGAAGTCGGGGTACAGCTTGAATTCTTCGTTGTGCAGATAGCTGATGGAAGCATCGCACAGCTCATTGAAGTTATGTGGTAATATTTTGGATGACAGGCCTACGGCAATACCTTCCACACCTTGTGCAAGCAGCAGTGGGAATTTTACCGGTAGTGTAACCGGTTCTTTGTTTCGCCCGTCATAAGAGAGTTTCCATTCGGTGGTCTTGGGGTTGAATACCACGTCCAGTGCGAACTTGGAGAGACGTGCTTCGATATAACGGGGGGCAGCGGCGCTGTCACCCGTCAGAATGTTACCCCAGTTTCCCTGGCAATCCACGAGCAAGTCCTTTTGTCCCAGTTGTACCAGAGCATCGCCGATAGAAGCATCACCGTGAGGATGGAACTGCATGGTGTGTCCCACGATGTTCGCCACCTTGTTGTAGCGCCCGTCTTCCATGCGGCGCATGGAGTGGAGGATACGCCGCTGTACGGGTTTCAGACCATCCATGATATGGGGTACGGCACGTTCCAATATAACGTATGAGGCGTAGTCCAGAAACCAATTCTGGTACATGCCGCTCAGTTGGTGCTTTATATTGGCATCCTTTGCGTCCGCAGGTTTGTAATCCGAGTGTTCTTCGCTCCCGGCCGGGAGTTCCTTGTCCAAATCATCTTTCGGTGCTTCAAAATCTTCGCTCATATTTGTTCGGGAATTGTCTATTCTATGATATTACTGATTTTTCAGTCGCAGGCAAAAATACAATTTTTGTTCGATAAATGAGAATTTGCGCAGAACTATTGTGCCAAATCCTTCCCATTTTTTAAAACTTCTGCCCGTTAATGGAACTAATCTGTCTCTTTCCCGTTAGCGGAATTATATTGAGGACGTGCTTCCGCCTCTTTGCGGACAGCGATGTTGCTTTTGTCTTTCTTGCCGACAAGTTGGCAAGGTTTTGCCAAAGGCATGGCAAAACTTTGCCAATATGGTGGCAAAACGCTGGCAAAGTAACTTGCTGGCTTGTTGTGTGTTGGCTCGAATTGTGCAGCGATATCATCACAAGGGTGAAGAGATACTGGGCAGATTCTGCCGACGGATTCATTATTTTGTGAATTTCCATTCGTCAAATAAGAACTTTCCGTTCCCGAATACGAAGTAAATGTCGTGTTTGCCTTTTATCCGTTTGTCCAACGGCTTTGTCAATGTTTGCCACGTATCGGTATCAAAGGTCAAGGTGGATAGGAGCGGACCGTCTGGACTGTCCATGTGTATTTCGATGGAGCCTTTCCCTTTTATCTTCATCTGTATGGCTTGAGGTGATTGCGGGAATTCCGCACCGCGGACACAGATGGCCTGTCCGCTCTTGTTTCCTACGGCAGACATGTTGCCTGTCTGTCCGGTCGGTTCAAAGGCAACGCCGCGTGTGGCGGCTGTGGTCTCGGCCTGTTGCTGCGCAAACGGGTCGAGAGGCTTGATTTGTGAAACGCCCTTGGCTGTGGCTGTGCCCATGTGGATAGTGAGGTCCTTTTCGTCCACCTCTATTTCTTCCACGCAGATACTGCGGACGCCCACTTTGAGGTCGCGGCTGTCCTGCAAGCTCAGTGAGTGGTAGAAGAGATAGTACTTCCCTTGAAATTTTACCAGATGTGTATGGTTGTTGCTGTCGGACATGCCATAGTCGCCGGGATTTTTGAAGTAGTTGTCCCGATAGGTCCAGCTGTCTGTCTCAAGTGGCGTGCGACTCGTCATGTAGCTCATGCAGCACCGGCTCGGCTTGTCTATATCCTTGTGGGGCCATGCATCCCGGTTCTTCCAGTTGGTGTTGTAGGTGTAAATCCAAGTGCCGTTCAGATAGTTCAGTTCGTTTGCTTCAAAGTGGTATGGCGCTTTTATTTCAACTATTTCGCTGTCCAGCGTCTTCATGTCATTTGCCAGCCGCACGATGCGTGCGTCTCCGGGAATGTAGTCGTCGCTGTCGCCCCCGCCAAAGGAGAGCCAGCCGATGCCCTTGTCGTCGATGACTACTCCCGGATCGAAAGGAGCTTTACACTTGCCGAGTCCTGGAGTATTGCCGTCTACCACGCATTTGCCCAATGGGTCTGTCCAGGGCCCCACGGGGGAAGTGGCGGTCAGCATACCTACACCGGAACCGCTGTTGGAGTAGTACAGATAGAAGTGTGTTTTGCCGTCGGCCTCCTTGCGCGAAGCGATGGAAGGTGCCCACGAAGCCATTCCCCAGGGAGCCAGAGCCTTTACATTGATTACTCCGTGATAAGTCCAGTTCACCATGTCGTCAGAAGAGACCATCGTCAGCGAATGGATGTGCTGATAGGTGTTTTTCCCGTTACGGCCCACTACATCATATTGCTGGTGGTCGTTAGTGCCGTACACATAAATGCGGCCGTCGTGCACCACTGCTGTGGGGTCGGCCATGTATTGGAAGTCGAGAAGGGGATTGGCATTGCCGGTAGAGAACTTGGGCGAGAATTCAAAAGATTCTTCCAAAGCGCTGTCTGTAGAAACCGGAATGTTTTCAGAAGAGGCAATGCTGTCTGTCCGGAAGGGGGCTAAGGGGATGCCTTCCGTTGAAAAAAGGTTGCCTTGAGCAGCGTCACTGAAGCAGTAGCGAATGGAAACCGGGCTTTCGATTCCTTTTACCGGGACAATCAGCTTTCCCCCGTCTATCCTGGCCCGGGCCTCTTGCCATTCCTGGCCGGCTGCGGCCATCATCAGCCCCTCTATCCTTTTCCCGTGTACGGCCAGTCCGTTCTTTATGTCTTTGAAAGAGATTGTCACATGGTTGCCTTTGCGGCAGGCGCTTTCAAAGACCGGGCTTTTATAGGGGCCTGCATATATATGGTATGTATCGTCCAGTGCAAGATTGGCGAGACGTTTGCCTACGCTTCTTTTGTCACGTGGATGGATGTCCTGCACATTGTCCACCAAATCTGACACGGTAATCATCTTGACCTTGTCCAGCATTTCGGGCAACATGGCCTGCTGCTCGCGTAGCAGTGCCGGTCCGTTGTCTTTGGAGTGGTATTGGAAGGGGGCTATCTGGACCAGATAGAATGGGAATTCCTTGTTAAATCCGGTACGCCACGAGCCTATCAGCCGCTGCATCACCCGGGCGTAGGAGCTGGCACGGCCTTGGTTGGCTTCTCCCTGATACCAGATGCATCCGGCAATGCCGTAGGGCATAACGGGATAAATCATGCTGTTGTACAACGTGCCTGTTTCAGCCGGAAACCAAGGATTGGATTCATACGGATAGTCGCACAAGACCGGGTCGCTCATTACGCATTCGCGGGGCGTCCATGTCTCGGCGGTGGTTCCGCCCCATGCGGCTACGATGATTCCTACCGGCACGTCCAGCTCTTCCTGGATGTTGCGGCCGAAGAAGTAGGCCAGGGCACTCGTGCTGCGCATCGTTTCGGGCGTGCACTGTGTCCATTGCGAGAAACAGTTTTCTTGAGGGAACGGGGCGGCTATTCTGGCCACGTGAAAAATTCGGAGATTGGGACAATGGGCATTTGCCGTTTCCTCGTCTCCGTTCTTTATGCCGTGGTTGGCGCTCCATTCCATATTGGATTGTCCGCTGCACAGCCAAACTTCGCCTAGCATGACATCGGTCAAGGTTACTTCTGACGAGCCGCTGAAACGAATCTCATAAGGTCCGCCGGCTTCGCCGGAAGGTACACGGGCTGACCATTTCCCCGTATTATTGACTTGGGTTTTGATTATTTCTCCTTTCATCCATTCGGGGGCGATGGAAATTGTTTCTCCCGGAATACCCCATCCCCAGAAAGTAAGTTCTGAGTTACGTTGTAGCACCATATGGTTGGAAAATATGGCAGGGAGTTGTATCGCTGCTTGCAATTTCAGGATGCCGAGCAGCATAAATAAACTTAAAAGGGTAAGATAATGATGATATTTTTTCATACGAGTATTTATTTCCATAATGCAAATTAATAGCTGTTTTTAGAAACCATTACATTTTAACCGTTACTTTTTTCCCATTATAAGCCACTGCCTTTTTTGCGCCATCAGCAGTTACTATGTTGAATTTCCGTTCTTTCAACATACCGGAAAACTCTCCTTTCCGATTTTCAATAGTGAGCATGCGAGTACGGTCATTCCATTTCATCGTAATGGTGCTGTACATTCCTTTTTCATAATTGTAGTTGTCATTCTCGTCTTCGTAAAGTGTGAATTCGCCGTTACAACCGGGATACACTTTTATCTCCAAGTTGTCCCATGATTTTTCGGTGCTATACTGCACTTCGGGACCTATTGGCAGGATGGAACCTGCTTTCACATAAAGTGGTAAAATGTCAATAGGGGTATCTTTCACGATATATTGTCCGCCGGAGTGTTTCTGATTGGTCCAAAAATCATACCATTCCGTATTTTTAGGCAGATATATTCGCATAGACTTAACGGTACTGAAATCTTCTACACGGATGGTGTCCGAAACTGTTTGGGTATACATGGGTTGGGTTACAGGGCATACCAATAGGGATTTGCCAAACATATACTGATTGTGGATGTTCCACACGTTGCGATCGTGGGCAAAATCCATTGCCAAGGCACGCATGAAGCTGGACTGATTGGCAGTTACCTCCCAGGCAGTTGTGTAGATGTATGGTAACAAACTGTAGCGTAACCGAATGTATTTCTCAATCGCATCGTATATTGGCTCGCCTTTTTTGCCGAATTGATAGATTTCTCTGGGAGCACCTTCCCCATGTGACCGCATCATGGGACAGAATGTACCGAACTGTATCCAACGGGCATAAAGCTCGCGATAATCCGGGTCATCCAGCATCAAGGGATATTGCCATAGGAAGAATCCGCCGATATCGCTGTTCCAATGGGGAATGCCGCATAGTGAGAAGTTTAATCCCGCAGGTATTTGCTTCTCCAAAACTTCCCATGATGCTGTGATATCTCCTGTCCATGTATTGGCACCATAACGTTGCTGGCCGGCAAAGGCTGAGCGGGTAAGGATAAATACGCGTTTATCCGAAGTTACGGCACGCTGGTGGTCGTACACTCCACCTACACTCATTAAAGGGTAGGCATTGCGTACTTTACGGAATGACCCCAAATAGGTGGGCGTGTCAAAATCTTCAGGAATGGGGTGAAAATGGTCGGGTTCGGTAGAGTCCATCCACCAGCCGTCTATACCCACAGAACGTAGGTTCTCGTTCAGGTACTTCCAATAGATGTCGCGTGCTTGCGGATGGGAGGCATCGTACACGCGGGCACCGGATGGATAGTCCATATTGGGAGGCCACTTCTCGGAACCGGATTCGGGCCATGTGCGGAAGTTGAAGAGCATGTTCCCTTTATCCAACTCGTGATAGGGTTTGGTATGTGGTCCGAAAGCTGACCAAATGGAGATGATAATGTGGGCATTCATTCCGTGTATGTCTTCCATCATTTTTTTGGGGTCGGAGAATTCTTCGTTCAAAAAATCCATTGCGTTCCACAGGTAGTTGCTTCCCCAGTATCTCCAATCCTGGATAATTCCATCGAGGGGCACACCCAGTTCGCGGTATTTTTGCACTACGCCAACAATCTCTTTTTGGCTTTTGTAGCGTTCACGGCTTTGCCAGAATCCATATGTCCATAATGGAAACATGGGCACTTGTCCTGTGAGGTAGCGCATCTGGGCAACTACTCCATCGGCATTTTCGCCGTACATGAAATAGTAGTCAATGCAGTCGCCGACTTCAGAAAGGAAGGATGTCTCTTCTTGATTGTCTTTGAAGATGGTTGGCGAATAGTTGTCCCAAAAGAGACCGTAGCCTTTGACGGACTGGAAGAAGGGAATCACATCCTCAAGATTGTCTTGGATAAGGCGTTTGGTCTGGTTACGTTGCGACATTTTGCCGTTTTGCAATTGTCCCAATCCATAAATAGCTTCGTCTTTCTCTAAGGTGAACGATTGATAAACGCTGAAGGTTTTTGTGCCGGCATCGTTGAAATCATCAAAACGTGTGCCTTTATTTTGTTCCTGCAACAGCGATTTTCCATCGGAAGAGGCAAAAGTTATTTGTCCGGTCTCTTCGTTGAGATGGACTGTAAGCTGATGGCTTTTGATAGTCAATATACCCCCTTTCGAAGAGACGGATAGTTTTACTTTTTCCGGTTGCCCGATGACCGACAAGCTTTCTTTGGTATACTTCCAGCCGTCAGGCGATTTTAAGATTCTCACTGTGACAGGAGAGAAGAAGCTAATATCTATATTTATACCTTGCACAGTGCTTTTTATGCCTTGTGAGGTGCGTTGGTAGGTTTGTGCTTTGCCTTGTTCTGCTATGAAAAATGTCAGCATCAGCAGGACAAATAGTCTTAAAAAAAATCCCTTTTTCATACAATATCAGCAGTTTAACGGTTAGTGATTTTCAGTACCAAAGAAATAGGATTGGGTGTCTTGTCTTTGGGAAGGTCAATAAGCAAGCCTTTGGAAGTTCTTCTGAACTTTGCCTTTCCACCTCCTAATAATTCTACTTTTTCGATTTCTCCTTTGCAGTAGGGACTGCCGGTAGCCAGTGATTTTATCTGTATTTTTCCGTCTGAGGGCCATTTCATGATATGGGCATACAAGTATTTCCCTTTTTTCACAAACCGGATGTCGGCAGAAGTGTAGGGTGCGTTCTTGCCTTCGTTGAATCCTGCTCCGTCCAAAGGTATTGCTGTTTCTGTGGAGGGACCTTCACCATAAATACACCAGGGACGTGTGTCGAATATTCCTTCTCCGTTCACCTCCATCCAGGCGGCTATGTCTTCCAGAATTTTTTCTTCCTTGTCGTCGATGGTGCCGTTTCCTTTCATTGGTACGCTTAGTAATAGGTTGCCATTTTTACTGACGATGTCAATGAGCATGTGGATGACGGTCTCGGCTGATTTATACCAGTTGTCTTCGTAAGCAGAGCGGTTATAGTGCCAAGTACCGAGGCAACTACAGGTTTGCCACGCCTTGTCCTGGCATTCCGATGGAACCCCTTTTTCTACATCCCATACGATGGCCTCTTTATGTTTAGCTTCCAGCTTCTTTCCGAAGACTACGGCATTGAGATTGCCCTTGTGAAGCTTCATGTTTTGGTTATAGTAGTGCGACACGACTTTCAGCCCCGTATCGTTGATGGGCCAGAAGGGGAGTACGCTGTCGTCGAAATAGACCAGGTCGGGATGATATTTGTTTATCATGTCCACTGTGCGGTCGAAGAAGTTGTCGTAGTAACTCTGCGGGGGGATAGAGGTTCCTTCGGGCCAGTCCCATGCCACCCAAGCATGTCCGCTCAGGGCATGATTCTGTACGTATAGCTCTTGCGGGTCGTAGCCTTCCCACCATTTTCCCTTGCCGTCTTCCTTAGTCACTAC